>Ga0255765_1001309_pt1 | contig 31252 bp, 28 predicted proteins | sample 041ome_8_FD_179965 | JGI IMG/M metagenome (GOLD analysis project Ga0255765, IMG submission 179965) | Coastal salt marsh microbial communities from the Groves Creek Marsh, Skidaway Island, Georgia - 041407BS metaG (version 2) | ecosystem: Environmental > Aquatic > Marine > Intertidal zone > Salt...
ATCGGTCCGCGCCCATCGCCGTCACTTTGAGGACGTCACCGACGAGGACGATGTCGTGCGCGATGCGAACGAGTGCGTTTACCCCGGCCCGTGCCGCGGCGTTCAAGAACACGTACGTATCGTCGTCACCATTCGTGGTCGTTATATGCGTCGTCGTCGCCTTTCGCGTATGCGCCATGGATGGCGATCGATCGCCTCATGAGGATGACGCGAAAGGCGGGTAATCTTTTCGCGCTGGGGTTGGTGGGACGCGCGGTCGCGTGGTGACCCAGCGCGTGTTCGCGCGCGTGATCGTTCGCGTGACTGACACACACACGTGTGATGATGTTGATTCGCGTCGCAGACGTTCTGGCAAGTCTTTCTCCCGCTCTGCGGTGCGCGTGGTAGGTGTCGCGAAGAAAGGCTATCGCGACGCGACGCGATCGAGTCGATCGCGAAGACGCGCGGGTGATGCGTGACATGCATTCGTGCATAGGACTGACCGTGTGGGTATGTTTTCGCGTCCGTAGCAAGCGCGCACACCGTTGGTTGGTAACCCGGCGCCGGACTTCTCCGCCGACGCCGTCTTTGACCAAGAGTTCATCGAGCCGCTCAAGTTGAGCGACTACCGAGGCAAGTACGTCGTGCTCTTCTTCTACCCGCTCGATTTCACCTTTGTGTGCCCGACGGAAATCACTGCGTTCTCCGATCGCTACGAAGAGTTCGCCGCCATCAACACCGAAGTTCTTGGCTGCTCTATCGACTCCAAGTTCTCTCACTTGGCCTGGTTGCAAACGGACAGGAACGATGGCGGCCTCGGAGACTTAAAGTACCCGCTCGTGTCCGACTTGAAGCGTGAAATCGCTGAAGCGTACGACGTGTTGAACGAAGAAGGTGTCGCTTTGCGTGGTTTGTTCATCATTGATCGCGAAGGTGTCATCCAACACTCCACCATCAACAACCTCGCCTTCGGTCGCTCCGTCGATGAAACTCTTCGCGTGCTCCAAGCGTTGCAGTACGTTCAAGACCACCCCGACGAAGTCTGCCCGGCGGGCTGGAAGCCTGGTGATGTCACCATGAAGCCGGATCCCGAAGGATCCAAGGAATACTTCAAGGCGATCTAAGCGAGCAAGCGAGATTGGCGAAGCTCGTCGACGACGACGATTATTTTTTTTTGTAACGCCGCACGAGGTTGATTCTTCTTATCTGCAAATTCTTCGTCTAAACAATGTACACTATCACTAAGTACGCGCGCACATCAGCGTCCCTGCTCGCGCGCTTTGCGTTCCTCGATTCGAGTGCGGAAATCTTCAACCATCAACTTTAAGCCATCGCTCAAGGGAACTTTGGGCTCCCACCCGAGCTTTTCCTTTGCAATCGTGATGTCTGGCTTGCGTCGACTCGGGTCGTCAGAGGTGTTTTCGCAAAAGATTATTTCAGCGCTCGGATTGACAATTTCGCGAACCTTTTCCGCGAGCTCGAGCATGGTGAATTCCCCAGGATTCCCCAAGTTGACTGGACCGATGTAATCACCATCCATGAGCGCAATCAATCCCGCAACCAAGTCGCTTACGTATTGAAACGACCGCGTTTGCGTGCCGTCTCCGTAAATCGTCAGCGGTTGGTTCTCCAAAGCCTGGGCGACAAAGTTTGAGACGACTCTGCCGTCATCCATAGCCATACGCGGACCATATGTATTGAAAATGCGCGCGACTCGAATATCCAGGCCGTGTTCGCGATGGTAATCGAATGCCAAAGTCTCAGCGCACCGCTTGCCTTCGTCGTAGCACGCGCGTTCGCCGATTGGATTGACATTTCCCCAATAACTCTCCCGTTGCGGGTGCTCGAGCGGGTCGCCGTACACCTCCGACGTCGACGTCAGCAAAAACTTTGCCTTGCATCTTTTCGCCAAACCCAACGCATTGAGCGTACCAATCACGTTCGTTTTGATCGTCTTTACCGGATTGAACTTGTAATGAATCGGCGACGCGGGACACGCCAAGTGATACACCTCGTCAATCTCCACTAAGAACGGCTCCACCACGTCGTGTCGAATGATTTCAAACTTCCCATGTGGGTTATTCCCCAAATGATGCTCCACGTTCCGCATCGATCCGGTGAAGAAATTATCCATCACCAGCACGTGGTCGCCTCGCGCCAGGAGCGCATCGACCAGGTGGCTCCCCACGAATCCCGCGCCGCCAGTCACTAACACCCGGCGCGGCTCCCCGGCGCGCGGTCGAGCCTTGGCTAACGTCGTCGCACTCATCGCGCCTAACGTCGTCGCGTTCCCGGTCCCGTGCGCGTTCTGACGACGACGTGAGCGACGACGAGGGCGCCGCAAACAATCGGACGTGCGGAACTCACCACCATCGGTGTCTCACGACGACAGAGGGCAACAGAGGGCGACGCGCGAGACGCGAGAGGTCGTTTGATCGATTCGTACATCGATTCGTACATCGAGCGCTCGAGGACGCAGGTGACGGCGGCGAGGCGAGGCGGCGGCGAGGCGAGGCGGCGCTCGTGGCGACTGATTGATTCATTCATTCCGATTCGCGCCGCTCGTTTTCACGGATAGGTTTGTCGTCGCCGCACGGCGTTAAGGAGAAGATGACGCTTCGCATGGGCGTGACGACGTTGGAAGAGTACTTGAGTGCGACGTGTACGGCGAGCGCGGATGCGAGCAAGGCGAGGGAGTGCGCAGAGGTGGTGCGCGCGGTTGCGGAGGCGTGCGCGGCGATCGACGGGGTGGTGCGACGCGCCGGGTTGAATGACGTTTCAGCGTACATGGAAGGTAAAAATGGGTCGGTGAATGTACACGGGGAGGAACAACAAGCGTTGGATGATCACGCCCACGTCCTGTGCGTTGATGCGTTGGTGAAAGGGTCGAAGTGTCGGTGGATTGCGAGCGAGGAAAGCGAAGAGGTCGTCGCTGGTAACGCCTCGGGACGGTTCGCGTGCGTATTCGACCCGTTAGATGGGTCTTCGAACATTGAATGCGGCGTGGGCGTGGGTACAATCTTTGGTGTCGTCGAGGTCGACCCGAGCGATGGCCCCGAAAGCGTGTACGTGCGGCCTGGACGGGACATGAAATCGGTGGGGTACGTCTTGTACGGCTCTTCGACGGTGCTCGTGTTGAGTTTTGACGCCGACACTGGGGTGTGCGCGTTCACTTTAGACACCGATCGCAAAGCATTCGTGTTGACAAAGATAGATGTCACCATCCCGGATGCAGGGAACGTGTATAGCGTGAATCAGGCCAACTTTCCAAAGTGGAATGGCGGCACGAAAAAGTACTTTGACGAGTGCGTCGCGAGCGGCAAATCGTTGCGGTACGTCGGAAGCATGGTCGCGGATGTCCATCGTACGTTATTGTACGGGGGTACATTCCACTACCCGGCTGATGATTCTCATGCAAATGGTAAGCTACGCGCGGTGTACGAGTGCTTCCCTATGTCGGCCATTGTCGAGCGCGCTGGAGGCAAAGCCATTCAAGGCGCGGTGGGCGACGTGTTGGATTTCGTGCCAAAGACGGCGCACTGCCGAGTGCCGATTCACATCGGAAGCGCACGCGATATCGAGCGATTAGCAAGCTTGCTCGGGGACGAAGAAAACTAATATATCAATGCAGCTATTAGCGCGTTGAAAATACTCCTATAGCGATATTGACGTGTAATAAACTAAGTTTGAGTGTTGGTAAAACATGCGTCATTGTTAAAAGACAGACTGAAATAGCGCGGCGACGGTTTCCGCGTCGCGCGTGCCTCGAGTATTAGTGATAGTGGTGTTTATTCGGCTTTGGCCTCCTCAGTCTTCTTGCCCTTGCCCGCCATGTTCATCGCACGCTCGATGGCTTCGGGGCCGTGCTTCTTGACGAGTTCTTGGACCTTGGCAAACTGCGGGCCGAGTTCTTCTTGAATGGCGGCGAAGTCCCCCTTCTTGAGCTGCTCTGTCGTTCTATCAATGCTTGGCGAGAGTTGCGTAAAGACTGGCGATAAAGCCTTCTTGTACAAGGTAATCGCACCCTTGAAACGCGGGTTCACCATCCATGCGCAGAACAAAACCTTCAACATACGGTACGCCGGAATCCTAGAGTTGAAAGGCGCGCCGCGTTTAAATGCGTCGTCGTCAGTCTCAATTTCAAATGCGCGCAAGAAAACACATAATCACGAGCACGCCGAACGAGTTCGTGCGAAAATCAGGGAAACAACGACGATCGCGCGTGTTTTCAAACGCGGCACGTGGGAATACCCGCGATTACGCGCGGAGGAACAGCCCCAAACGTCGGACCCGCGCGCCGCGCGCTCTGGCAAGATTCTCGCGCGCCGCGCGTCGAGACGCCGCGCGTCGCGTCGCCCGAGCACGACACAGCGCACCACAGTACGCATAATACGTACCACGACACAATCCCCCAAGACTCCGCAATCACCATCGTAAACGCAATAATCATATACGTCAACCACAACACGTAATCATCCTGCGTGTTGGATTTGCGATCCAAGAGCTTCAACGAGCAGTACACCGGGTACAAGTACCCGACGCCGAACCCAGATAATTTCACCGCGAGGCTTAAGATGGCCATCGTGTGTGTGCGCGTGTGTGCGTTCTCGTTCTCGAACACGACCGTGTGCGACGCACTGTGCGGGCCCACGCGCCACCCATCCAACGTCCATCATCGCGCCATCATCATCATCGTCATCGTGTTGACGCGCGCGCGCCCGCCGAGCCCCGCGGGGCGGCAAAGGGGGACGATCACCGCCGTCGCACGCATGCGTACTCGACGTGCCCCGAACGCTATATATAAACTATTTATATAGTTTCCATTTGCGAAGTATATGAAGAACTGAGTTTTTTCTCTTAATCTATACACGTTGATTCAATGTTGAACATATGTTGGTATCAGATATAATAAACTATATGATACATAGGACATATTCCGCGCATATACGTAGAGTATCGGTCGACGGCACCCTCGAGTGCCGAGTCCGATCGGACACGCGGGTGTGCCCATAGTCGCCGCGTGCGATGCCCCATGTGCGTGCGCTTTTAGTTGGATGACGACGATCGACGACGATCGAGTCGACGCCCCCTTCCCGGTGAAGGGTGCCTATGCGACGATGACGTCGCATTGCGCGACGCGACTGGGGCGCGACGGACGCTTCCGTGCGACGCGCGCGCGTGAGACGAGGACGAGACGTGCGTAGGACATCGCATCATGCGCGGCGGCGCTCGAAGTGCGGCGTTGCGGGCGTATCACGCGGTGATGCGCGGGGCATCATCGGCATCGGCATCGGGCGATGTGGGCGCGGTGATGCGGGCGATCGATGGGTCGTCTCACGCGCGGGCGTACGCGACGCACACGCGTGTGGGCGTTGGTAGTGGGTTCCATGGCGTTCGGTCGTTTATTCGCGGTGGTGGTGGCGCGGGCGTCGACGGGGCGCGGGCGTCGACGGCGGCGCGGGCGCCGGCGAGGGTGCGCGAGGAGCGCGACGAGGAGCGCGGAGGCGTACAGTTTCCGTTGTCTCGATTGCAGCGACCGTATGTGACGAAGACGACGATGAATGAGAAGAATACGGTGAAGTCTTCCTCGGCGTCGTCGGCGTATTCGGCGGCGGCGTATGACGATAACTCGGACTCGGCGACGGCGAATTTACAAGCCAAGCTCGCAAAGAAGGATACGTACATGTTGTTCCATCCGCAGTACGATTTACGACAGGTGGAAAACGTCAAACCCGCGCACCGCACGCCGATTCACGTGCGTGATTATTTGGCATACGGTGCGGTGCAACTCGCGCGATGGGGCTTTGATAAGATTACGGGATACACCCCCAATAAGCGGCTCACGACGGACGGGTGGTTGTTACGCTTCATCTTTCTCGAAACCGTGGCTGGGGTGCCAGGGATGGTTGGCGCCATGTTACGTCACATGATGTCGTTGCGTACGTTGAAACGCGATCATGGCTGGATTCACACCTTGCTCGAAGAAGCTGAAAATGAACGCATGCACTTGTTGACGTTTTTGAAGCTTCGCGAGCCAGGCCTCATGTTCAGACTGGCGGTGCTCGGCGCGCAAGGCGTGTTCTTCAACGCCTTCTTCATGGCGTACATTGTCTCTCCGCGTACGTGCCATCGCTTCGTGGGTTACTTGGAAGAAGAAGCCGTGCGTACGTATACACACGCGTTGCACGACATCGATAGCGATGGTCCAGCATCGGAATGGGCGCGCACTCCGGCGCCCATGCTCGCCATTAAATACTGGCGCATGCCCGAGGACGCCACCGTTCGCGATGTTGTCGTCGCCGTTCGTGCGGACGAAGCTTCTCATTCGCACGTGAACCACACGTTATCGTCGATGGGCATTCGTCAAACCAACCCGTTCCACGTTGGACACACCGAATTACCAGAAAACTTTGTCGAACCGCCGGCGGGTTTCGTCCCAGAACATTGCCGATGACGGCTCGCGCGCGCGACGCATGGCGTCTTATTATCGTACATTTTCAGTTTCAATCACTCTAAATCAACGTGTAACATCACCACAAGTTTAATATATTAAAAATCACTTCGAGACCATCAACGCACCTCGCACCTCGCCGCCGTCGCCGCGCTTTTCGAGTAATCTTTTTTAATTTTGGCCTGGTCAACCACACGCTTCAGGAGGCAACTCGCGCGCGTCACTGTCGACCGCTCGGGCGCAGACGTCTACAACACCAAGCGTGATATTGACCACGACACAGAACGACGAGGACGAGGACGACGATGTTCGGCAGACGCGGTCGTTCGTCCAACGCCGCGAGCGTATCCACCGGTCGCGAGTTGGTTCAAAAAATTGCGCAGTCGATCTCGAAAAACGATCACGCGCAAGCGATGGAGAATTTGGACGATTTCAAGGTGCATGCGGCGACGACGTTTGGGGGAGATGATATCGATTTCGCCACGCGGTGTGAAGAGCTGAAACTCGCGCGTGAGGCGGCGGAACACGGGGTGATGATCAGCGCGTTGAGCAGAGATGAGAGTGGTTTTGAGCGACACGCGTCGCAAGTCAGGGCGGCGTACGATGCGTGCAAGCGCGCGAGTGCGGGGGTAGATGCGAAACACGCGCCTATTGAGGCGTCGGCCAACGAGCCGCTGATCGTTGGGTTGAACTTGTTGCGCTTGTTGGTGCAAAACCGAATCGCCGAGTTTCACACCGAGCTCGAAACCACCGACCGCGAGGTTTTGAACGACGCTCGCGTACAAGCGGTGTTGGAATTGGAACAATTTTTGATGGAAGGGGCGTATAACAAGATTGCTCAAAGGCAAGGCGCGCTTCCCGATCCGAGCTACGAGTATTTCATGTCAATGTTGATGGACACGGTGCGCGACGAGATAGCGAGCTGCGCCGAGAGCGCGTATGCAAAGTTGTCCGGTGATGAGGCGAAGAAGCTGTTAGGTTTCAAGAGCGTGAAGGAACTCATTACGTATGCGGAGGACCGAGGGTGGGCGGTCGACAGCAAGGGTGCCGTGGTATTCAACGAAGACGTCAATCCGGCGACATCAAAAGACATTCCTTCGATGCGTTTAATCAACCAAACGCTTTTATACGCCAAGGAACTCGAACGCATCGTTTAGATTGGTGCGCGCGCTAGGGCTCACGATAGATGACAACTAGGTCTTGTTAATTCTCATACGCATATTCTGTAGAACATTAAAACGCGCATGCGTCGTCGTCTACTAGACTCTTCATGGAAAAATGTAACCGACGCCTCACACCTCGGCGGCGCGTCCACTCCTGATGTCCGATGCGCGTGACCGACAAGCGTGTGCGGCATCGTACACGCCACCGACGTCGTGTCACATGTGTCGGTGCGTCTTTCGTGTCTCGTGTCTCGTGTCTCGTGTCTCGTGTCTCATGTCGTTTTCGCGTCCGTTCGTGGGGTGGTTGTAGCGCTCGACTAACTGTTTTGTCTACTCTTTATCGTCGTGACACGCGTAGATCGCAAGTGAACGTGCTCTGCGCATGCAAGGCGATTGGTTTCTGTGGCCTGAAGTGTGCCGATCGCTGTCGACGCTTCGTACACGATGATGAAACGTGCATAAGGTTTGCTGAGCACATGCGTAGGAGCGACGCGTTGGCGGCGCGCGACGACGAGAACGGCGGCGGTGTTGACGATGGCGACCCACGCCCGAGCAAAAGGCTCGAACTGACGCACATTCGCGATGTCGACGGAGGAAACACGTGGGATGACTACGCATACGCGCGCACGCTTTTGGGAGGCATGCTTGACTTTGGATTTACGCCCGAAAGTGTCGTCAGCCAAGACGGCGCTCAGCGCGCCATGCGCGTGCAAATCATCGGCGCGACGACGCAGTGCGAGTGGCGGTCGCGAGCGAGTTTTGTTATTTTAGCAGAATATTTCAATTGCGACGTGGAGGTGGAGTTTATCGGTATGGAGTTGCTTGAAAGTGGCGAAGATGTTGTCCATTCGAGAGACGGCGAACGACGCTACGCAGTGAGACTCTTCGCTAATCGCGGTGTTGGACCACGTTTGGGCGATCAGGGCGATCAAAATAGTAAATTAAAACACCATCCGGACTTTATAGTTGCTTTCAACGCCGGTCTAGAGGTGTATCCCGAGTGGAAATCGGCTATGGAAGACATTCTATTGCTGCATTTCGAGCGCGCGCGTTGTCGGCGGCAAAGCAATTCAGACTCCATAATGGCGCGTGCGGACGGCGACACCCAAAGCCACAGTGGTGCACCACCACTACTGATCACAGACTTTAACGAAGAAGCCGCTCGACGCGCGTCGTTGTTTCTCAAGCACGTATACACATTAGTTTGCGCGGACGACCTCAACGGCGTCCAACCGCGCTTCATGGAGCCGCGCGTTAACCGCTTCCGCTCCTCCCAAGCGTGCGCATACGACGCCGAATGCGTCTTACCCTCGTACGCCAATGCCTTTGTTTTTGGTTTCATCGGCTTAGACATATAGCTTAGATATATAGCTGTTAGCATAACTTTTAACTCTAACTTTAACTAACTCGTTCGCGCGAAGACGTCAGCCATATCCACACACTTCAGCGCTCGCCACGATGCCCGCGGAAGTACTCACGGAATACGAGCGCCAGCGCCTAGCGCACGTCGCGCGCAACCGCGAATATATGGCACGTCTCGGTGTCACCACCATGGCGGCGAAAATCGGTCTCGGCGTCGACACAACGGCGACGAATGCGACGATGACGCGTCCGAAAAAGATTAAAATCAAAAAAGAGCCCAGCGAACCGACGCGACGGAGCAGCCGCGTAGTTGGCATTAAAGCCGAGTTCACCGGTGACGAGATCGACAATCTCGACGAGGATGACGCCGACGACGACGCTCGCGGCGCGACGAAGCGTAAACGTGCGTCAGTGTATTCCGATGACGATCACGTCGCGGCTTCGCGCGAGTGGCTCGCCGAGGCGCGCGAGACGTTGTTGAAACTTCGCTCGGAGTCTTCGTCGTCGGGAGGGGCGAAATCTGATTCGTGGCGCGATGATGCGGTGAAGCGATGGGGCGAGCACGTCCCAAAGCTCGATGCGGTGAAAGATTGGGAAGAGTGGGTAAAATCGCGGGTGGGCTCGCCGCCACCCGCGTCAGACTTGTGTCTCTTGCAAGAGTACTACGCGCACGACGGATGGATGCTTTTGATGGCGTGTGTATTGATGTCTCGCGTGTCGAGCTGGGAGACCAAACACAGATGCATTTCTGGGTTTTTCGAAGCTTATCCAACGCCGTCGGCGGCGCTCGATGCTCGCGCTGAGGATGTTTTTGAGATTATCAAGTCGCTGGGACTGTTCCCTGGACGTATGCGCTCCATAGTCGAAGTCACGACAAAGTTTCTCACGTTCCCAGGAGCGTTTACCGTTGGATTAGAGCCCGAGCATAAATTATACGGAATTGGCGAGTTTGGGAACGATTCGTTTCACATTTTCGCTCGCAACGACATCTCGCGCACGCCGGGGGACAAAAATCTTCAATCCTTTGTAGCGTGGCAACGTCGAAGACAGCAAAAGCCGTGCGTGGCATGATTAGCGTTTAGTAGTACTTTGTAATTTTTTATCAAATCGTTCGTGTTAAGATAATGCTTATTACGATTTGTGGACGAAACGATGGCGAGTGCGGTGGCGCAGAGCGTCAACCGCGCGGGACGAGGCGCGTCTGTAATCGACAAACCAACCAGTCTTAAAATGACTGTTTCGTTGATTCGCGTCACGTCAAACGCAAGCCAAACATCCCATGCTCGCCAAAAGTGTGTATCGTCATTTTGATCTTGTAAACCTGTTTCAAAATCGCCGCGTCGGCATCTTGATTGATTTACAACGCCGCGATGCACTTCAACATGTTTTCAGCGCACGACGCCTCGGGACGCGCGTCGCCGGCGGGATCATCCGGCGCTTCACTGACGTTAATCACCTTGATCACGCCGTCTTCAACGAACATGGCAAATCGTTTGCATCGCCCCGGCCCGAGCTTCGCGCACGGACCCGGGTTCGTAAGCTCCAAATCCAACGCTCTGGTCACCACCGAGTTGGGGTCCCCTAAAAACACAATGTTCGATCCTTCGATCTTTTGATCTTTCGCCCACGCCCCCATGGTGGCGCCATCGTTCACGCAAATCACCAACACCTCATCGATATTCGCATCTCGCATCTGTTGCTGATGCGCGAGGTAGCTGGGGATCTGACACGTCGATCACGTAGGCGTAAAAGCGCCGGGCAATCCAACCACGATCGAGCGCTTGCCGCGCAGACGATCGGCGAGTTTCACGGGCGTCGGCCACGAAGGTTCGTAGTGGTGCGCGACCACGGAGGGGAATTGGTCTCCGACGTTCACCATCGCGAGTGTCGGTGTGTGTGCACGACGACGAGTCACGAAGTGACGTCAGGTACCATGGGCACCCGCATTGGGTGGTTACGTTTTGTTGCGACCGCGGCGACGCGGTTGACATGGTTGACATGTAAGCGACATGTCGACGGGAGAACGTCGGAAAACGTGCAAGGGCAACCGGCCTCGGCGCGGCGGCGCGGCGATGAGTCGGCGTGGGTACAAACGATGTAAAATATGAAACAAACAACACGCTGGTCTGGTCTATGGTCTAATGGCTACAACAGGAGATTGCTTGTCCGGGAGAACGTGCTTAAAACGCAAGGACCTCTGCGCTTCGTACTTGACGTAATGCTTGTAAGCCGGTTGCTCTAGGTCTTCGCGCTCCTGCAACGAATAACGCGAGCGCAAGTGCATTTCGCCGAGGTCTCGCACGGCCCAATACCCGAGTGCGCCGAAGATGCGTTCGGCGAGAGCGCGTAAGATTAAATACTCATAACTCCCTTCCATGTCATGCCGTTCCAAGAAGTTGAGGTATTCAGCCCCAGAAATGCCAAGAATGAGAACAGAGTCGTTTTTGAAGATGCGTCGCATGGCGCGGGCGTCGTCGTCGGACCAGTCGTCTGGGAAAAACTTTTTGTGCTGCGCCACGTCTTCATACATGGCAAATTCTTTCATGAGACTCTCGCGGTCAGCCGGAGTGTGCACCGGAAACAAGTGACGATCGATACTCATCAGGTGAGGATCATCACGTAATTTCTTCACATCTCTCCAACGCACTTCATCGCATTTGCGCAACCAAAACGAAGCCACGAAACGACGATAGATTTGTTTGCGCGGCAGCATCTTATTGCTTTTCATATACCAGCCTTCGATAGGGCCTCGTTCGTCTGCAGTAATACCAGCCATTGTCCGCCACGCGCGCTGCAAATGGTCTAACATGACTTCGTCGGTCGGTAAGTAAATGTTATTCGGCACTTTTGTTTTGAGCAGCAAACTCTCAAGGTCTCTTTTTTCTTCGCAAATCATGTCGAGAATATCAATGAGCGCTCTAGGATCAGAGCCGAAGAATTCCTCCGGCTTGGGAACGTGTTGCTTTTTCAAGCGCGCCAGCAGTTTCTGCTCTAATTCGTCGACGGCTTGAGTTACGCGACTTTTTCGCCACAGACATCCTAAATCGTTTGTTCTCAAGGCGTACGTTTGACACGTAAGACTCAGGTGTTTCCACATGTTATTGAAACTGAGATTGAACGTTTCATCCAACATCCACCTTTCAGGAAAGGATGTCAGGAAACGATCTCGTTGGTAAAGAGCCGTCTTGAGCTCGAACGTCAAGTCTCGCACTTGGTTCACCAAGTCTATGTCTGTGAAGACAGTGTTTGCTTTTTCAGTTCCTGATTTGTTTTCGTCTGATTCAGGTCCGTAGTCACTGGTGGACAAGTCGGATTGAAAGGCCTCGTCCTTGACACATCGCGAACGAATGTCTTCTCGACGAGCTAGTGCAGACCAGTCGATAATGGCATTAATGATACCCAGCACTCTCTCCTTGCGTTCTTCGTCGCTGTCCGCTTTCTTGGAGACGAGCGTCGAGCGCATCTCCCCGGTCGGGCCGAAGAGAATCATCTCGCGCTCCAAGTCGAGCAAGCCCATACTCACGTTCGCAAGCGCGTACCGGAACGGCGAATCATGCTCCTCTCCATCGTTGATGAAGTCAACGCTAGGGGAGTCCATGACAGACTCAACACCGTCATCGTCCGGCAGCTCCCATCGGCCCAAGGTTCGCAACGCTTTGAACGCCACGCGAGGAGACGTTCTCAATTCCGCAATGTGCGCATACGCCGCCGTCACGTAACGCGGCTTGCGCTTTGCTTCTTCCCTAAGAACATCCACGCATTGATCGAACCGTGTGAACATCGCGCGGAGCGTTCGACGCCCCAGCGTGGACAACCCAACGTCCGGCACCGTGTGGTCGTCAAAGTCGTGGTGATACCTCGTGTACGGCCCCGGGTTTGACGCATCCGCGGGCTCGTAGACGAAATCACAGTGCGCGCGCTCGATGTCGAGCAAGAGCTCCATCGCCATCTCGCGCGTGCCGCGTCGCGCGTCGTCGGCGGACATCGCGCCCGGCGCCGACGCGGCGGCGAGTGACGCGCGAGGTGCACTTTGTGTCACCCAAGATGCGTTTCGTGCGTCATGACGTCACGCACCGACGCCGACCGTCGTCGTCGTCGAGCGTACGTACGTCGCGCGAGATGTTCGCCGGTGCGACGTCGTTCGCTGGTGCGCGCGTCGGCGGCGGTGTCGGTGTCGCGCGCGCGATGCCGCCGACGCCGACGACGCGACGGCGTGACCAACATCGACGACGACGACGTCACGCGCGTGGCTGCCGCGCCGTGGGACGGAACGGCGCCGACGACGGCGCGCGCGCACCGGCCGCGCCCGGGGGCTATGGGTTCAGCGCGGCTGGGTTTTTGTTTCCCTACCACGTCGGCGCGTGGCGAGCGTTGCGCGAGGAGTGCGGGCTGGCGAGAGACTCGAGCGAGGCGTTCGCTGGGGCGTCCGCCGGGTCGCTCGTCGCCGCGTTGCACTGCTGCGGGCTCACGCCGGATGACGGCGAACGGATACTGATGGATATTCTCGCGGATTGTCGCACAAATGGCGTCGTGGGACGAGTGGGTGGGGTTTTAGAACGGGCGTTACGGCGAGAGTTGCCGCCGAACGCGCACGAGTTGTGCTCGCGAGGAAATTTGTTTGTCTCCGTGTCGACGATTCGCGCGTTATCCGCGAGCGAACGAGAGGAGATGAAGCGCGAGCGACGCGAGCAAGGGAAAAGTGATGCAAGCAATGTGATGTTTTTCACGCTTGATGGCGAGTTGATCGATTCATTCGATTCATTCGACGATCTTGTCGGCGCGCTCTTGGCGTCTTGTCACATTCCTCTGTACTGCGGCTGGCCCGCGAGGCGATATCGCGGTAAATGGTGCGTCGATGGTGGTTGGTTCGACTTGGCACCCGTTCCACCGAATGTTGACAATCCAGTTCGTGTGTGTGGGATTCCTTTGTTGGATGCGTGGCGGAAAGCCGGCGAGGATGACGGCGCGTTTGCGCCAGACGCGAGATTTTGGGCAGGTTGGGGCGAGCGACCGCTCATCGCCCCGGATGCCCTTGGCGGCGTTCCCGAGTTAGACTATAAAACAACGATAACTTGGGCGCTTTTCCCAGCGGGTGATGAAGAATTGCAGCAATTAGTGCGTCTCGGTCGCGAGGATGCGCTCCGTTGGGCGCGCGCGAACGGCTATGTGAAAAACGTCGCCGGCGAGTCAATTTTAGAAGGCGTCGCATAGCGCCCGTGTTGATTGTATCATTATATATCTGTAAAACACTAACTAGAACGACGAAATCGTTCGTTTGCTCGTGTGGTATATAACTTAGCATCGACTTTCCTCGATGGTGCTGATGAAAGTCAAAGTCCCGCGTCGTAGCGACAAACTGGAAAAACGCGCCAACGACGATCTCAAAGTGAGCAAACTCTCACAAACTTTCGGACGTTTGCGCGTTTTACGGTGGAACGTACCCAGGGCACAACATCCAGTTCGGCTTGAGATCCTTCTTGATCTCATCCGGCGCGAACTCGGTGATGCAAATGTGTCCAAAGAGGAGAGCGAATCCCGGGTCGATGCCCGGCTTGGTGTGGATTTCGTGCGGCTTTTTAGAAAACCACCCGCTCTTGAGCGACGCTTGGAAGGCGCCGCAATCCCATTCAAGTTCGCGTCCTTCGCAGCAGTTCAACGAGAACGTATCGATGGTTGCACCATTCATCTTGACCTTGTACGTAATCTTATTGACGTACTCGCGGTCATCGTAAGACACGTGTCGTTGCTGGTTGCCGTTTTCATCCCTAGTGTACGTGATGTTGATTTGACGCGTGCAGAAACCCTTGGCTTTGATCTTCACCTCGAACGCGCCGCCCGGGATCTTAACCGACTTCATTTTCGCCTCGTTAAACATCTTCCACTTCATGCGGTAGAATCGCGTGTTACCGCTATTCATCAACACTCGAGCGAGCTGACTCATCATTCCGGCGTCGAATTCCCCCTCTGAATCCGAGTCGTCGAGCGTCGCGCCCATATCGAAGTGCGGCTTTTCATTATACTTTAACTTCCAAAGCACCTGCCCTTTCTTCTTATTCTCAGGGTCAATGCGCGTGTAATTTTCCAAATCAATGAACCCAGTCGGGTCAAAAAACCCCTTGCCCTCGCGGTTAATAAACAACCATCGATTGTTTTCATCCACCGCGTCGCGGTAGACTTGGTAATCCTTGTTGAACATTGAACACGATTTTACGACAAAGTGACACGGTCCCTATCATCGCACGACACCCAACACGACGGTTAATATCGTACACACCAATCATACATGTTCATTCGACTCGCGTTCGCGCGTTTACCAATCGTCGTCGCGTCGTGCGTCGTTCGGAACTTTACAATTAATCACAATTCACACCGATCATCAATCACCGCGATCAATCACATCACATCGTCGTTGGTCGTTGACGACACGTACCTCGGGATCGGCGATGATGTTCGCCGGCACGTCCGGCGTGGATTCACATATGCTCATACACGCACCCATGATTGCGGGTTATATAACCCGGTATTAATAAATATCTCTCACGCGTCGCACACTGTCGACGAACAGTGCACAATCTTTGGTGTTGCGCGCACTTTTGTGTGCCATCATTACGAGACGCATCGAAGGCTTCGATGCGTGCGCCGCCACCGCTCGTGGTGCCGCGCACCGTGAAATTAATCTACGCCACGAATCCATCGCTCGAGCACGCGCTCGAGGGCCATCCCGAGAGCGCGGCGCGCGTGCCCGCCATTCTGCGCGAGCTCGACCGGTGCGCGCTCATCAATGCGACGGGGTCGAGAGGTGCGCATGATGTGATGCATGTGGACGACTACGACGCGGCGGATGCGTCGACGTTGATGAGGGTGCATCAGAAGAATTATGCGAAAGGGTTGGAGTTTATGTGTAAGACGGCGGCGCCGACGATGTTGGATAGCGCGCCGACGTACGCGACGAAGAGTACGTACGCGGATGCGATGCGAGGCGTGGGGGCGGCACGCGCGCTCGTGGATGCGGTGTGTGATGCGGAGGATGATGTGTGTGCGCCGAGTGCGTTTGGGTTGATACGTCCGCCTGGGCATCACGCGGTACCGCGAGGGGCTATGGGGTTTTGTATCGTCGGGACGGCGGCGGCGGCGGCGCGACGGGCGCAAGAACGCGGGATGAAGAAAGTTTTGATTTTTGACTACGACGTGCATCACGGGAACGGTACGAATGATATATTTCATGATGATCCGGATGTGTTGTTCGTGTCCACGCACGAAGACGGATCGTATCCGGGGACGGGTAAGATGTCGGATATCGGCGAAGGCGACGGAGAAGGCGCGACGATTAACATTCCATTGCCCCCAGGGAGCGGAGACATTGCCGTGCTCACGGCGGTGGAAGAAATATTAATGCCCGCAGCGAAGCGTTTTCAACCTGAAATTATCATCGTCAGCGCTGGGTACGATGCGCATTGGCGCGATCCGCTCGCTGGGTTGACGTTTCGCACTGGCACGTACCATCGCTTGTGCGCGGCGTTGAAATCCATGGCGAACGAATTGTGCGGCGGAAAGATTGTATTTTTACTCGAAGGCGGATACGACCTGGTGGGATTATCCGAGGGCGTGGCTGATTCGTTTCGTGCGCTTTTAGGCGAAGATAGCACGGATGTGGGTGACATTCCGGGCTTGCGCGACGAGCCCATGGACAAGGTACGAAGAGTCATCGACGAATGCAAACGCATACACCAAGTATGAGATAGACAATATAAGATTCATGTAACAAGTACATTTATTTATTGCGCGCGCGCGATATCGCACACTTCGCCGTTGATTTGTATGTACGAAAGATCGAGAGCGCGTCGCGCACGCGCACGAGTATTGAATCCAATCCTTCGAGTAGAGTACAGCGTCAAGGCGCCGTCGTATCCACGGTCGCGCAATCTGAACATCCTCTCGCCGCTTGAATCGTACGCGATCGATGCAGATGCGCCGTACGCCGAGTTTGAGTACAACATGACGTCGGGCGAGGAAAACTTGAAGAGAATTTCCCAACCGTTTGAGATGTCGGCTCCAGACGTCAAGACGACGTACACGTCCATGCCGAATTCATACGATCCATCAGCCTGGGGTGATTGCCAGCGCACGTTCGTACGCGCAACGCATCGTGATGATGGCGGCGGTGGCGACGGTGGTGGTGGCGGCGGCGATGGCGGTGGCGGCGGCGATGGCGGTGGCGACGGCGCCGACAACGGCTGATTCCGCGCGGCGAGATACGTTTTGAGCGGATTTTCTGTTACCACCCCGTCAATCTCAAACTGCTCATCGGCTAAAACACGCAACACTAATGTAGATGTCACGTCTAACAATTCCATCGCCTCTCGTTTCCCCGCGTTCGTCGCCTGAGGATCACCGAGCGTCTTAGCCGCGCGCCGAATCGCATTTGGCTCGGCAACGTCCACCGCCGCCTCCACATTCTCCGCACACGCCCCCCAAAATCCATCCTCCGCGCGACACCACATCACGCCTGTATCTCTATACGGCACACACGCGCTCACAACCGTTCGCCCATCGCCACCGACATCGAACCGATCGAGACAGCGACGTCCATCCGCGGTGTACCATGTGGCATGCACGCGACGCAACTCACATGTACACGCCAGCACCAGCGCGCACGTCACCACCAACCGCGCGCGCGCATCCGTCCGTCGCAACACTTTATTGCGTCGCGCCATCGCCCGCGTGCGTCCGCGTGTCGCCGTCGTCGCACAATGCCGCGACATGTGACGTCACATGTCAAAAATGTCACATGAAACTGTGTCCCTCAACACTCCGACGTCATTCGTCGACGATGACCGCCGCGGAGGCGTACGAGCGACAGTGCGTGCGCGAAGTCATCGCGCGATTGAAGCGACGACGCGCGACCGCAGACGCGGACGACGGCGACGACGACGACGCGCGACGCAATAAAGTGTTGAAGATTGATGATTTAAAACTGGCTGTCGCTCGGGACGTCGCGTGGGCGCGCCGCACGGCGGCGGCGGCGATGTCTCGAGGTGACGACGTTGACGATGACGATTGTGACGATGATGACTTTGCGGGCATGCGCGAAGAAGATGTCGAACGGGCGTTGGTTGCTATGCAAGACGCGCTCGAACGCGCGCTCGAAGAGGAGGAACGCGAACGCGCGCTCGCCGCCGCGGAGGCGTATGATGACGATAGTGCGTCGTTACAACACGCCATCGATGCGTTCGAGCGATGGAATTGCCGCGATGGCGTGAGCGACGGTGACGGCGGTGAAGACGGTGATGACGGCGACGACGACGTGTTGTGTCCCGCGTGTTTGAAGAGGAAAGTTTTAGCAAACCGACATGTTTTATTTTGCGCGTGCGGTGATTTTCGCTTAGCGCGTCGGGACGAGAACGTTGGTTTGCGGTATTTGAAGACGCAGCTCGCGGCGGTGTTTGATGCGCACGCGGCTCGCATGCCGGCGTGTGGTCGAGGCGGCGCTGGATTGGCGTTTCGTGTCCGCGACGCGTACGGCATCGACGCGTTGTACGCCCGGTGCGCCGCGTGCGAGTTTTTCGAGGTTGTCATGTAGTACGCATAGCATTTTGAACGCCAGTAGACGTAGCGATATCAATAGAAATAGCAATAGTAGCGGTACCGTAGCAGTACCGGTAGCGGTAGATATGATTTACTGTATATGATGTTTTACACGGATTGATGTGATGCGTAGCTATACACGGGCGCATGTTTTTCAAGGCGCCGACTCCGCCTTGGCGTTTGCAATTTCTTCTCGCGCGTCGTCAAAGAGCTGAATCAACACCTCAGGTGCGATTGGATCGACATTCATGCGCTGTACGTGATAGGTGATGTTTTCTTCGCTATACCCGAGCGCGAGACCGACGAGAATTTGTTCTCTCGCGCCGGCGATGGGGCGCGCCGCTTGCGCACCCATGCGCGCCAGTAACCTCGCCACGCCCGCGTATCCTTTGCGATAGACCACGCCTGTGATGCCTTTACCATCGGGATACGTGCATTTTGAGAGCTCAATGCCAACCTCAGGATCGTTTCTAAGCACGTCCTCGAGTACTTGCGCCGCGTACGGGGCGAAGACGCTATCGCCCACGTCGCACTTTGGTTGCCAGCTCGCGTCGCTCGCGAGCTGCGTGAGCACCACATTTTTCGCACCATGCTTCAACGCCAATAACTCACCCGCCATTTTCGTCGCGCGCTCGCGATCGTCAATTACGATGCGCCGCGAATGCGCGCCTTCGCCCGCCGTCCACGCCGACGGGTTCGCCCGCGTGGCGTCCTCGAGCATCTCATATGTCATCACGCTCTCCACATCCGTCACCAGCGTCGCCATATCATCCTCGCGTTCGATCATTCTCGCATACGCATCACACGACGCGACGTATTCGCTTAAATCTTTCGCTCCACCGAGCGATAACCACTCGGCGTCGCTTGAAATTTGCGCTCCGGCGATGCCGATGCGCGCCTGATTCAACTCGCCTTGATCTAAAATCCTCGTCAACTTCCCATCGAGCTCGCCACTCACTAACCTCCGCCCACCCGCGGACAAATCTCCACCGCGCACGACGAACCATCGCGTTCGGAGTCGCGATAACGTCCCCGCGGCGTCGCGCCCGCTTCCATCCGCAGCTTCAGCGGTTACGCGGAGCAAATCACCCACGCGCGCGCCGTTGAGCACCGCGCGCGTGCGATCGAGCGCAAAGCTCGACAGCGTCGTCGTCGTCGTCGTCATCGTCGCCCCCGACTCCCCCGCACTCGTCGTCGTCGTCATCGTCGTCGCGTTCATCGGTCCAACGCTGTTGCTCGTCGACGTCGCATTCAACGCCCTGTGCGGCGGCGCATACTTCTCCAACGGGTCCACGCTCGGCTCCGTCGACGACGACGACACGCACGTGCGTGTTTTTCGCGTTCTCGCTCGCGTCGTGCGCGACGGCGCGCACACGGGCGCGCGATGGGTGGGTGAGATCATCAATCCAAACGATGCGTCACTCTGTGACGACGTCGACGAGTCATGCGCTCGCCGTAGACGACGTCGCCGACGATCATCCGTGCTGTGGACACGATGCACAGGTTGCTCATCGCCATCGCCATCGCGATTTGCGCGTGCGCAAAGGCGCGAGAGGCGTCGCACGGGGGTGTTGATTACGACGCCGTGCGTCAGGCGTTTGCCACGTTGCGCGCACCGATGACGACGCCGTGCGACGTCGCGGACGTACAGCGTGCGTTTCGCGCGCGCGCGTTGGACGTGCATCCAGATAAGTTTGCGTCGGCGGCGCGTCGGCTCAGGCGACTCGAGCGAGGCGAGGGTGAGGGCGATGGGAAGTTCATAGACGTCGTGGAGGCGTACGCGACGGCGCGCGAGGCGTGCGCGTCGGGACGGATGTTTCCGCCCGCGCGCGCGCGCCTCGGTGTGATGCATCGATGCGGAACGTTTGCGCGTGAATGGTTGTACGCGTGCAGACGTTCTTGGGACCACGCGCGCGAGTTTGTGTATCGAAAGTTTGCAGAGACGATGCGGCGGCAAACGCCTCGACAAAGCGTACGACGCGTCGTCGAAGACGTTTCGCCGGACGATGGCGACGACGTGAGTGTTGTTAATCGACGCACATTCTGGACACACGTCATGGATACGTTAGATGTACCGTATGACGACGACATAGACGACGACGACGGCATAGACGACGACGACGACATAGACATAGACGCGAGTACGTTCATCACAGACGAAGCGTACCCGTTCGCGTCCCGACCGCGCGCCGTTCGATGACGCGTCGACGCGTCGTCCCTCGTCCACGCCCTAGGCGTCAACGACATAGCACAATAGTCACGTGTATTATAGCGCATTGCGTTCGAGCGTCGTCCGCGTCGTCGTCGTCGTCAATCGCGAAAACCATCGCGCGCGGCATACAAAACGCCAAAAGACACGCCGCCGCCGTCTGTGCGCCGCAGCGCACTGTACTGTGCTGTTTCGCGGCATTGACGCGCACGCCTCGCGCGCCGTGGCGATCATGGGAGGACAAAAAGTCACGGGAAAGACGCGCACGAAGCGCGACGCGCTGCCGAATAACGCCAAAGCGCGCAAGGCGCTGGCGAAGACGCTGAGCGCGCGTAAACCTGGAATCACATTTGCGCAAAAGCGCAAGGCGGACAAGGCGGCGCGGGACGCCAAGCGCGCGAGTGGGGACAGCGCGCGCGTGATGAATGATCAAGGGATGAGAAAAGAAAAGTATGGACCGCTTGAAGTGCGTTATCGGGCGTTGGCGAAGAAATTGAGGCAGATTGAGGATTTGGAAGCCAAGGCGGCGACGGGCGAGCGGTTGGATAAACAGCAAGAGAAAAAGGTTCGACGTCGCGAGTATTTAGAGGCGGAGATGGCGAATTTGAAAAAGTTAATTTCTGGTGAAAGCCCGAGCGAGGACGAGGACGAGGACGAGGACGAGGACGAGGATGAGGAGATGGTGTCTGGTGACGAAGAGGAGGACGAAGAAGAAGAAGAAGATGATGATGATGATGATGATGATGATGAAGATGATGAAGACGATGAAGACGACGATGATGAAGATGAGGACGAGGATGATGACGACGACGAGTCCGAAGAGGACGAGGACGAGGACGAAGAGGAGGAGGACGAGGACGAATAAGTTGTGATTTCTAATAACCGTCGTCGTTATAATAATCATACAATCTAGGCACGAAATATACGCGATGGCGAGAGTAGATGTGAAATATTCACGTCACAAATCAACTGCTGCCAACGCATCTATAAATTTCTTTCTAAACTTCTCCTCGGTAAACAACAAACTTTGCTTCCTAGCGCGCGCCGCGATGACTTCACGCTCTGGCCGAGACATAATTAACAAGTGTTGCAAAAAGTCGGCGTATTCTTGCACACTAAGCGCGGTGTATCCCGTCGGACCTTCGGGCGAATCAACAACAATGTCCATCAAAGGTCCACCCGAGGCGTGCGCGACGGGAACCGCACCCGCCGCCATGTACTCCACCACGCAAATCCCAAAGTGTTCATCAATCATGGAATGAATACCGACGGATGCGCGAGAAAGCTGACGCTTAAGCTCATCATACGACGCATCGACGACAAACTCAACGCTCTTTTCAAGTTCTAAGTCCTTCACACTTTGCTTCAAGTCTTTTAATCGCTCACGATCGCCGTCGTCTCGACACCCACCGACGAAAACTAAAATTGCGTTTTCAAGCTTGTACGAAAGTGATTTGACCTTTTTCAACGCCGCCCACGCGGCGACTTGCTCCAGGTGCGCCTTTTCGGGGCGAAACTGCCCCACACTAATCACTCTCAAGCACGCATTTTCCTTCTTTGCCGCGTTACCCAGCTTATCCAAACGTTGACGCGTCAATGGTAACTTTGTTAGATCCTCAACGTTGCACGGAGGATACACTACTTGAGAATTCACCCCCCACAACGCATCAATATGCGCCTTTGTCCACGACGAATTCACCATAACACAAGAGCACGACTTCCCACACCATCCATACGCAGCTGAAAATGCACGATAGTACAGCACTTTTAATCCAGTGAGATACTTTGACGCCGCGAATCGACCGCTATTGTTGTACATGACCCTGCCCTCGCGCACGCGTTCAATCATATCGCTCGATACCGTGGGATAATGCACATACGCCACGGTTTTACATCGAAAGACATACTTCGCCAGTGGATATATCGCCGCGTGTCCGACGGTGTCGATGAACACATCCGGCGTTAACGCGCTCAACGCTTCGACGCCAAGCGCGACGCTCCCCAACGCCTGCTTCGCAATCGTACACCGCCCATACGTCTCCGCCCTCGTCCATCGTTCGCGCGTGAGTTTCACGGTGTGTACAGGTCCACGTATAGTGATTCCAAAACGCGCTTTGGCGCGCGCAATCATGCCCTCGCCCGATAAATTACTCGACGTGTACACCACCGTCACGCTCTTCTCGACGTCGTTATCATCATCGTCATCCTTTGTCGCGTCTTCGCCGCTCGCGCGCCGCGCCGCATCGCGCCTCTGCACGGCATCAATGGCGGCCCATAACACGCGCTCGCCACCACCGCCATCGGCGCTCGTGGGATGATAGAACCCATACACGCGCGGCCTCGGAGCACCGCCTCGGTGCGTTTTTGATGCCAAACCCAATCGCCGCTTCGTCGACCGCCGCGCGTGCGCCGTGCGCTTAAACAACAGCGCCACGTGCACAAAAACAATCGCCAGCACGCTCACCGCGATGGCATGCGCGAGGTTGTCGAACCGCCCGGGTTCTACCATGTGCGCCGGCGTGACACACGAAACGCCAGAGTATGACGGTTGTTGGCGTCTGCCGCGCCACCGTCGTGCAGCGCGCGGTGGTGTTCGAGGCGACGCGAGCGGTGTCGTATTCGACGGCGTGTTTGCGACCGTCGTTGTGCGCACACCGACGGTTGCGACGTCGAAAAGGCGCGCTCACTCGCGCGTCTGCTGAAGACGCCATGAGCTCGGGAGGCGAACGAATCACCGTGCGCGCGATCGAGACCGCGACGGCGACGCAGAGAACGGATTTAGCCGTCGTACTCGTGACGCCTAAGATCCCTGGGAACACTGGGTGCATCGCGAGGACGTGCGCGGCGTCGCGGGTACCGCTTCACTTGGTTGGTGAGCTCTCGAGCGCTTTTCGCCGCGCGACCGACGGCTGCACGCTTTTTACACCATGTATCGATCGTGCGCGCGCGTGCGTATCGCGATGACGATGACTGACATTTTTGCTTGTCGTGTGCCTTTTGGCGCCGCGTTTTCGACGCACAGGTCCTCTGGGATTTTCTTTGGACGACACGCAGCTCAAACGCGCGGGTCTCGATTATTGGAAAAGCGTATGCGTGCGCGTTCACGATGATTGGGATGCGTTCTACGAGTATTGGCGCGGTCTAGACACGCCGGGACGGTTGGTGGCTTTTAGTAAATTCGGTGCTCGACCGCACGCGGAGGAAGGGGCGTATAAGCCGGGCGATTGGTTACTGTTCGGCGCTGAAACCACAGGTTTGCCTGACGCCGCCATGGAGGCGTGCAAGGCGTCTGGGGGCGTGCGACGGATTCCAATCGATGAATCTCATGTGCGTAGCTTGAATTTAAGTGTATCATGCGGCATCGGCGTCTACGAGGCGCTTCGGCAGCTCGATGGGCCACCTTCAGGGCCGTGCTCTGACGACTGAGCGACGAGCTGGTTTGGAATTATTCAATCAAGTTTGTATTTCCTACACGTACTGTTATTAAAATTTCTAGTTCATACACATCGTCTCCATCTACGGCGACTTTTAACTTCCGAGCTTAAACGCATCTGCGGTCAGCGAGTAGCAGTATCCAATTTTAAACCAGTTGATGAATTCGAGCCACCGGTTTGGGGACGCCGTTCGATAATAAATTCTTGTGATAATCTCAAAGAACGCCACCGACAGCGCACCAGCGACGACGTCGTTAATACCAATTGCCCCGAAACTCAGCGTCAGCACGTTAGCGAGATAGAAACCAAAATACGCGCTGATACCCCGCCACAACGTCGTGCGGTACGACTTGCGCGCAAAGTACAAGTTAAATCGCTGCGGCAACGACGTGAGCACCGAGCCGAGCCTCGTTTCTCGTTCAATACGTTCGGCGCGAACGTCGAGCGTACGACGCATGCGCTGAGCGCGCGGTGGAATCGCGCACCTGGCGTGCGTGACGAGGGCGGACCCGCGAAAGGTTACTCTCGAGGTGAACCTGCGCGCGGGACGCGACGTCGTCGCGGCTGACGCGCATGACGGCGACGTCGCCGACGCCGAGGTTAAGGTTTGTGCAAACGATCGAATCATGACGAGTGCGTTGATCCTAGACGCGCCGCACGATTACGAGCGCAGCCGAGTGAGGACGCGACGACGACAACGACCGCGAGTCAAAAAGTGAGGTTTGGCGACGGCTGCGAAACTTTTCTCCTACTTGTGCGTGTGTGTCATAACAATTCTAATCCCTCTTGGCGGTCTTCGCGCGATAGAGTTCCATTAACTTATCGCGCTCACCCATCTTGACTGAAATATTCGCCTTGGCGTAAAAGTCTCCGTCGCGCTCGATATTGTCGATGATGTCCTCGAGCAAGTGCGCGCGTTCGGTTTGACATCCAACTTCCTGCGCGCTCAACGCCTGATAGTGCACATGAAAGTGATAAAACTGCGGAGGATAGTGCACGAATACGCGCATGTCCTCTTCGTGCACGCCGTAGACACGCGCGATGACGTCTCGAGCTACGCATAACATGGCGCGTAACATTGGTAAGTGCTCCGCGCGCAAGTCCCGCATTGACCGCACATCCTTGCGCTGACACAACCCCAAACAATACAAATCCATCACCGATGGATGATTAAACCAACTCGCCCGATCGGTCGTGGCGCAATCTGGATGCGTCTGCCATTTCGGATCGGTATTCAACAAAAACTCGTCATCCGCGTGTAACAACCGCTCGCGTTCCTTTTCCAAACTTAAAATCTTATACACCCACGCCGTCGCCGCTTCGGGTATGCCCGCAATGTACGCCTCGTGCACATCGTCATACACCTCTGGCGTCTCTCGAATCAAAATCATCTTCTGTGTGGAGCTTCGTGCGATATGTTTCGCAAACAACGCGTCTCTCGCCTCCCTCGACGTCGTCGCCGTCAACCACCCCGGGCAAATCACATCCACGTGCACGTCCCCATCCTCCCCTTCTCGCGCCTCGCGATCGATCGCACCCGTATAATACATATACTCCGCACCAGAATACGGCGCCCGCAACCGCACGTGCGCGCGCTCGAGCACGCGCTGGAGCCCATCGACGTCGCTCGGAAGGTGCGCCCGAGACACCTTGACGAGCGCACATTCCTCGTCGCCGTCGCCGCCATCGCGCGTGAACCGTCCTCGCGCGACGACGGTACCGCGTGCGTCATCACGCCCGGTGTTTATCACCTCGTCCACGGCGAACGCATCGCGGAGCGCGGCACCGATCGCGCGCGGATCGACGTGTGTCGTCATGACGACGGCAATTTGTGACGCGCGAGCCTTCGTGTGCGATGCTCGCATCATCCACGTTCGCGCGGTGCGGGACGACGACGACGACGACGACGTCAACACGCGCGGTGCGCGGTGCGCGGTGCGCGTCGAGAGTGCTCGCGGCGACGGCGACGGCGACGGTGGAGCACCGATCGAGACGATTCGTGCCTCGTCAGCAGTCGACTTCATCGCCGTCGTCGACGACGTTAAAGTCTTGCGAATCGCCAGCGGCGCGACGCATGACGACGCGCACGAACGCGCTTCCGGCGCTTCCGGCGCTCATCGCGTCGCACTACGCCTGGCCGGCGCTCACGGCGGTGGCGATCGCACCGGTGTGCTTGGCGTACATCAATCCAATTTACTCGTTTAGCGTCGGGTACGGGGCGTCCGTGCTGGCGGCGTCGATCGCGGCGTATGGCATGCATGCGGCGTCTGGCGCGGCGGCGACGACGACGCTTTTACTGGCGCACATTGCGGGTGGGGTGTTTTACGGCGCGAGATTGGCGGGATTTTTGTACTATCGTTCGGTGACGTGGGACGAGTGGAAGGAGCGGGCGAAAAACGCGCCCGAGGTGAAACAAACTGGATTCGCCAAGCAAACCATGGTGATCGCGCTGTGCGGGTTACTGTATTCGTGCATGTCATCACCAATGTTATGGCACGCGCAAAACGTCAACGTGATCAACTATGTGACGTATGACATCGTCATCAAGGCGGGCATCGCCGCGCAGTGGCTCGGCGCCGTCATCGAAGCCGTCGCTGATCAACAAAAGTACAATTTCAAAGCCACTGAGCGCGGAAAGACGCGCTGGTGCGATACCGGGCTCTATGCCAAATGCCGACACCCAAACTATCTCGGGGAAATCTTATTTTGGGTGGGTACCTTTGTCGCCGGAGTTCCGGCGATGCTCACCCGTCCAATCACGTTTGTCCCGGCATCCGTCGGCTTGTTCTTCATCGTTATGCTCATGCTCGGCGCGGCCAAGCGCGGGGATAAGAAACAAGCTGAAAAGTACGCCGATAACGCCGAATACAAGGCTTGGGCGGACAACTCGTGCTCGTTATTCCCAGGAAATTAATGATTATAATACCGCCCTCCTTCTTTTATTAAATTTACAAAGACGACGACGACGTTGATATGACGATGATGATTGTACACATGTGGATTGCTCTGCGCTCAACCTAAAGCTTCCCTTGCGCCTTGAGCTCAGCCTCCAACGCCGCCACCGCTGCCGCATCCTCCTCGCTCAAATTATCCAAATCAATCCCCTCAACCTCCTTCTTCGCCGCCTCGCCGTACATCGCGTCGTCAAACTTATCCGGAAAAGCAACCTTGGCGATCGTCCCCACGACGAATAACGTCCCAGCGCCCGCCATGTAGAGCGGAATCGCCGCCCGCATGGCGCCGATGACCATTTGGTCGAACGACGACGTGTCGATGCCGAGCAAGGCGACGTCGGCGAGCGGTACCGCGCGAGCGAGCGAGGCGCCACGGCGAGCCACGGGTTGAGATAACGCCGGGACATCATGGTGCGCGCGTCGAGGCGCGTGCGGGCGACGCGCGACGCGTGGCGCGTGCGCGGTGGTGCGTGCGATGGATGAAGATGCGGTGAACATCATGTATGACGCGGTGGTGGCAAAGTGCGCGCGACGAAGGTTGGCGCGCGATCGATTATGAAGATGTTGGGTGAAGAGCTTGAGGATATTTTTGAGCGTCGGGACGGGTGTCGTTTGGTGACGATTCTAGAGTTGGATTCTAGAATTGATGCGTATTTATTTCATGATGGTGATGATGATAATAATGCGCGATGGATGGGTTATTCTTCCATGGCACGTGATGCGTTGGCGGCGTCGCGTTCGGCGTCGAGTTTGGCGTTGAGCGCGGCGTAATCGACTGGCGCGCCTCGTCTGCCGCGCTTACTCGGCGTCGGTTCGGCGTCGATGACGTCCGTGGCGGGACGCTTTGCGTCTGTATGTGTTGCCGGCGCGTGTGCGTCGGTGTTGTCGTTGTCGTTTGCGGCGGCGTTTGCGGCATCGAGTTCGCGTTCGCGCTCCATGTACGCGAGGCGCTCGGCTTCCATTTCGGCTTCGCGCTTTTCGCGCGCCTCTCGGCGGTGGCGCAATTCTTCGTTGAGCTCAGTCTTGCTCGCCTCGCTGTCGTACTTTTCGCCATTTGGTGCGAAGAGCGTACGAACGTGCGACGCGACGGAGCGTCCGAATGCGGACACTGGGCCACCTTGGATTCGATAGCCGCCTTCGAGGACGGAAATGACGCGGCCCTTGGCGTGAGCGTTGGCAATTTTGACGAGCTCAGTGGTTAACCACTCGTAATCTTGCTCTTTGACGCCTAAATTCACCGGACCTTGAATATCATCTTTCGCGTGCGCGTCGAAACCAGCGGAAATTATCACGAGTTCGGGTTCGAAGGCGTTGATGGCGGGCAAAATTTTACCCTTCCACACGCGACGCCAAGCGGCGCCGCGTTCAGACTTCTTCCCAGTGCCCTCCATGCCGACATCCACCACCCACGGTTGTTCACCCTTGGCCGTGCTCACGAGTCGCTCGGCGTCGACGTGGGATGGGTCTTCTACGACGCCGTCTTCGTTCCATTGCGCCGCCTCTTCGGTGTCCAAATCGTATTCACCCTTGGTGCTCTTTGTCGGTCCAGTGCCCGGATAAAAGTGATGTTGAAGCTCTTTGCGACCGTAGCCGTGCACAGAGGCAAACATGATTTCTTCTTGGTCAGTTTCGTCCAACCATGGTCGGTACATGTTCATCGAGAACGACCCGCTACCGATGGGCATGGCAAACTTGAACTCTGGGGCGCTCGGCGCGGTGTTTTGCACGCACGCCTCGGTGCCGTTTCCATGGTGCACGTCAAAGTCAACCAAAGCTACGCGACGAATCTTCTTACGGTGCACGCATCGCGCGTACGCCGCAGCAACGGCGACATTGTTGATTAAACAAAACCCGTGAGATCCAGTACCGATGGGCTCTCCTGGCGTGCCCACCGGTCCCAAAGGACCGCTATGGTGGCCCGGAGGCCGCACGGCGCAAAACACTCTGTCTGTTTCACCAGACACCACGCGTTCGACGGCTTCGATTGTCGCTCCAGCGGCGGCAAGTGCAGCGTTGAATGATTGCGAGCACACTGCGGTGTCACCATCAATCGTACCGATTGCTTGCGGCAAGATGCGGACGTCTGGTAAACGTTCGCACGCCTTTTGCACCTTTTTCAAGTACGCATACTCGTGACAGCGTAGAATATCAACCCAAGCCGCAGGTTCGACCTCGGAGACGTACTCTACATCTTTAAACTCTTTTGCCCTCAACGTTCCGTTAGTGGCGTTGAGCAACACGTTGAGTCTATTGACGTTTTCTGGCGGCGGATCCTCGCCGCCGCGCGTAATAGGCGGGCACGAGTGGTGCAAAAAGCACGTATCCGGGGCAATGATAACGCGTTTCTTTGCCTCATCCGCCGCGGTCGATACTGACGTTTTGAACATCTTAGCAATTGCCCCGAAACCTCGCGCTGACGCCATTTGCGCGGGTGTTTGTCCTTGCGCATTGACTTCCTTGGCCATGTCGCCATTCGCCTTTAACAAAAGTTCCACACACTTTAAGTCGCGTCCGCGCACGGCGCAGTGCAACGCGTTATCCTTGTGGTCATTCTTCAACGCAGGATCAGCGCCCTTCGAGAGCAAGTACTCGACGACGTCAGCGTGCCCGTACGCTGCGGCCCAGTGAATCGGGCGGTTCTTCGTCTTGTCTCGCAAGTTTACGTACACGTCCACCGTATCATCCTCATTAGGCGGAGTAAAATCATCCATCAACGCCTTCACGAGCGCCAACACTCCATGTTGAGCCGCAATCGACACTGCAGTGCGCCCGTAATCATCCATCACGCACTCATTCTCCATCGAGGGTAACAACGCTTTCACCGCTTCCACGGCGAACGCCTCGTGACGCTCAAACCCGCTCATCGCGCACGCCATGTGCAACGGCGGCGACCCTTCAAGCGTGATATAAGTTCTACATTCCGCTTCAATCAATGCCTTGACGCAGTTAATCGAGCCTGAAAGTAACGCCACATGTAAAGGTGTGTGTCCCTCTCTGTCCCTGCCGTCGACATCCACCTTTTTCGCCCCGTCAACGCTTCGAAACATCGCCGCCGCACCATCGGAGCCTTCATCCCCAGACCCACCCTCGGCGTCTGGATCGAAATCATCTTCGTCTTCAGAATCATCGTCTTCCTCGCCGTCGTCACCGTCGTTCGCATCGCCATCGTCCTCGCCCTCGGCGTCTTCGCCCGGCGCATCCTCGTCAACCATGGGTGCGCGAATCAACGCCATGAGGGTCTCGATATCATCCGTTTCGCAGCATTGATGCAAAGGCCTGGTGATTCGCATCGCGTACACGCACACTGGTCAGTCGGCGTACGCGTCGGCGGCGCTGCGCGAGCGCATGACACGCGGAGGTCAAAGCGACAATTGGCGTCTTGGTCAAAATCACATTTCCGCCGGCGCAGTCGCGCGTGTGTACGTACAATACCATCGGACCATCGTCGTCGTCGCTGTCAAACGTTCCAAACATAGCGTTCGTGGCACGCGCGGTGCGACGCTCGGGTGCACGCGTGGGAATGCGGAGAAGGAGCTCTGTGACGAGTGGGGACACTGAGGAGAAAAATGTGTGTGTGAAGTGCAAGGCATCAACGAACAAATGATGTGTGTATTGAACAATTCGAATTTTGTCTACTTTTTCCCCGAGTTCTTTGCCGAGCTGACGTTGAATTGGAAGTGAATAATGTCGCCGTCTTGAACAATGTACGTCTTTCCTTCTTGGCGATACTTGCCAGCTTCCTTGACTTCAGCCATACCTTTACGCGTGGTGTATTGCTTGAAGTCGTCGTACGACACGCATTCGGCTTTGATGAAGCCGCGCTCGAAATCGCTGTGAATGACGCCTGCGGCCTGCGGGGCGGTCGCGCCCTTGTACACAGTCCAGCATCGAACCTCCTTTTCACCGGCGGTGAAATAGTACATCAGGTTCAAGTCGCGGTAGCCTTGCGTGATCATCTTTGGCAACACAGATTTAACACCTTCGCCGCACTCGTCTAAAAAGGCTTTAATCGCCGCCTCGTCGTCGCCTAAATCAAAGAGTTCTTGCTCAAACTCGCAAGAAAACGGAATCATCGCTCCGCCTCCGTGCTCCTTAATCCAAGCATGAATCTTCGG
>Ga0255765_1001325_pt1 | contig 31058 bp, 13 predicted proteins | sample 041ome_8_FD_179965 | JGI IMG/M metagenome (GOLD analysis project Ga0255765, IMG submission 179965) | Coastal salt marsh microbial communities from the Groves Creek Marsh, Skidaway Island, Georgia - 041407BS metaG (version 2) | ecosystem: Environmental > Aquatic > Marine > Intertidal zone > Salt...
GAGGTTCTTTCTCGCGTAAAGAGTATATGATAGCAGTATATTAGTCTTGGAAAAAAAAAATTGAGACGTTTTGCAGAAAAGAAATGAACATGAAGAAAAGACATTTCTCGCCAGTGCAAAAAAAAAAACCAATTAATTCTTCTCAATTTTCACACGCGCAACGCTCTCGAACAACTCTCTCTCTCTCTCTCTCTCTCGGACGATGAAATGAACGCTTTTCAGAGGAAACATTTTCGAAAATCAAAAGAGGAGGTGCTTTAGTAGTATTGCCTGCGTGTGTGGTTTGAAGAACACGAATACTACTGCGTAATGTTGTTTAAAGATGCAGACGTCGAGCGGAAGTTCTTCCAACGCTTCCTCTTCGATGATGAGAACGACGACGACGACGAAGAAGACAACATCGTCGACAAAACGCTGATAAAATGGACGCGAGCGCCGAAAACAGTCGCTCGAGCGAGGAAAGAAATCGTGGACGTAATCGACGACGAAACGAAGAATAAGCTGAGGATCGTTTCAGTCGTGGCATCACCGTTGGAAAAATGTCATAAAATCGAAGCCACGTGCGATGGGAGCAACGGGGAAGTCTATCGCGTTTCGGTGCAAATGAAAACGAACGCGAGTTTTGGTGGTGGTGATGGTGACGACGACGAGGACAAAAAGAAGAATGATAACGTTTTTGAAGAAGTAACCGAGGCGACGTGCGAATGCGCGCACGCGAACAAACTGAGCGGGAAGACGCGAGGGAGGTGCAAACATTCGTGCGCGGTTTTGATGGTTGGTTTAGATCATCGTCGTCAAAGTCGGATTCAGAAGAAGACTTTGATGAACAACAATAACTCGCCGAAAGGGAAGGCTTTGGGGGCAAATGGGGATTCTTCGTCGGGGGTGACGACGGGGAGGATGAAACGCGCGAGGAAGCTGCCGATGTCACTTTTGGGGGGAGGAAAGAGCGGAGACGGGGGAGAGGTTGAGAAGAGTAAGAAGAATAAGACAGCGAAAGCGACGACTCAGAAGACGATCCGGGCGGTTCAGACGACGACGACGAAAAAGAAGGATGATGACGAGAAGGCGGATTTTTTGGAGGATTTGCTGGATGATGACGGCGACGAGGAAGAAGAAGAGGACGAAGACGGGAAGAAAGAAAGGCTGAAAAAGAAGAGGAAGAAGAAAAGAGGGAGAAGAAGAGAGACTTCCTCGTCGGACTCGGAATCGGATTTTGAACCGTTCGGCGCTGAAGTGCCGATGGAACATCGCATGCCGACGATGTCGCAAAGACCGACGCCGCCGAGACGACGACGGGGCAGAAGAGGCGACGCGGACGACGGGGATGATGACGAGATAGAAGACATGGTGGAGATATCCGATTTTAGCGATGGCGAAGAACTACCACCGCGACGACCGGCTGGAATCGATGGCGTCGCGAAAGCGCACGCGAACAAAAAGAAGGCGCTCGAAGCGGCAGAATGCATGACCCTGGAGACGTTACGAGCGGCGTGCGAGAGACGCGTCGAGCGAGCCGCATCCGCCAAAGAAATAGAAGAAGAAGAAGAAGAAGAAGAAGCATACAAGGAGAAGAAGGAAAATGAAGCCGAAGAACAAGTACAAAACCACGAAGAAGATGGCGCCATCGTCATCGACGACGATGGCGACGAGATGGTTCTGGGCACGCAAAACAGATCGCCGGCGCCACCGCAAACAACAACAACTAAAAAAAGTCAACCGATGACGATGGAAGAAATGCAAAAGTTGTTCATGTTTGGCGGGAGCACAAAAGCCGCTGCTTCTCCTCCAATCAATATTAAAGAGAAGAACACCCACGCGAATTCTCCTCCAAAAGTGCCCGGCGCGGGCCCTCTCGCGTCCTCCTCGACGATGCCTCCAAAGAAGAAGAAACCAAAAACCGTCCCAATCGTAACCACTCAAGAAGACGCCATCAACTACTTTACCGCCGCCGCTGGGAAAAAAGAAGAAGAAGAAGAAGAAGAAGAAGAAGAGAAGAAACGAAAACGAGCCAAGAAGGCTGTCGTCGAATACTCCGTCGCCGCCGACGCCTCGCTCAAGGAGAAACCCAAAAAGAGCTTCGCCGCCTTGTTCGAAAACAACGGCTACAGCAGCAGCAGCGACTCCTGAAAAAAGTGAACTTAAATGAACAACAACAACAACGACAACGACAACACCAACAAATAGAGTAGCGAAAAGCAGTAGACGCGCACAGATAGATAGAGAAATAGCTAAACCGCCGGCAAGAGCGCGCACATATAAAATATTCAAAAGCAGCAAAGCGAGAAAAGAAGAAAATCTACGTCTCCCCGGGGAGGAAAAAGGAGCACATTTAAATGCTCTTACTCGGTGTCTTTACAACCATAAAACGCCCATCATCATCGAAAAAGGGTACATACACACAGAGACGATAGATATATGTGTTCTCCTCCGTAAATGAAACCCGATTCGATTCGCTCGCTCGTAGTCGTTTTCCTCTAAATTTTTACCTCTGAAAAAGCAGTTGAAATTCTTCACAAAAAAATTTCAAACGACGGCTTAATAAAGCACATTTTACTCCTCATGTCCTCCTTCTCCTCCTCCTCGAGACGAGCGATCAAACGTCTCGTTCGATCCTCGATCGGTGCTTCTTTTGGAGGAGGACTTTCTCGAACTGGTTTCGGTGGTTTTGCGGCGCAGATCCAGCGACTCATCAGCGTTGGTTGCGGATCATCATTTTCGTCAGATCTCCCGGCGGCGAAGAGAACAATCAGTAGTACTAAGACGACTTTAAAGAGCAAAGAAAACGAGGACGATGAAAGGTTACAAATCGAAGTCCCGGTGAAATTCATCGCGCACAACATCGATTCACCTCCCTCGCAACTGGTGGACACTTCAAAATCGGAAATCATCGACATGTTCACGCAAGCGTACCAAATGCGACGTTTGGAAATTGCAGCGGATACTTTATACAAGAGCAAATTTATACGAGGATTTTGCCACCTCTACGACGGGCAAGAAGCAGTCGTGGTCGGGATGGAAAAGGCGTTAACGCACGACGACGCGGTGGTGACATCGTACAGAGACCACTGCACGCACTTAGGGAGAGGCGGGACGCCGTTAGAGGTGATGGCGGAGCTGATGGGGAGGTTCGACGGCGCGTCGAAAGGGATGGGCGGGAGCATGCACATGTATCGACGCGAGGCGCATTTCTTTGGAGGGAACGGGATTGTGGGCGCGCAGACGCCGATTGGAGCCGGGTTGGCGTTCGCGTACAAGTATAGGAAGCAAGCGAACGTGGCGGTGGCGATGTATGGAGATGGGGCGGCGAATCAAGGGCAACTGTTTGAGGCTATGAATATGGCCGCTTTGTGGGATTTGCCGATAATTTACGTGTGCGAGAACAATCACTACGGCATGGGGACCGCCATCGAACGATCCGCGAAATCTCCGAATTATTATAAAAGAGGCGATTACGTCCCAGGGTTGAAAGTCGACGGAATGGACGCGTTAGCGGTGAAACAGGCGTTCAAGTTTTCCAAAGAGCATTGCGTCAGCGGGAAAGGGCCGATCGTTTTGGAGATGGACACGTATAGATACCACGGTCACTCCATGTCCGACCCAGGGTCGACGTACAGAACTCGAGACGAGATTACCGGCATTAGACAAGAGAGAGACCCGGTGGAAAGGTTGAGAAAGTTAATCAACGATCTAGGTTTATTGGATCCGACGGAGGTGAAAGCGATTGAAAAGGCGCAGAGGAAGATTGTGGACGAGGCGGTCGCGGCGGCCAAAGCGAGCCCGGAACCGACTTCGGACTGGTTGACGAAAAATATGCACGTGGACACGCGGAACGTGCGAGTCAGAGGGGTGGACGCGTACGCGTCGCATCCAGTAGTTTAAATTATTTGTTCTTTATCAATGTAATAAAAATTTGTTTTTTGCGGAGTATTACAATACGATACCTCATTCATATATGGGATTTTCTTCTTCTATTCTTTTCATGTCGCGTTCAACTCAACTTTTCAAAAATCTCAAACAAAGTCCCCACGGCGAAGGATATGAACAACGCGCCTCCGGCGTACGCCACGACTTTTTCGCTCAAATAGTCACCAATCAAATCCCCGGTCAAAACCGCTAACCCGGTCGCTACGCCGTGCCCAGCCGTACCTCCTAAAAATACTTGCGTCGGATCTTGCGCCGCCGACAACGCGATGGTCGCGAAGAAACTCTTATCCCCCCACTCGGCGGCAAAAACCAACGCGAACGTGCTCAGAATCAACGCCTGATCTCCACTAAACTGCATTTTCCCAATCTCCACTTTCGCTTCCTCTTTCTCTTCCTCCGCGACGTCGTCGGCGTCTTCCGCGCCTTTAATCGTGTTGATCCCAAAATACAACAACAAAAGCACCGCCAAGATATCGTCGAACGGAATGGCGGATTCGCTCAAACCCAACGACCCTTCCGCGACGTGAAAAAACTGCCCAATGCACACGGATAACCCCGTCATCACCGCTAACGCGCCAAACGTCCCTAAAAACACGCTCGATTTCTTCTCTTTCAACGCGAGCAAGAGCGAGATGAAAAACGTCTTATCGCCGAGCTCGGACAAGAGAATCAAAAGGAACGCTTGCGCGAAACCTCCACCGGTGGATTCTAGATCCTCCTCAGCTACCGCGGCGGCGACGTCTCCCATTTCAGCCCACGCCACGTCTTGTCCTCCTACCACGAATGCTCCAAACGCAGTCGCTGCGACCATCACCATCAGGGCTACATTAAATGGTGGTTTACCAACATTTTTTTTGTTAAATACTCCCAAGACGTCATCTCGCTCACGATGGCTCGTCGCCGCAGCATCATCCCTCTCGCTGCTGCTCAAAAACTTTCCCTCCTTTGTGGCAAAAGCAGTCGTCGTAAAACCGCGAAAACTCTCCCTCCTCCTCCTTTTCCTCTCGCTTTTCTCAGAGTTTTTGCTCGAAAGAGAGGCGGAGGAGGACGCTCGTCTTGTAATCCGCTCTCGCGTATTCCCGCACGGATGATGATTACGATGAAAGTTCTTTTCATCGCTTCTGCCGATGCTTTTGCTTCTTTTTCTCGAAGAAGAAGAAAAAGAAGAACAAAACGCTCTCGTCGTATTCGCCGCCGCGGTATAGGTGGTGGTCATTCTATGTGTATGTGTGTGTGTATGCGTGCGTAAACCCAAGATATAAATGGTATGAATGCGAAACTTATCTAAACCTTCTTCGTATCTCGAGGCTTCGAAAAAAGAGCAGCCGCAACGCTTTTTTTTCAAAAAACGAGAAAAAAAAAATGAAATGAATTCGTGTGTTGAATATTTTTTACTCTTTTTCTCTTTGTTTTTAAAATATTATATCACGCGCGCGCATCAAACGTGATGTCCTCCTCCTCCTCCTCCTCCGAGTCATCGGATGAATCGTCTTCTTCTTCGAGAGAAGGAGGAGAGGAGGAAGAGGAAAGCCAAGCGGCGAGGCTGGTGCGAGCGGCGGTGCGAGCGACGAGCGAGGTTTGTGTGTTCTTTTTTTTTTATTAGTAGTATTCGAAGAGTTTTCTTCGTTTTTCCTTCCTCCTCGTTGTGTGTATGTGCTAAACTCTCTCTCTCTTACTCTCTCTCCGATCGGGCGGGGCCTTTGAACGATCACACGAACAGCTCGAAACGCTTTTAAACGCAGAGTCTCGACCGTTCACGTGGTACCAGTGCAGAAATTTATGGTCCAGGAAGTTACTTCGCATTCGTGCGAATTCCAAGCTGTCTTGTTTCTCCGAGGCATTGAGAGATTTCGAGGCGTCTGTTTTAGTGGATTTTCAATCGAGATGGTGGATAGAAAATCGTCGGCGAAGGTGGTTGGAACACGTAGATAACGTTCGCGAGCGAACGAACGACGATGAAGAAGACGAAGAGAGCGATGGAGAGGATAAGTGCGGGGATTTGTATTGGCTGTACGCGATGTTAGCGATGCTTTTGGAGTTGGAGTCGTCGATCGAGGAAAGCGCGTTTCAACCGAGCGGCGAACGCGAGCGGAGGAGATGGAGGAGAGAGTGCGAATATTTAGAGGAAGCGGTGAGAGAAAGCATTGGGTTGGAAGCAGCGCCGCACCGAATTTTGATGGGGAGAGAAAGAGAACAGGTGAGAACTGCAGCGTTTGGTCGCGGCGAGAGAGACGAGGAAGACGGACCAAATAATAATTCGAGTAGTAGCGGGATCGAAGATGAAGATGAAGATGAAGACGAAGAAGAAGGAGAACGCATCATCTCGCGAAGATTACGACGACAACGCCACTCGATTGCCAGGAATACAAACAACAACAACTCTGCCTCTGATTTACATCCAGTTTCGTTTCGAGTCGAGCGGAGAGAAAGCGTGCCACTTCGCGTGGTTGAAACCGACGAAGCCGAAGAAGCCGAAGAAGCCGAAGAGATGTTTTCGAATTATTCTACCGCGAACGCTGACGCTCAAACCGTTGGGAGACGATCGTCGGTGATTCAATTCTCTCGAGATTCACCGAGAACACGCATGAGACACGTCCTCGAGAACAACAACAACAACAACAACAACGACGCGACGCCAAACGTCTTCGCTCGACCGACGGATATTTTGGAAACCGTCTATTCCAGCTTCGACGCGGACATCAACGCTCGGTCTCTTCGCGAAGCGCACATGCGCATCGCGAGAGCCGCGAGGGAAGGACTCGACGCGTCCACGCACTTGGCCACAATCATCTCACACCTTACGACGCAGCGCGCGACGACGACGACATCCGCACGTTCCACTTCTACGAACACGCCGCCTTCGATGGTGAATCGTGGGTATCGTTCATCGTCGATTTCTCGTCGTCGCTTGGATTTTGATGAAGACGAAGACGAAAACGACGAACAAGAACATTCAGAAAACCTCAAAAACGAAATCACGCGTTTGAAAGATCAAATCGATAAATTGGAAAAGGCTTCGACGTGTGTTATCTGTTATTCGAATCCGAGAGCCTGCGCGTTGCTTCCGTGCTGCCACTTTACCACGTGCCTCGAGTGCGCGAATCGATCCAGAGAGCGGTTCGTCGAGCAGGCGAACGAGGACGAGGACGACGAGGAGGAGGACGCGGGAGAAGATGAAAACGACGACGACATAAACAATAATAACAACAGAAAGGTGAAGAAAAACGAGGTTTTCTTTCGGTGCCCGACGTGCCGAGCGAACGTCACGGGGGTGTTACAAGTGTTTCCGCCTTAAAAAAAAATATTCGTTGCTTGCGCGTAGTAGTGCGATATATAATAATACAACCCCGAACAAATCTCGTCGTCGGTATTTTTACTTCGTATTAAACTTTCAAAACGGAATCCGACCACCGCTCTAGAAACTTCCTCGCCACTCTCGGCGCGTCTTGGACGGAGTTTCTGGCCAACTTTTCGAAATCGACGTCTTCTCTTAACAAATCAACCAATCGGGAGACTTCTTCCACGCGCAAACGATCGTCCTCGGTCAACGCTAAGATGAGTTTCTTTCTCAACCCTTCGTCGGTTAAGAGTAATCCGGCACCATCAGTCGCCGTATCGGTTAAATCCAAATCACCACCGCCGGTTTTCGCCAACTCGATTAAATTCTCCAACCGTTTCCATTGAAATTTGCCTTTGCTATCGAATAAGACTTGCGTCAAACGTTCTCTTAACCCGGCGTCGCGATCGGTCAGCAACCTTTTCGCGACGTACGGGTACGCGACTTCTAAAAACTTAAACTCTGGTGATAACGTCATGCAAATGCCTTCTTGCGTCAGCAACGAGCGAATGACCAAAGAAAACCGTTCGGGAATTCGAATCGGGTATTCGTACACCAACTCGTTGAACGCGCTCGTGACGGTTCGAAAGTTGAACTTTTCCAACGACGCCGTTCGAGCGTCTTGCCAAATGCGTTCCAACGCGGGGACGAACGGCGTCACGTTCGTTCCTTCGGTCAAGAATCCCAAGTTGACGAAATCGCTCGCCATCCCGTCGTAATCTTCGTTCACCGCGTGGACCACCGCGTCGATCAGCACCTCTTTATTCCGTTGCGTCAACTGCGCGACGTTGCCGAAATCGACGTACGCGATGCGGCCGTCGCGCATGGCAAAGATATTCCCCGGATGTGGATCGCCGTGAAACAAACCAAACTCTAACAACTGTCTCAACCCAGAGACGACGCCGACGCGAATGAACTCGTCCACGTCCAACGTGTCGCAAATTTCTTTCGGGTTCGTGCACCTCACGCCGTCGATCCATTCCATCACCAACACTTTCTTCCCGGAATATTCCGGGTAAAACTTTGGAATTTTCACGATTGGATCGTTTTTAAAGTTCTCGTAAAAGTCCACTAAATTCCTGCCTTCTTGAACGTAATCCAGCTCTTCCAACAACTTTTCTCCAAACTCGTCCACGATTAACTCGGCGTTACATCCCAAACGTTTCCTCGCCACGCCGTTGACGAACCCGCCGAGAATGCGAAACAAAACCAAATCTCGGTAAATAATCGGCTCAATCCCAGGTCGCTGGACTTTAATCGCCACGGTTTCCCCGGTTTGTTTCAGTTTCGCTTTATACACTTGCCCTAAACTCGCCGCGGCGATCGGTTCCGGCGTAATCTCCTCGAACAAATCCTTCACCGATTTCCCCAACTCCTTCTCGATGATGGCAAACGCCTCCTCCGTTTTAAACGCCGGCACGTCGTCTTGCAACTTCGTCAGCTCCTCCATAAAATCCGCTCTGACCACGTCCGGCCTGTTCGCCAACACCTGCCCCGCTTTCACGAACGACGGCCCCAGCGACGCCAACCCGACTCTCAGTTGTTCGCTCCTTTCTCTCACGTTTCGGTCGCCCACGCCGTTGATTTCGTCGTACAACAAAGACCCGGCGAACACGCCCGCGGACCAGGTGATTTCAATCAATCGTAAAAACGTTTGCGCGGATTCAAACGGCGTATTGAATAACGTTTTCTGTCGTATGCTTTCCGGCGAATATTTCGGACTCACGACGGAACACGCGCCTCGAGAGGATTCTAAATCCGCTTTTGGGGTGCCTCCGCCTCGTTCCGTCGCGGGAGAGATTCCCGCCGCTGCTTTGAGGACGACCGCATTCGCGCGCGCGCCTCGTCGTCGTTTCCCGCTCGCGCGAAGATTCGCACTCGAGCGCGCCAATGACGTCCTCAATTTCCCCTTACAATCATCATCGTCTAAAACGTTTTTGTTTTTGTTGTTCGTGGTCAAAGAAGCGCGAGAAGAAGAGGAGGAGCAGAAACCACAGCTGGTCAAAGTTCTCGTACACGTCGTCATCTTAGTATCGTTCTTTCTCTCTCTTTCTGTGCGCTAAACTACTCGCAAGAGCGCACGAGTGAAGCAAAGAAAAGATTATCCGGGAGGTGTCAAAGAATTTAGGGTGTATTCTGTGTTAGGGTTTAAAGAACTTAATTGGAGAAAGAAAAATCTGCCAGCACGAAAGCGCTTTGACTCGAAATCCTCTCCATTCGTAAAACGCGTTAACTGCGCGTAAAAGTCTGTCGTCCAAAAAAAGAAGAGGTTTTTACGTCTTTATTTACGCAGACAGAGAGAGACAGAGAGACAGACGAAAGAGCGCTCTGTGTTATACCTCTTTTTATTGGCGTTCTTACTCTATTTATACGACTCTTTATATACACAAAAATTGACTCTTAAGGGGAAAGTTTGAATTTCGTTCGTTAGGTCAAAAATGCGATCTTTGTCGTCAACAAAGGCGTCGTTTTCGACGACGATGGTCGCCGCAATAATCCTTCTGTTCTTTTCCGGAACGAGCGATGATGTTCTCGCGGATCACGTGGGAAATGTGGAAAATATTAATTGGTACAAAGAGTACGGTTTTTACCAACTCGTTTCGGAATGTCTGAGTGAGTCCTCCGATGGGAACTGCGTCGGCCACTGGTACAGCGTGGAAACGGGGAAAACGTTACTCGACTGGGACGTGTCCATGATCGAGGACATGTCGGACGCGTTCGCGTACCAGTACACTTTTAACGGGGACTTATCAAAGTGGGACGTATCTTCGGTGACGAGGTTTGATAGAATGTTCAACTACGCGACGTCGTACGAAGGCGTCGGCGTGGAGACGTGGGACACGTCCAAAGCGGAGTCCATGCAAGATATGTTTTGGGAGGCGACAAAGTTCAACGGGAAAGTTTCCGGCTGGAACACCAATCAAGTGATTAATATGAAGTGGATGTTCGACAAGGCGAAGAGCTTTGCGCAGGACGTTTCCGGGTGGACCAAGCACGACGGAAATGCCCAGTGCGGCTATTTCGGATCCAACTACGATTACTCGTGTACTGGTGGCGTCGGCGCGGACACGTCGATGATGTTTCTCGACGCGGAAGCTTTTTTGGCGTCGTATAATTGCGGGGTGGACGGACCGCCGAAGGCCTGCACGCCGAGCGGGAACGAGGTTTCAACTGGGTTCACCGAGTACGCTCCGGCGGCGACGTTTGACCCCTCGGTGTACACTGTCGAGTGGTTCAACTCAGATGCCGCGTCGGATTATTACACTTTGGACGATAGCACCATTTGGGGCACTCCGCGATTGGACGTCCAATCCGGCGAAACGATCACCGATATGAAGTTTGAGTTGAACGAGGAGTACGCGAAGATGATCGGCGGGTGCGTCTTGCCGGGCGTTTTAGTCGCCGTGTTCATGTTCGTGTTTACTCTCCTCTTCTTCGCGTTTAAGTTTGCGACGTGCTGCATTTGGGTGGTGACGGGATCGTGCGAGTGCTGCTTGAGATCGAAAATCCCGACTGCGTCCGAGAAGACGTTCGCGAAGTGCGTCGTCGTGGTGTGCGCTTTGATTTCCATCGTCGGTTGCGGGTTGATTTACTGGGGAGCATCGGAGTTACCGCTCGCGGTCAGCGACGTCGTCAAGGAACTTAGCGACTCGTTGAACATTTTGACGAGTGACGTGGATATAATCGACGCGGCGTATACGAACTCCGCGGCTTTAATCCCGGACGGCGGCCAAGATGAAAAAGTGCAAATTTCCAACACGGTAGCGAGCGTGCAGTCGACCGTGAGCACGTTTGAAAACGAAGTCGAAATGTACGTGGAGCAAACGGAACAAGCCGCCATCGCGTTGGCCTCATTTTTGTTGGTCATTTCTTTAATTTGCGGCGGTTTGGTCTTTGGTAACTTTAAAAAGTGTCTCTTCTTCGCCTCCATACCGTTGTGGCTGTTCATGTTGGTTTCGTGGATAATGTTTGGCGTGTTTATGGGCGTCGCGCAATTTTTCGACGATTTGGAAACGACCGTGATCGATTGGCGATCAGCGGAAGGGTTTTACCCGCCCGCCGCGAATCCAATGACGTCGTTGGACGACGTGTTGCCGTGCTTCAGCGATCGCGTCGCTTTGGATACGATCACGGGCGCGAGAGAAACTATTTACGAAGGCATCAACAATTTGAACACAAAGTTGAACGTTAACAACGTGGACACTGACATCTATATCAACGCAGAATACAAGAAAACGACGGCGTTGGAAATGTGCGGAGTAAAGACTGGTAAGTTCAATGAAGTTGGCGTCTCCAGTGAAAACGTGGCGTACGACGAATACAAAGCGTTGGCGTGCAACTTGCACGAGAGAGGCTTGTTGCTCGACGGCGACGTAGCTTTCGATGCGACGAACGCGGCTGGCTACGATCAAGATTGGAGCGGCGTACCGAAATCACACACGAAGTCGTTGCAAGACGCGAGCGGGTTTTACTCGAGTAATTACGGCTACGTTTTGCCCATCTCCGAAGTGTCGGGGACCATCGACATGATTAATGCGTTGCCAAACATCGACTCTTTGGCCCGATGCAAATACGTGCAAAGCTTTGTCGCGAAAGTCGCCGCGGAGCAGCAAGATTACGTCGATCCGATCACCGGCGAGACGATTCAAGCCCCGGACGATTCACCGTTGAATAGATTGTTGATCCATTCCCAAACTTTAGCGGTGGCCTGGTTTTTGATTGGTTTGTCTTACATCATTTTGTACGTCGTCATGATGAAGTACATGTATTGGATGCAAGCCGAAGATAAGGAGAAGTTATCCGAGGAGGAGATGAAAGAAGTGTGGGGCTCGTACCACGAATAAGAATAAGAATGAGAGAAGACTTCTTCATTCCTGATTTTTATAATCAGAATCGATTTTACACGCGTACGCGCGCGACGATAAAAATCGTATCATTATTACGTATATTTATAAAAAGTTTTGTATTACGAAAAGACGAAAGGTTTGGTATACGACTTTATTACTATCCTGTACAGGTACAGTACCATGTGTGTACCCGTACTTTGCTATTTTTTATACACGTTTCATCGTATATTTTACTCAAAAGCGCGTGGTATGCTGCGTGAGCGGATGCTGGTCTTCTCCGGCATCATCTTCGTCATCGCTAAAGTTTGAAACACTTTGACCAACAGCAGAATCTATACCTTCGACGCTTCGCGAATGAACCATGCTTATACTTCCGGGTCCACTATTCGAGGTGCCGTCGTGCGATTTCCGAGAAGTTGGATTATCGCCGAGGCTTTTTCTTCGATCTTTCATTTTATCGAACGACGAGGACGGATGATCATCGCTGGTATTTTCTTCTTTACCCATGGTGATGTGCGCCGGCGGCGCTTCCCGTTCGCTGTCGTCTCCGTCTCCATCTCCGTCGCTCTTTTGCAACGCTTCACTCGCGGAATGCGCGAGGCCGGATAGACCTTGATCACCGTGTTGCGGAGGTTTCTTCGAGGAAGAGACCTCGCTAAAGAGGGCGTGCAGCGTGCTCGAACCCGATTTGAGTTTTTCCATCGTTCTCTGGTGCATAAACGCTTTGTTTTTGTTGTTGACGTTGTTGTTCGGAGAGCTTTTTGTTTCTTCGTCATCACCACTTTTGTTCATCTTGACCAACTTTCCACAACTGACGACGAAGAGCTTCACTTGCCCTAAAGGCGTCCATTTGCCCGTGAAGGCGTTGCCGCTAATGGGCGCATCTCTTCCGGATATACGTTCTCGACGAGATGCGTACTCGTCCACGCCGCCGCCATCTCTCACGCTACCCTCTTCGCCACCGCCGCCACTCATCGAGTTTGTTCTGGTGAGTTCCATGGACGCCGATCGAGAAGAAGCGGCGGTTAATCCGGAAAGCTGCGATTTCGGCGCGTCTGGAGTCGGTTCCAACGGCGTAGGCTGTTTCGAGCCTAAACCGAATATGTTCGCTAACGAGTTCTTTCTCGCACCCATACCGCCGGAAGAAGAAGCGACACCGGGCATCGAATGTCCCAATCTGTATTCCGAATTCGAGCCTCCTCCTCCTCCTCCTTCGGTACCAGAGCCGAAGTCCTGTTCCGCCGAGGATTTCCCGCACGTCCCTCCTCGAATACCTACGCATCTCGAATCTAGAATCGCTGGCGCGATAACAATACCTACGCCTTCGACGCGAGCCATCCCGCTGATTAAAACAATGATTTTCGAAGGATCGTCGCATCGAAATTCAGTCGTCGTCGACGAGGCGGCGCTCTCTTGCGAGCCGCCTACTTTTTCAAATTTTCCTCTCGCCGCGAATCTGTGCGGCGAAAACTTTCTCAAACCACCTTCAATCCAGGACGTTCGCGATACGACCGCGCTCACCGCGCGTCTCAACGACGATTCCGCGAGCAACGCTACCGCGGCTCTTCGGTACGAATCCAAACACTCGCGTTCTTTTTCGTCCGAAAAAATGGTTTCCGCCAACGCTCTCGGGACGATGAAGCCAAACATTTTCGCCTTGGCAATCGCTTGAATCCCCGAGCGGTGAATAAACGTCCCAGTTCGCGAATCTCGACACATTTCCTCGTAGGCGGTTATCGCCCACGCGGCTCGATGCGATTTACACCCAATCACTAACGGTTCGTCTCCTGGAACGTCGTTGATTGTCCTGATCTCTAAAACGCCGTTGCCTATGAGCAAAATACCTTCCTCTGGCAGCGGTTTCGAAGGGTCGACGACGACGTCGCCGATGGAGTATTCTATGACGTCAGCTTCTCGAGCGATGCGAGTGCGCAAGGTTCGAGACGTCACGCCTGATCTAACAGTTGGGTCCATAATTGGTGTGGCGGATAAAATGCGTCCGGGAGAGGTTTTCGATGGTCGCAACGGTTGGGAGAGCAATTTTCGCAACACTTGCGCGTGCTCGCTAGACAAAATAGCCGCCTCACCTTGTTTCAACAAACCCGTACGAGTCAATCGAGCAATCTCGTGCGAGACGACTTCCAACGTTTCTCTGGCTAAATCTTCCGATCGTAAAGCTCTCGCCACGTGATTGTGCGAATGTTGCATCTTCTTCAACAACTCCTTCGCCTTTTCACACTCTTCGTTGGATTCTTTGAGCACGATGCGTAAGTGTTCTTGAACGGCTGCGGAAGACGATCCGGTCGTTTCCGCTTCCAACTGTTGGACGGCGTCCACCCTGCGACGCGAAGGCCCTCGGTGCGTATTTGTTCCAGTAGCGGAAGCTTTGTTTGCGCCGCCGCCGACTTTCCTTTGGTCGCCGCCTTTGCGCCTGCCGGCGGGCGAGGTCAGCGAGTTAGACGTTAACTGATTCAACGAATGAATGGAGCTTTGCGTCAAGTAATGATCGGAATCGGGTTCGTCGCCTCCGCCGCTAACGTCTTTATGGTGCGCCCTCGTACCTTCGCCGCCATCCTCTTCTTCCTCATCTTTCTCTTTGGAATCCAACAAAAGCCGTTCAAATCGCGCGGACGTTCTCTCGTGCACCGCGCAAAACGCGTTTAACGCTTGCATTCGTCGTCTCACGACCATCCACGGTTCCTCGATGATGCCTAATTTGCGTAAACCTTGCAAGATTTTCTTTCCGATTTGGTTAGATTCCATAATCGCGCTCAATTTTTTCCTCCAAGCTTTCGGTTCCAACATTCTCAAGAGATGGTCTAAATCCGTCAAAGACGTCCCAGGTGGTTCGTCTTCCGCGAATTCACCGGCTTCCATGATGTGACTGCACACGACCGCGTCGCACAAATCTTCCTCCAAAATTTTCCACGCTTCCGATCGGACGCCGTGGAGAAATCGACGACGAATTTCCTGGACCAACAAATTTTTATTCTGTTCGCGCATAAAAGCGTCTTGTTCGATAATTTTCACCGCCTCCATCTCTGTTTCGTCCATTTGCGGGTCGTCGACGACTCGCAACGCGGGAATGAGTTGTTTGACTGCGGTGAAATCCGGCGCGCCGACGTATTGCGCGCCGGTTTGACCGAGCGTTTGTTCGTAGTGTTCCATCGCGCGTTCGTGAATAGCTCTTCGCGCGGCAGTTAACGCAGACGCTTGCGATTTTTCCGCTTTCAATAGCCCGCTCAAACGCAACATCAACGCGCTCGTCGACGCGTTCAACAGCAACGTTCCGACGACCGCGGAGGAAACTAAAATTAAAACCAACCCTCGATCTCGAGCGGTGAACGCGACGTCTTCTTCCAAGACGACCAAACCTAGCGCTAAACCAATCGCGCCTCTCAAACCGCCCCAAACGCATATGAACCCTTCCGATCGACTCATTTGATACCCGGTTTTCCATTTCATGGGAATCCATAAGATGGAGATAGTCACGAATCGAATGAGATTTAAAAACACGTACAACAAAACGCCCCAGCCTGCGTCGGAGAATTTCAACTCCAACTCGTCGTTCATAACCTCCGACGCGATAATAAACCCGGTCAAAACGAACACCAACGTGTTTGCGCAATACGTCAACACTTCCCAAAAGTGGTGCATGGTATGTTCGATGTTCCCGACGAAAAAAACGCGACCTTTCGCGCTGATGTAAAATCCCATGCTCACGCACGCCAACACGCCCGAGACGTGAAAAACGCTCTCGGCAACCATAAACGTCAAGTAACACGCGAACAGCGTCAAAGTAATTTGTACCAAATGGTCTCTGAATATCGACTTGAGCCAAAAAATAACCAACTGTCCGGCGACGACGCCAACGAGCAAAGCGCCAAGCGGTTGCGTCAAGAACATCAAAAACACATCCAACGAAGTCTTGTGTTCGCCTTTACTAATCTCAAAAAACAACGTGAACACGACGATAGCGGTACCATCGTTCACCAGCGACTCGCCTTCAATCACGTGCCCTAAAATCTTCGACGCGCCTACCTCTTTCAAAATCGACACCACCGCCACCGGATCCGTCGCCGCTAAAATCGATCCAACCATCATCGAAAAGTTCCAATCCCAATCGAACGGAAACGCGTGCAAAACCGTCGCCGTCAAGGCCATGTTTATCAACACCCCCGGCCCTGCTAAGATCAAAATCTTCGTCAAAACTTTCGACAAGGTGTGCCACTCCATGGAAAAACTGGACTCGAATATCAGCGCCGGTAAGAAAACCGCCAGCAAAAGGTGCGGGTTTATGTGCACGAACGCGTCCAAGGAGTTGCCGACGCCGGACAAATCGAATTGGTCGTTCAATACGCCCATGCATATTCCTATGACCTGTTTTTTAAAACAAGAAAGAGGTGGAAAAAGAAAGCGAGAAGAGAAGCGTGTTAGTATTTCTGGTGGTGAGAAAAAGCGTCCTAAAAGTTAGACGTAAAGCCGAAATGATTCGCATCGTCGCTACGACGAGCGTAAATTTTCCTACTCACCAGCAAGGCAACGGTATAGGGAACCGGCGAATTGACGAAAGTGAACGCGCTCCGACAGGCGGTCCCGATCGCTAAGGCGATAAAAATGAACCATAAAATCGCCGTTGGATCATCACCCTCGTGGTGCTTTCCTCCTCCTCCGTCTGTGACGGAAGAACTCGCCGCTGCTGCTTCCGCGAGAAGGCGTCGCCGCCATATCGTTTCCCGAGAAAACAGAGACATTTTACACTAAAGAGACTCTTTCCTGCGCCTGCTCGTCACCATGAAGAAGACGACGAAGAAAAGACGACGACGACAAAGGAGTAGTGGACGACGATCTTTGGGACGAAGGGGAGTTCAGAGAGAGAAAGAAGCCGTTTAGATGATGATGGTGGTGTTGTAAAGTGAGGATTGGTTTTGGATAAATGTGTGAACTGTGGACTCTTTTCGTATACTAAGCAGGATAAATGACATATCCTACATATTAGAGAGCGAAGCCAATCTTTTGGAAACACCGAGCGACGCAACTTTGCACGTCCCCATCCAGCAACGACAACGTGGATTTCAGGACGTCTCCTGGACATTTTTGGGCGCACTGCGCCAAGGATTGACCGAAATATATTTCGATGTCCGGAACTTCGTCTCGCAAAACGTCTTCGTCGGCGCGCGCGCCTTTAACTTTCGCGGCGGAGAGTTGAGAGTAAGAGGCGGAGTAGCCGCCTTGTTGCTCGATTTTTTCGAGGAGTTCGTCCGCGAGGTCGATGTCGTCGGCGAGTTTCTCGGTGTTGGAGGTGGTGGTGCCATTCGGTGCTAATGATTTCCCGTCTTGGTCGGTCGTGGAAACGTAGGCGTCTACGCACCTCGCCGACGCCGCGCACACGTCTCTCCAACACTGGGCGTTGGTGTTCAACAACTCCGTTTCGCACAAAAATCGCGCGCCAGCCACGGCGACGAGCTTTTTCTCCTCTTTGGCGGCAACTTTCTGACTTTCGACGGCGAAAATGTTCGAGAGAATCATCTCGTGAATCCCGGCTTGTACGGTCGCCATGCTCGATACCGCCGCCTCGGCGCCTCGCTTGGCGACCAACACGCTCAAAAATACGACAAAGCCTCGGCAAAATTTCGGCGTCTTGCCGCTTTGTAAGCGCTGGAACAAAACCTGCCAAATTGTCGGCAAATGTTCGCTCCAGACGGATAAATCTAAACTCTTCGCGAAGGCGTTCAAAATGTAAAAGCCTTGATGATCGTGCGCTTTGCTCGAGATGAGTTTTTGAAACACCCCTAAGACGCCGGTGAGGTACCCTAATTGGGCGATTTGTACCGGCGCGGCTTTGAGATATGCGTCTAACAATCGGACTAATGCGGGGATGTTGGCTTGTCTGTCCCACGTGTGCGGCGCGAGCAACGCTGGGAGGAGTTGTAAGTATTGTTCGGTTAAGGAGATCCCAACCGCGACTCCGCCGGTACCCGCCGCCGGTACCGCCGCGGATTCCAACATCAGCGCCAAGATTTGAAAGACGTACGGCGTGAATTCCGCGTTGTCTCTGGCGAGAATTCCCAAGAACGTCGGGAATAATGCACTTTCCACGCGCTGTTTCTCCTGCGAATTCGGCGAGAAATCAACGCACTGCACGCACGCCGTCGTTGCTTCGAACAAGAAGTGATTGTACGTCGGATTCCTAGGGTTGTTCGCGGCTTCGTCGAGACGCTTGCAAAGCTTTTCGCAACACGCAAAAATTACTTCGTTGGCGAGTAACTTGCCGCCGCCGCTGGCGTTTGAACCTCCTCCACCGATATATCGCAACGTTTTCGCGATTAATTTCGCGATGAACTCATTCTCGCTAGAATCTTGCAATTCAAATCCGTTGAAACAGTTTTGCAGAATATCATTCGCGAACGGCGCAAAGTCGTTCGGAGCAAACTTGACCGGCGCCGAAGCGGCTATGGTGCTATTTTGTTGTTGCAGTTGCTGCTGTTGCTGCTGCAACTGGCTATAATCGCGACAGGTCATCATCTTTTCTATGCAGTTTGCCGCGTACGAGTGAACGACGTTAGAGCTATCCAAGAGTAACTTAGCCAAATGCGGCAACATTTGCAATTCTGCGTCTCTCGGGACGAATCCTCTAAAAACGGTGAGGAGCTTCAAGCAGTCCGCGCGCACGACTGGGTGCGACGTCGTCGCGTTCTCGCACAGTAGTTCGCTCCTGATGTGCGCGTTGAAGAAGTCCGCCACGTCTACTAACTCGTTAATCTCCGTCGCGCCTCGCGCGTTGGTTTTCTTCTTCACCGCCAACGCCAACACCAAATAAATGGCGCAATCTTTCGCTTTCCAAAACATGGACGGATTTTGTACGTACTGCGCTAAGAGCTGTTGCACGTATCCGCCAACCGCGGCGGTGCAGCTTTGTGGAAACTTGGCGGCTAACGCTTTGATCAGTTCGCACGCCGCCCTCCGCCTCGTCTCTTGGTCGCCTCCTTCCATATCTCTTCGCAAATACTCCGCAAAGTTATCCGTGAAAATTTCCTCGTCCTCCGTCCGAAATTGCAAATTTGGAATGGCTATATTTTCGATGATATTTTGCAACGTTTCCGGCGCTTCGAAGAGCGTATGATGCACGCCGGAAGCGACGACGGTCAAAAATGCCATCCCCGAGGACGCGACGCGTTCGCGGTATCGCTCGACTTCATCCTCGTCTTCCTCGTGGTTGTTTTGATATTGACTATTATTATCGCTACTTTTCTCCTTGGAATAATTGCCTAACAGCGTCCACACGTCTCTGACGAAAGTTTCCAAGTATGGCTTAAATTCCTCTTCGTTCTTCTCCGCGTACAGATTTAAAGCGTCGCAAATTGCCGCGCGCAACGCGTCCATATCAACACCCCATTCGTCGTTACCGCTCCCACCGCTCTCTATCCCGACGTTCAACATGCCGTGAAACAGCTCCATCCAGTGCGCGATATCGTCCTCAAACACCTCCGGCAACTCCTGCGAGTTCAAGGAGTAAAATATTCTCAAGCACAATCTCAACGCTTTCACCATTTGTTTCCTCTGCGCCTTCTCTTCGTTACTACCACTGCTACCACTGCTACTGCACACTCTTTTCGCGCACTCCCTCGTCACCTCCAACAAAGGCTTCGCGAACCCGTCCAGCGCCATCTTCAACTCCACGTACAACGCGTCCGTCTTCGTCGCTCCTCGAAACCGTTTAAAAATCGCATTCGCCACCGTCAAACTATTTATCAACGTCTCTCCCCTTCTCTGACTATCACCACCTTCGACGAGAATCGATCGACCAATCTTCTGCACTAAGCTCGGCACGAGTTCCGGCCACTTCCCCTGCGGAAACTCTCGCGTGCACGTTAAATCGTTCAAAGCGATAATTTGCAAAGCCTCCGCGAGTTGATTTTTAACGTTAGTATTACGAACCGATGCCTCGTCTTCCTCGAGCGCTTTTTCCAGGACTAAAACGCGTAATCTCGCCTTCGCGTCCGGTTCGATTTCCTTCCACTTCTCTAAAGTCTCCTCCTCCTCCTCGTCCAAATCAGATACAATCCATCGCTTCTTAATCCCGTTTTTAAACGCAACCGCGGCGGCGAGTTTACCCCCGTCCGATACCAATTGCTCTCCCTCGTTACCACCACCATTCCTTAAAGACGAGGACGACGAGGAAAGTAAGAGTAAACTTTCCAATCCATCGCTTCTCGGCAAGACGTTTCGGAGTAAAAATCGGGAACTTTCCTCTCGAATCTGAGGATCGCTCGAAAGCGTCGAGTCGAGGACTCGAGCGAGATGAGGCAAATCCATGGTGATACTTGCTGATACAGAAATTGAATGCAGGAGGAAATGACTTTTACGACGCGTGAGTGTACTTTCGGCGAAGAGAACGGAGAGTTATTGTGACGATGGCGTCGCTTGATTTTGAATCCCGATGGTTTTAATGGTTTAGGGTGTAGGTTTTAGACTTTGCGCTTTGCCTTCCTTTCTTGAGCGCGAACGCGACGACGACGGACGACGATGATTTATTAGAGCAGTATTCATTCGCGGTGTGTTCTTGTATTCTCAATTCTTTATATATTTATACAGAGAGCAAATTATTAAGAAGGACCTTGGCTGATGCTGACGCCTTGGCCGAGGTACTCGTCTTTGAGTTTTCTTCTACTAGTGTTGCTATCGTCGCTATCGCTATCGTTGGTATTAGTAGTAGTATTATCGAGGTCATCAAAGTCGCCTAAAAAGCGAGCGCGTAAGTCGCTCAAAACTTTGGACGGGTCGACTTTACCGCCTCCCCAGACGCCGGCGCCGACACCGTTTCGGGTGCGTTCGACGCCTTCCATGAGTTCTTCGTATCCGCACGCGTCTTTGCCGTTGCGCGCGGCGAGTAAGGCGGCTTCGTTGCACGCGTTGGCGAGTTCGGCGCCGGTGAATCCTGGAGTTTGTCGAGCGATGGCTTCGCAGATTTGACCGAGCGGTTCTTTTAAGCGCATGCCTCGCAAATGGACCGCGAGTATTTGCGCGCGACCGCTCGTCGTCGGAGGGCCGACAAAGACGCGTCTCGTGAGCCTTCCCGGGCGGGTCAACGCCGGGTCGAGCGCGTCTGGTCTGTTCGTGGCGGCTAAAACTAACACACCCGCGGCTTTGTTAAACCCGTCCATCTCAACGAGCATTTGGTTCAACGTCTGGTCGCGTTCTTCGTTCAATCCTGCGCCTCGTCGAGCGCCGATGGCATCGAGTTCGTCGATGAACACCACGCACGGGGCTTTCTTTCGCGCTTCCGCGAAGAGTTCGCGAACGCGCGCGGCGCCTCGACCGACGAAAAGTTCCACAAACTCCGAGGCAGCGACTGGAAAGAAAGCGACGCCAGCTTCGCCGGCGACCGCCCGAGCGAGCAAGGTTTTCCCCGTCCCCGGAGGTCCAACTAATAGACATCCCGCCGGGAGTCTGTGACGAACTTCTTTGTACCTCTCCTCGTTTCTCAACATCTGAACGAGTTCGTAGAGTTCCTGCTTCGCTTCGTCCACGCCGGCGACGTCTTTGAACGTCGTTTTAGGACCTTTCGAGTCGTCTCGAGCGTCTTTTTTCTTCTTACCGTCTTGTAATCCGTTTTGTTTCCGGACGATGCCTCGCAACCAAAACAGCAGCGGAATAATCGGAAGCCACACAAACGCGGTCGCCAACGCGCCTTTCGAGGCAAACGTGGAGATGGCGGGAGATACCGCTGAAAATTCCACGTTTGCTTTCTCGAGTTTCGGAATCAACTGTAAATCGTTCGGTAATCGTCTCGTTTGGTACCGTCGTTTCATGTATTTCTGCGCCGGCGGTTGTTGTCGCTTACTCGCCGCTTCCATCGTCGCTTTCGCTGGACTCGAAACGACCAACGAGGACGTCTCCTTCACGTCAAACAACAACCTCGTCGTCCCTTCCTCGAACCTCACTTTCGTCACCTCCCCTTTCTGCACGGACTTCAAAAACGTCGAATACGGCACGCTCTTCACCGCCGGCGCCGGCGGATGCCGCTTCGCGTGTTCGCTCCGAATCCCCAACCCACTCCCGACAAAAAACGCCGCCGATAACACAAACTTCGCCAATCTCGTCTTCAACACCGCCCCGACTGCTTTAAACACGTCCGTAAACACCGTTTTCATCACCACTAAAAACAACGCCACTCGTCTTTTGGTAAACTCGACGAGCGAAAAGTTCCTTCGGCGATTGGTCTCAAACTTCTCCTCCTCGGTTTCCTCCGAGAAGGAGTTTAACACGTCCGACGGGATTTTATTCGTGTCGTTCTCTTTACTCGCTCGGTCTTCTTCTTCCTCTTCTTCTTTGTCCGATGATGGTGATTCATTTTTACTCGCGTTCGCTCTCTCACCACCACCTCGAGCTGAGGAAAGGGAGACAAATCCACGCGTAATCTTTCTCCCGCCGGTGTTGTCCTCGCTTCGTAAAGCGCGCAATTTCGACGCTCGGGGGCATTTCAACACAGCTTTCACCGCGGTATAACCACCCGCGTTTCTTCTTCTTCTTCTCGAAAGTTCTTCTTTTCCTCGCACGTTTCGCTGGCCAGGCGCCACGTGACACGTCGACGGTTTCCCCAAATCCTCATCTCTCCCGCGACGAAGAAGAGACGAAGACGACAAAGAAGTGGAAGACGCGAGCATGTTTTACTACCACCGCTTTAAATCTCTCTCTCTCTCTCTCTGTGTGTGTATGTGTGTGTGTTTATGTGTGTTACGTGTTCTACAAGCAAAAGTGTGTCTCAGATTTGTGTCGATAAATTAATACTCTGAGGATAAGGCAGGAAAAATTCTTAAAATACTACCGCACGCAAAAACGTCTCTCTCTCGTCTCTTTTACGCTTTGAACATCTTCTTTTTGATGGCGGAGAGGAGCTTGGTACCGACACCACCACCGCGCTCTTTACCGTCGTTTCTTTTTCGGTCGCTCTGAGTGACGTCGTCGTTTTCTTCTCCTTCGTTTTCATCCCCCGCGGCGAGGGGAGAGGCTTTGGCGGTTTTCTTCGTCTTCTTTTGGGAGGAGGATCCCTTTCCTGATCCTCCTTTGGAAATTTGGGTCGGGGACGGACGTTTCTTGGCGTTGGAGAGCGAGGGGGATTGTTGCTTCAACGGCGTCGTTTTGAGGGAGTCGAACGCGCGAGATGGGGAGATTGGGGTGGTGATTCGAGCGGGCGAGATCGTCCCCGAGATGGACGCGTCGGCGTTTTCGTCGTTGGCGGCTTCTTCCTTCTCTTCTCCTTCTTCTTTGGTCGTCGGAGCATTTTCGACGGCTTCAGAAGCGGCGGCTTCTTTCTCCTTTTGCTGTCTCGCGACGGCGTCTCGTAGCGTCTTCTCTAAAGCGACGTACTCGTCGCACTTCTCCGCGTTCGGTAACTGTTCAATCATCAATCGAACGGTGTGTAACGAGTACCCAAAGAATTCCGGTCCGGAGATGGCGGTTTTCTTCGCCGCCTCGCCTTTTTGTTCGCGGATGGTTTTCGCGCGTTGCAAAACTTCGCCCCAACACGCGGTCGCGGATTTCTTTTCGATGACTATGGAGCCGTCTTCCGTGGTCAAGGAAAAGAGCGGCGTTTTCTCGGATTCGTCCATTTTAATCTCTTGCGTCCACGTGCACTTCTCTTCCAAATTTTCCGGGTCTAATTTGGAATACAACTTTGTGGTTTTGAAACCGAGCGGTAAGATGTAGTTCACGTTCGACCATCCTTTCTTGGCGTCTTCCGGCGAGTGCAACACCGTACCTAAACATTCGATGGTGACGCCGCCTACGGGACCGATGGGCGTTTGAAACGCTTCGTAACCGGTTTCGTCGGCTTCTTTTCGAGGCAACTCTTTCACGGCTTGCGCGGCTCTCTCGAGTTTGGCGAGAGGGTCGCCACCCGCGCCGCCTCCCGCGCGACGGCCGAGAGACGGTGCTTTTGGTTTCTTTTCTTTTTTCGGTTTCGGTTCTTTCGGTACTTTCGGTGCTTTCGGTTTCTTTTCCTTCTTTGGTTTCGGTTCTTTCGGCGCTTTTGGCGGTTTCGGCAACGCCGCGCTGTCGCGCTTGATGCTGAACGCGTTTAACGGTTTGTTTCCGAGCGCGGCAAAGAGGCGGCGGATGCGGTAGGCGAGATGGCGGCCGTGTACCCATTGCTTTTCCGTCTCCATGTCGTCTTCTTGCTGCTGCTGCTGCGGCTGCTCCTGCAGGTCCGTCGCGATTGCGGGCAAAGCGGTGGCCTCGTCTTCTTTCTTTTCCATCATGCGCATGCTCGCCATGAGGTCGTCGTCGGCAGCTTTATCGATATCCATGTCCTGAACACCTCCACCGAATTCGGGCACGTCAACGATGATGCCACCGCCCGGCAACGTCGCCACCGGCAATTTCGCGACGGGGACCGCTTTCTTCTTCTTCTCTTCCTCGGGCGCGACTTTACCCTTAAAATCCCACGCGAAGGCTAACTCCTCGTCGTCGCGAATGTCGTTGTATTTTCCGAAACCCCACTTGAAAGTGCCACAAATCAACGCGCGATCGTGCGCTTCGTTCCACCATTTCGCCGGCGGGGCGATCTTTTGTTGATCTGTTGGTCCCATGGAGACGTCTGGGACGTCCAACTCCATAGAGGCGCCTTCAATGCCGCCAACTTCTTGGACCGCTTTCCATCCGCACAGCAACATTTCCAACTTCAAAGCGTCTTCTGACGATCGCTCTTTGCAGTGCGTGTAAAAATGTCGGTCCGCGAAGATTTCGTTGAGATAATCTTCACCGCCGGTGGCTAAATGTACGATGGCTTTTTCGTCCTCGTCGATTTCGCCGAAAACGGTTTCGCGCAACACCGGCGTAATCGCTTCGTGACGTTGGACAACCAAAGACGCATAGCGTCTGCAAAACGCTTTCAAGTGCGCGATAGTTTTGTCGTTCTTCAACTGCGCGGTGTCGTAGATCTTCTCCCAGTTTCCAAAACCAAACATGGCTAATTTATCCAACGAAGAGCGTTTCTCTTGCCACGACCACTCCCAAATCTCGCCGTTGGCCATGCGTCTGTCTTCTTTCTTCTTCGCCGAGAGTAACAACGCTTGTTGTTTTTGCTCTTCCAGGCGTTTCTTTTGCGCTTCCAGACGCTTTTCTTCCTCGGCTTGTTCCGGCATTAACTTTTGCCAAAAATCCGGATCGTCTAAATCTACGTTCATCTTCTCCGAAGCTTCCGAGGCGAACGTCGCCGTGGCAAACAAAGAAGACTTTTCCTTCTTCTTATCCGACGGCCGCTTTTCTTTCTCATCCTCCTCGGCGTCGACGACTTTTTGCTCCGAGTTTTGCAAAATCGAGTCGATATCGTCGGAGCCCCACTTCTGGTATCTCTTCTCCGCCTCTTCTCGAGCTTCGGTGAGGAGCCCGTACGCTCCGTGCTTGAGCAAATTTTCAACTTCTTGTCTTTGCTCTTTCGCCGATTTCGCGGAGGGCTTTTGTTGTTGTTGTTGTTGTTGTTGTTGCAGCGCAGCGTTCTCTTTATCGCTATCGTTATTATTGATATCGCCGAAAATGGCTTGTTCTAAACCAAGTTTCATGGACGCTCGAGTAAACATTTCCTTCTCGTACGTCCCTCTCGAAACCAAGCGGTACACCTGGACTGCTTTCGTTTGGCCAATTCTGTGCGCTCTGGCTAACGCTTGCGCGTCGTTTTGCGGGTTCCAATCCGAATCAAACACGATGACTGTATCCGCTTTGGTCAAGTTGATGCCTTGACCGCCGGCCCGAGTGGATAATAAGAACAAAAACGCCTCGGAATCTTCCGCGGAGAATCGGTCGATGGATTCTTGGCGTTTCTTTCCAGTCACGCCACCATCTAATCGCTCGTATTTATGGCCTCTGGCGCGATTGTAATCTTCTAAAACGTCTAAAACGCGCGTCATTTGTGAAAAGATTAAAACTTTCGAGCCGTTCGCTTTCAATTTCGGCAAAAGCTTATCGAGCAATTGCAACTTCCCGCTCGCCGAGACGAGTTTGTCGATGGTAACGGTCATCGTTCCGTTCGAAACGGCATTTTCGACGCCGTCGAGAAGGAACGGGTGTTGACAGCACTTGCGCACTTCCATCATGACGTTGCGAAACATAGAAAGCGCATTCTCGCCGTTCTCTTCCTCCTTCATTGAGATCGTCGCATCGTCCGAGCCAGACGCCGAGGATAAGAACGAAAAGTTGCGCTCAAACAACGCGCGATAGCACTTCTTTTGCAACGGCGCCAACTCGCACTCGACTAACGTTTCAACTCTCGGGGGCAACTTTTGCTCCACATCCGTTTTCAAACGTCTCAACAGGTACGGTTTTAACACCGCGTGCAGCGCGTCCACGTGATTCGCGGTGGAGATGTTGCCGAAGACTTTTTCGAATTTTTCGCGTTCGGCGAATCGTTGCGGGTCGACGAATTTCAACAGACTCCACAATTCGCCGACGTTGTTTTGCAACGGCGTGCCGGTCAATAGCAACGTCTTTTGCTTTTTAAACAAGGAAAGTTCGTTGAAGAGTTTACCTTCGCTGTTTTTCAACTTGTGCGCCTCGTCGACAACTACCGCGGACCATTCAATTTTACCGAGCGCGTTTTTATCAAAGTTCACCATCTCGTACGTGGTCAACACGACGTCCGCTCTCGACCCCGGGGATAAAGTGTTTGATTGCTCGTCTTTAGGCCACAAACACTTGTCTCGGATTTCCGCGCGCGCTTTTGCGGTTCCGCTGTACACGACGACGTTCAAATGCGGTATCCACGTTTGGCACTCGCGTTCCCAGTTCACTAACGTAGACAACGGCGCGACGACCAGCGTTGGAAGGTCCGGGCGTACGCGTTCACAAACAACTTCTAAAACGTTAATTGCTTGCGCGGTTTTACCTAATCCCATCTCATCGGCTAAGATGCAACCTGGACGACCGGCGTGAAAATTGCTCGTGATCCATTTGACGCCTTCGGCTTGATACTCGCGCAAAATGAAATCGGTGTGTTTGCCGTTGAACTTCTCCGGTTCGATCAAAGCATCGTTTGTCGTCCACACTTTCGCTCGCACTTCGCCGTCCTCGGGTTTCTTTGCGGCGTCTTCTAATTCGCCCGCTTTTTCGTTCTTCTCCGTCCATCGCATCTCCTCCTTGTTGAAATCCGGTACGCACGAAGGAAAATGTTCCTCGACAAACTCGAACGATTCCTCCGTCAACTCGTCGTAATTCAAGCCTTTCCACTTGCACAGATACAACGCTCCAGGTTTCACCGCGACAATCTTATCTAGTTCCATGACCTCCTTAGCCACGTCCACGGACACACTCTTCGTATTGGCTTCCCCGGTGACTGGGTCCACCTTCGGAAACTTGATGTACAGTTGCGTCAATCTTTGCTTCTCGACGAAGGATTCTGGAACCCATCGGGAGTGGAAATACGCGACGTTTTTAAACTTCACCAAAAGCTCAATCTCTTTCGTTTCCGTCGTTTCCGTCGTCGTTTCCTTCGTCGCGCTTTTTTTCTCGCGCCATCCCAAAACTTTCTCCACGTTCTTCTCCGAGAATTTCTTCGCATCGTCTTCTTCCTCGTTCGACGATACCGTCGGCCATCGATCGGACTCCCACGCGACCGCGTCTCTGGTCCCGATGCCGCCACCCAAAGCGATCATCATCGCCGCGCCAGTCGGTTTTGGTTCTCGATTATTCTCTCCGTCATCGTCGCTCGTTTCTTCTTCTTTACTCTTCTCCTTTCCTTCTTTTTCCTCCTCCGGGAGGACTTTCGTCGTCTCTTCCCTCAACACTTGACACCAAAACTTCTCCTCTCGTTTCGGTTTCATCGCATGTCCTCCACCGTTTTGTGCAAACAGTTCGTCGCCGGACATGAGCGGCGTTTTCACCTCTCTCCCGCTCTTCGTCTTCGTCGCGACGTATGCGTCGTCCAAATCTTTCGGCGTTTGTAAAAGCATTTCTCCCGCTTTTTCCAAGCATCCCTCCGCGTTCGCCAAAACGCGAAGCACGGTCGATTGGAAGTGATATGGAAACGCGGATTGGAGAATGTCCAGTTCCGCGGGCCATTTTTTTTCGAGCATCACATCTGCGCGTGTAGTAGTCACTTGCTTTTGTTCGTGTTCATCTGCCATCGTCATTTTTATCGCCTTTATCGTCCCGTTTATGTTGTTCTTCCGCGCGCGCGTGCGTGTCTTTGATATGAAGAGAAACCTATTCAAAAGTTTGAATTTTTGAATCCTTTGTGTTTAGGGTAAACGCCTTGGGTAAACGCCTTTTTTTTTAAACAAAAAGCAAATGTGACATGTGGATATACTCAGACATACTGGTATTATATCGTAAGAATAAAGAACACAAACGACACACGAACAGAGAAGAAGAAGAGCAAAAGCTCGCAGTGAGCGCGACGAAGACGATTTTGGTTTTACTCTTATTCTTGTTGTTGTTGTTGTCAACCGTTTTGCCCCCGTAATAACCAAGAATAAAAGAATAGTATGGATCTGAACTCGGCGTTGCGAGAGGAGTTCGACGCGTTGAAGAAATCGTCCGCGGCGCATAGTATTCCGCACGCGCAGTTGCAAGCGGCGTGGGCGAGGACGATGGAGCGAGCGTTGGAGAGTTTGGAGAGGAAGGATGAGGCCATCGAACGATATCGAGAAAAGGAAGAAGAGTTGGAGAGGAAGATTGAAACTTTGAGCGAAGAGGTTGGGCGATGGAAAGAAGCTATGGTGGAAGAGGAGGAGGAGTGCACGTTGGCGGCGAAGAAGTATCGAAAAATCCAAGACGTCATGGAGTATGCGATAGAGTTATATCCGAACTTCAGATCGCAGTTCGCGAGGGCGAAGGAGAGGTTGCGCGAGAGTCAAAAAACAAGCTATCGAGGCGAGGGACCTTCGCCGTTGTGGAAAGGCATTTTCGACGCGAAAAAGCCGGATTTGTTGCACAAGTTACTCCGAACGGACGCACGGGAGAAGGATGGGTACACCGGAGAGACAGTCAAGGCTATGGGCAGTAACGAGATTAAGTTTTTGTACAGGATGCATCCTGATTCGAGAAACGCTTTGAAAAAATTGAAGGTGCCTATACCAGGAAGTTACATATACTTACATTTTCCAAGAGAGTGTTCCGCGAGAAAATGGGCGAGAATTCTTTACTTCGACGAAATAAATTCGCTAAACCCAGATTACGACAGCGGAGGTTTCTTGGGTGATGTATTCGAACACATCCTAGGTGACATGGGGATGATATAAAAAAAAGTAAGCGGGGGTTATTGAAGAGGGAAACGGAGAAAAAAGAAACATTGAACACGGAACAGACACACACAGGTGACGCACAGATACATAAAGATGCATGAAAAAAGAGAGACAAATATCGAATTACCTACAACTGTACGCTCCCACTCTTTTCTTTATTCGCTCGCGAGATGACATCTTTCACGACCGCTTTCGTATCTCCCGCGGGCGCTAACGCTTCGGCTTGTTTGAACATCGAAGTCGCTTCGTCCGGTCGACCGATTTCTCTCATGAACACTCCTCTCGCCAAATATCCTCGAAAATCCTCCGGATGTTTCTCGACGACGTCCGAGAATGCTTTTTCCGCCTCTTTCCCTTTGCCTTTCCAACCCGAATAGACTCTCGCTTTTAGTAACTCGGCATCGACGTCGTCGATGTCACCGGGATTCTTCTTGACGAATGCGTCGACGTAGGCCAATGCGACGCCTTGTCGGTTATTTTTCGACAACGAATCCGTCAACGCTTTCAAAAACGACGCCGACGGTGGGCCACTCGAATCGCTTAAATGCTTATCCGCGTAATCCTTCAGAACCGACAAAGCGCGTTCGGGTTGCCCGTCTAAATTCCACACCTCTGCAATCGCCATCGAGTTCGCCTCGGTATCTTCCAAACTGACCAATTTTTCCATCAGCGGCAACGCGCTCGGGTAATCGTCCAGCGCCAAAAAGTTCTTCGCTTGTTGCTTCAACAACTCCGGATCGTTCGGCGTGCTCTCTAAAACCTTCGTCAGTTCGTCTTTCTGCTTCTCGATGTCCTCCAACGCTTCCTTTCGATACTTTTCTTGCACTTGTTTCGACCCGATGGCGTTGAACGTCAAATCCGTCGGTATGAAGACGATGGCAAGCGCGATCGCCGCTAACAAGGAGCCAATCCGCACGATCGGAGATTTGAACACGTCTTCCTCTTCGTCGTCACCACCACTCTTCGGAACGACTGGTTCGCCACCAAACGTCGGCGCTAACGGCGATATCGGCGTTATCCCTCCTCCTCCGAAAGGACTACTCGACGATGCGTTCGTCGTCGTCGTCACCATCTTCGCCTTCGTCTTCCCTTCCTCTTGCACGCGTTTCAACTTTGCCTCGAACGAATCTAACGCATCGTTATCCATCGACGACGAGGACGACGAGGAATTACTGTTCGAATTCCTCCTCGTCGCCGCTTGCGCTCGTTCAAACATCGCCAATTTGGCGTCCTCTTGTTCGATGAACTCCGTTTTCGTTTTATCCACTTTCTTTTGATTCGATTTCTTTCTTTGTGCCGCCGAGACGACGACGTGCGAGCTCCTCCTCCTCCTCCTGGTCGCAGTAAAAGTGCTCGTCGTCGTTTTGCCAACGCCGCTGGGAAGAATACACGCACCACCCATCTCTCTCTCTCTCTCTCTCTCTCCAAGTAGTGATGTGCTTCTCGTCTGCTGTCTAAAATGAAGAAAAACTCGAGGAAGAAAAAGAGGGCAGAAATGGTTTAGGGTTTTATAAAAAACCCTAAACTTAAAGGCTTAAAAAAACAGGAGGGGAAAAAACAACTGTTTGAAACAGTTATTTTACGCACGCGTGTTGTGTTCCTGCTCTTTCCTTAAGCGCGGACACAAAACACGCGAGAAAGGAAAAGAAAGAGAGAGGAGAGAACACCGAACGACGTTTTGCTCTTTACTAGCGTACGATTTTATATCGT
>Ga0255765_1001329_pt1 | contig 31011 bp, 21 predicted proteins | sample 041ome_8_FD_179965 | JGI IMG/M metagenome (GOLD analysis project Ga0255765, IMG submission 179965) | Coastal salt marsh microbial communities from the Groves Creek Marsh, Skidaway Island, Georgia - 041407BS metaG (version 2) | ecosystem: Environmental > Aquatic > Marine > Intertidal zone > Salt...
GCACAGATCGCTGATGCTGCTCGAAACGGCGCTGGTGGTGGATTTGGCTCGATGGGGAGTCAGCCAGGCGCCAATGCAGAGGCTGCGGTACTCGCCGGCATGCATAGCGCTTCCAATGCAGACGCACACGTTGCACAGTTGCTTTCTTCCGTCGCTGGATACGACGTTAATTTAGCAGCATCTCTTGTTGGATTTGCTGCTGCCAGAGTAGGCGAAGAAATCGCGAGAAACGCAAAGATCATTCATGGCGACTCTCCGGGTGCGGATATTTCTGAACGCGTCGTTACGTTGGCCAAAATCACCGGATGGAGAATTGGTACTGCAATTTCAACCATTGCGATGGCATCTGTTGAGCATGGTATGGTACAAGCGGACGTGAATACGATTGTACAAGCCCAGCTGCCTATTGTAACATCTCAAGCTACCATGGAAGCGAACGCGATTTTGCAAACCATGTCTTCATCGACGACGAGCGAGAAACCGCAGAGCGAAACTGAGAACAACGAAACTGTCAACAATAACAGCAGCGGTAAGAAAGCCACCGGAAGTGGAAACTCAGGCGGTTCAGGGGGAACCGGTGTTGATTCTATGTTGAACAATGTCAACGCTCAGGCTACATCTGCACCCGAAGCGACTATGCTTGCCATGCAGCAAGCCCAGCAAGCGGCGGTAGCGCGATGGATGAATGACTTGGGCGGGGCGCCTTTCTTGCAACAACAACAACTTCAACAACAACAGCTGTTACTACTTCAACAGCAGCAGCTGCAGCAGCAGCAACAACAACAGCAACAACAACGACAACAACAACAACAACAAGGCGACAAGTCGGCTCAAGCTGCTCAGTACGCGAGCCTGCTTATGAATTTGACAGGAGAGGCTGCAGATGCGAAAGCGAAAGGGAAAACCAACGAAGTCAAGAAAAGCACGAAAAATTAGTAGTTCTCGCGCACATCATTTAAAAATATAACTGCGTGCTTGTTTAGGAGGAGAACAGACTTCTGTGTACACTAGTTAAATATTTATCAAGTTAGAAGCATTGTCACACTTGAGAGATTCGTATTTTAATAATGTATTTATAACACTTTACAACAAGTACCACGGTACCAACTACTTCTTACCGCCCTTCTTCTTCGCTTTTTTCTTCGGTTTGGCGTCGCGGTCGTCTTCCTCTTCGTCTGATGAGAGCTCCAATTCTTTGACCAAATCTTCCTTACCGACGTACACGTCTTCTTCGTCAACACCCGACTTACGCTTACGTTTCTTCATTTCTTCGAACGCTTCGTCACCGTCTATGACTTCGTCGTCGTCATCGTCATCGTCGCCACCTCCGTTCGAGAAGTCGTCATCATCGTCATCGTCGTCGTCGTCATTACCATTGTCGTCGTCATCGTCGTCATCATCATCATCCGAAGAAGAGGACTCATCGCCGTGAGACTTATTCGAGCGAATAGACACATCCATGGCTTGCATTGCCGCGCGTCTTTTCTTACCTCTCTCTCTCAACTGTTTTACGTACCTCGTCATTGGTGCTTTCCCTTCCATTTTCTCTCCGTGCAAGAAGCTCTTTGCTTTCTCGATATCTTTCGGCGAAAAATCTGCTTCGTCGTCTCTTTTTCTCTCAATAATCCGCGTTGCGTTCAATCACATCCAACATTTGCTTCGCTTGTTTTTTAAATCTACCAACGGTTGTTTTCTTATTGAATCGTTTCAATTCTCTAGTCACGGCGTGAGAAATCTCTGGAAATGCCACTGAATACGCGTGCTGCTCGAGATGTTCACCGAGCTCCTCAAATGCGGATTCGACAATGACGTCCTGAACAGCCGGGGAGCGCAATTCGGTTTTGGAAACTCTCAGAGCGAGCGTAAAATCTGGACTGGGCGCTTTCGTTGACATTGGCGCCTTATACAACTCGGAAAAGTTCAACAGTTCCAACGTGAGCGGCGCGACTGGCGCAAACGTCTCCATCGATCTCGAAAGCCTGTTGAGGATTTTCAAAAGACGGATGCGAAGCGGCGCGTATCGTGCCGAAGGTAGCACTCTCGCCGCACCGAGTGCAATTTGCTGCACCGGGTACGCCAACGGTCGTAAGACCGAATTCGATCCATCTTTTGTTGTTTGCTCGCCGGAACCTGCGCTATACTCTCTATTCGATGCGTGTGCCGTTAATATCCGCTCGAAACATTCCAAGCAGTTTATGTATTGCCAACAATACACCGACTTGAACGCATCTTTTGTTTTTTGCGCTAATGCGTTTCTCAACAACGTCGCGAGCTGTCTAATGTACGCAAACGCTAATCCGTAGGATTGGTTTTGATCGATGCCAAACATCTCCACCACGCACGCGCTCATAAACGCGATATTCTCTGCTGAATTCGCATTCATAAACTTTGCGTTGCTCGCGTACGCTCGGTACACACCCTTAACCGCTCTCTCCAATGCCGGTCCTGGACATGTCGCCGCAATTGCTCTCAATAAAACAATCGCGCTCACCCTCAACTTTGGCTCTCCGCTCGAAAAACACATCAAAGTCGTTCTCGTCACGCGTTTTGTCAAACGTTCAAATGGTTTTAAAAATGCCACGGATGCCGCCAACCGTCTCAAAACCAAAGACGTCATAGAGGCATCCGTCAACTGTCCGAGCAAATGCAAAGTGTTTCCAATGTACGACTTCACCACTGGCTCAACTTTTTTCCATCTGTTTGATTTCATCGGCTCGTAATCGTATTGCTCTTGCGTCGATTTTGCCGGCTTGTCGCCCAACACGCCTCTAAAAATATCATCTGCCTCCGCCAACACAAACTGCAACAAATCGTTGAACGCGCTCGAACTCGCCAACTTCAGCATCGTCTGATCGTTCTCATTCTCCTCGTCACCGTAATGACACGCGGCTCTATACGCGGTAAACAAATGCTTCGCGGCGCCCAACGCCTTCCCGCCTCTGGCGTTTTCGCACAATTTTTTCACGAGCGCGGATGTCAACGTCTTTCCGGAGTGTCTGGTTTCCGATTTCTTTTGCTTCTTTTTCGCGCGCTTCGTAGCCTCGTCGTCGTCGTCGTCGTCGTCGTCGTCGTCGTCATCGTCGTCGTCGTCCTGTTCCTCCTCGTTCTCATCGTCGTCGTCGTCGAATTCCAACAACTCTTTGTCTTCCTGCTGCAAATACTCGTAAAACTCGGGATCCGTCTCTTTCAGAGACTCCAACTGTTTCTTGTGCCGCTTCATTTCCTCTTTCGTTTTCGCGTCGTCTTCGTCTCCCTCGCTCTCTCCTCCGTCCATGTCGTCGTCGTCGTCGTCGTCGTCGTCGTCGTCGCTGCTCTCTTCCTCTTCTTCTTCCTCGTCGCTGCTCGCGTCCAAAAACTCGTCGATGTCCATCTCTTCCAACTCTTTCTTCCCTTTCCCTCTCTTCGCGTCCGCGAAGCCTCTCTCCTCCTCCTCCGCGTCGTCATCCTCCTCCGCGTCGTCTTCTTCGTCCTCTTCCTCCACCTCTCTGCGCAATCTCGCCTCTTCGGTCCGCTTTTTCTTCGCCTCGTTTCTCGAAATCTTCTGGTGCCGCCGCCGGCTGGCGAGCTCCTTCGAGAGGTGATTCTTCTGGAAGTTTTTCGTCCTTTTGCTCGGTTTACTCATGCTGGCTTTCGGTGATTGATTAAAACGCGCGCTCCTTTACGCGAAGGCGGCGGCGTCGTGCGTTTTGCCACGTGAGCGAAAGCGCGACGACGTTCTTCTCTGCGCGGCCGGCGGTCGCTTCTTTTTGTGCGTAATTTTCACCTCGTTTTCCCCAACAAAAACTCCAAAAGTTAACACTTTTCCCCAACACTTGGACTCCGCCGCGCGCGCGGGGGGCTCTCTCTCTCGTCGTCGTTTACCACCACCACCAACGGAGAAGAAGAAGAAGAAGCCAAAACGAGGAGAGAAAAATGACGACGACGGGTTCCGCGGGGTGGTCTTCTCGTCGTCTTCTTCGTCTTCTTCTTCTTCTCTTCGTTTCTTCTTTTCCAAAACCGAAGTCGTCCTTCTTCGTCTTCGTCGAAGGTGCGACGACGAGAGGAACATCATCGACGACGACGACGAGAGCGCGCGATCACGATCGACTCCCGGGCTGGCACGGAGAGATTCACAGCGTGAACGACGCGCTCGCGGAAGCGAGGAAGAAGAGACGAGAGAGGGCGCGTTTAGATGCGATGCGCCTTCGCGTTTTGTCTTTACCTTCGTTACCTTCTTCTTTGAAGTGCGAGGCGGAGGCGACGATCGAGACGGCGCTTCGCGCGAACTCGTTCGACGAAAACGACTTTAACGATGATGACGATGATATTGACGACGATGACGACGACGACGGCTCGAACGCGAAAAGGAGTAAGCTGTGGTGTCCGGGCGAACCGGTCTCTCTGTACGACCCGGAGAACAGCTCGAAAGGAAACTATAAACACATGGCGATGGTGGAAACGATACCGTGGAAAGGACCGGCGCTCGGGAACGTGCTGCTGGCGTGGCAAACGAGCGAGAAGATCGAGGGGACGAAGCAACGGATCGTGATGGCGGAAGCGGACGGGAAGGAAGAGCGGTTGAAGTTTAAAGCGCTGACGGGGAACGAGCAGAGGAAAATTTTCGCGGACGTGGGGAGTTACGTGGTGCCGACGGACGCCGGGGAGAACGGGGCCGTGTGGGGACCTAGCTTGTTCGCGAATCCAAGGAAAAATCACGAGATTTGGTTGTTTTATTCGCAGTCGAGAACGGGCGGGTGCGGGTCGAGAGTGCCGGGGATGGATTACGCGCCGGGCGGGGATATATTGGCGAAAACGTTTAACGTCGTCAGCGGCACGTGGACGCACACCGAGAAGATCGTTTTGAGTCAGGATTACGACGACGGGATACCGAAAGTCACCGCGAATAAACCAATCGTCTTGAGACGGTCCGGTAGGTGGGTTCTGCCGTATTGGAACGAACGCGCGATGATAGAATCTCCCGCGGCGAATCCGGATTGTGGGAAACTGAACGGCAAAGAAGGCGCGGGCGTTTTACTTTCCGACGACCACGGCGAATCGTGGTATCCGTCCGAAACGATTCGAGGTAAAAACACGTGGTTGATTGAAAACGCCGTCGTAGAATTGGAAGAGGACGACCACTTGCTGATGGTATTTCGCACCAAAGCCGGGTACGTTTTTCGCTCGGAATCTCTCGATGGCGGTCAAACGTGGACGGAAGCGACGCCTATGAGAGACGTCCCGAATCCAAACTCAAAAATCGACATGATTCGTCTCCAACCGAGCGGTTTACTCGCGCTGGCGTTCAACGACCACGCGAAGCATCCGGCCAAAGGATGCTCCCGATGTCGCACGTTCCTCAAAGTCGCGTTATCCTCGGACGAAGGTAAAACGTGGACTCGAATTCGAGAGCTCGAAATGGACGTCGACGGCTCTTTGCGGTCGCACTACCCGACGTTATTGCAGAGAGGGTGCGAGTTGCTCGTAGCGTATAGTAAATTTTACAAGATCGAACCGACGGGCGCTCGAGCGGAGGAGAGTTTAGCCAAGCAAGGAATTTATGTTGCCAGAGTGCCGCTCGTATGATTTTGTTTGTATAGTAGTTTCGTTGTCATATTTAGCCTGCGTAGCCAATTTTCTTCTTCATGTTTTTGGACGCATAACACAACAAACAAACTAAAAGCAAACGCACAAACAACGCGCAGAAAAAGCACCACGGGAAGAAGAGAATGGCGACGACCGTCGTCGTCCTCTCCGAAGACGGCAAAACCAAAACGACGCTCAAATCTTTACCGCCGATGAAACCTTTGAGAGACGCTTTGATTGAATACGCGAGTAAACGCGGCATCGAAAATCCTTCGAATTTGGAGTTTCGATTGGAAAAAATAGACTCGAAAACGAGGAAAGTTGCACACGCGAGAGTGGACATGGAGTGTCCTTTGCGGCATTTGAACTTACCCGCGAACGCAAAGCTGAAGGTTTTCGCGAAGAGCGTCGTCGGTGACGCGAAAGTAGGAGGAGTAGGAGGGGTTGTTCAACGAGAACAACAACAACAACAACAACAACAACAACAACAACCTTTAACGGGTAACAGAGGTGCCTTGGCGAGCGGGAACGCTAGCGCCGCCGCGGCGTCAAAATCCTCGGATAGAAACGATAAGAACACATCCTCCTCGTCAACCTCTACTGTTCTCGGCAAACGCTCGGCGCGCGTTGTTCGACAGAAAACGTTGGACGCGGAAGCGGAGGATCGCAACGCGAGAGCGACCATGGATCCGACCAACGGTTTAGTCTCCGCGAACGAGGAGTTACCGGAGGCGTTCTTCGAGCTGTCCAGCGCGGAAGCCGCGCAGATTGTGGCTGCGAATAGGCGTAAATTAGAAAACGGGAACGTGTTGTTGACGAAGAAACATCGGGAGCAAGAAGCGCAACGGCGAAGAGAGAAAGTGCAAAACGCTACGATACGAATAATGTTTCAGCAGAAACCAATTTCAGACGTGTGCGTGGAAGCGGTTTTCGACGCGCACAAAGAAACCGTCGCGGACGTGTACACTTTCGTTCGAGAGATCATCGCCGATGATTCGATGAAATTTGAGCTCTTTGTCGCACCTCCGAAACGCGTCTTGAAACGAAACGGCCAAGACGCGAACCAATCCTTATACGACGCCGGCTTAGCCCCCGCCGCGAAAATCTTCTTCTCCTCGCCAACCCCCGCTTCTCACGCGGAAGAAGAAGAAGAAAGCCTGCTCAACGCCAAGTGCTTGGAAATGCTTCGATTACACGACCAGTCCTCGACCGCGATGAAACCCGTGCGCCCACCGCCGCCGCCGAGAAAGAAAGAAGAGGACCCTTCCGCGGCGTCCTCCTCCAAACCGGCGACGACAACCGCCGGAATGACCGAACAGGCCAAGAAATCCTTCGTCCCGAAATGGTTCAAAAAGTAGCAGCACGCAGAAAGAGAAAGAGCGAGTGAAAGTATCGTTGTCCTCTGGCCGCTTGTAATTAATAGCATTCATGTATGAGATTGATTTGAAAAATGTACGCGAGAGCGCGAAATCGAGCGCAAACCTCCTCACATTTTTTACCACATTGTCACTAACGAACACACGCGCAAACACAAGACATGGCGGCAAAGAAGAAAGCCACGCCGGTTTCAAAGAAGAAAGCGACGTCCGTCAAGAAATCCTCCGCACCATCCGCGACTAAGAAAAAAGTCGTCGCCAAGGCCTCTTCCTCTTCCTCTAAAAATCAAGCGAGAGCGTCCGTCTCGAAGATGTGACAAGCGTTCGTCCGCATCGCCAACAAGTTGAAAGATGAATTGGACGGGCAATTGGAAATCACGAGAGACGCGTCCGCGGGGACGTTTGAAGTGTTGGTCGGAGAAAAAACGGTGTGGACGATCACGGAGAAGAGACCGTTCCCGAAGCTCAAGGCGAAAGATATGAGCGAAGTGGCCGATATGGTCAGGAAAGCTTTGTAAAAAGGAGAGAGAGAGAGAGAGAGAAAAAGCAAAAGTTAACGAGTGTCCCTCGCGCATAACGCGCGCGCGCGCACGCACGAATGAAAAATGTGAACGCGTCGACGAGAAAGTATACGGAAAGGTTCGGGATAAAAAAAATCTCGCCTTTAACTCGCGATTGTGGGATATGATGTGTGTGTGTGTGTGTGTTTGCGTGTTATGCGCGAGATGTGCGCTTTTTCGCTACGCGCGCGATTTGTATATATATCAGTTGCGCCCTCGTACTATTATTATTATTATTGATTTTACACGCGTGCTATAAACTCTAATTTTATTTCTCTCGCGCTTCTCCAGCGTCTTGGTCTTCTTCTTCTTCTTCTTCTTCTTCTTCTTCCGAATCGTCCTTATCCTGGTCTGAATCGTACCAAATCTCGTTCGGTTCTGCGTTCGTGTGAACGTTATTTTCCGAAGCGGCTTTCGCGTGGCGTAAGATGGACTCTCTCGCGTCACCCAATCTCCAGTCTTGGTCGCTGAGCATGCCGTCGTTTCGTAACAAGTGCTGCGTGAGCAGCGTGGAACCTCTTTGCGCCGGACGGTCGCCGGCGCCGGAACCGTCGGTTTGCGGTTTTTTTGAGATGGTTGGATCGTTTCGCTCGATTTTGTTTAACCGGCGTTTGCGACCAGATTTGTCGATGGGTTCTTGGAATATTGGCAACGCGTTCGGGACGTGTAAAATGTTTTGCACGTCCACGCGGCGGTAAAAATCGTCCGCGTTTTTCGAGCGAGGGTTCCTACCAATCGCTAACATGGCGCCACGGTCTACCGCGGAAAGGTTAGTGTCGTATAAGAGCGACACTTTACCACGAGATCCGAGCTTTCGGTCGTTGGTTCCGCTACCAACGAAGAGTTGGTTCAATCGTTGGTGCCAAGTGGCGCAGACGACGTTTTGTTCCGAGGAGGAAATTTTAGCCACGCGCTCTAACGTTTGCGCGTCAAACACGTGTAAGCTTCCCGTGGAGGAAGAAGAGGACTTGCCACCACCGTCTTGGCCATCGCACCCGGTGAAAAACTTGGACCCGTTTGGCGAATACGCGACGGTCGTTTCACCGTATGACGCCGGCAAATCGTCAAACACTTTCACTGGTTTTTGCGCGTTGCGCAAATCCCACACTTTCAACGTCCCATCGGTCGCTCTCGAGAGCATTTGATGTCGTCCATCTTCCTCCTTGAAACACAAACTTGTTATTTCCTCGTCCGGTTGGTGACATTTTTTGAACAACTGTTTCGGTCTGTTTATGGACGTCCAGTTGTTATCGAGGTGACATTGCTGACTCGGCGGTAAAACTAAACCAACCGAGGTGGATCTGTACGCATTCGAGCCTCCTCCACCCCCACCACTACCATTTCTATTTACGCTATTATTGTTCATGATATTTCCTCTCTTTGAATTCGCCGGGAACAGTTGTATGCTTCCATCCGTTAACGCCATCGCAATCAAACTACCGTCCATGTTAAACGCGCACGTCGTCGCTCGGAATCTCCCTGGCTTGACCGATTGCGGCTTCACGACGGACCGTTGCGAACCTCTGGGATCGCCTAAATAATCCACGTTCCAAATCCTCACGGTCCCATCATCCGAGCTTGTGATTACTAAATTCTTCTCGATCGGGTTCCAACACGCTTTGGTCACGTTATGCGTGTGCCCTCTCGTGTTTTTGCTATCCAAAATGTACATGTCGCCGCTATCGAATTCCCCGAGCTCTCGTCCATCTCTGTCGAACACTTTCGCTTTATTCGAGCCCGTGGCGACAACAAACGCGTCGCCACTCGGCGACCAGGCTAACGAGTGCACCGGATACCCTTCGTTCGGTTCAATCTCACGAAACGGTTGCAAATCTTTCCGCATGCCGTTAAAATCGTACAGTTTCACCATCCCGTCCCGCGCGCCGGTGACGAACCGAGACCCGGTCCGTTCGACCGCGATGGTCGTCACCGTTTTCCCGTGCGGGTTCCCGAGTTCAACCTCGTCGGAAATTGGAAGTTTCTCGTATTCTTCTTCTTCTTCTTCTTCTCCTCTTTCGTCCCTCTCGTTCAAATCTTCTTCTTCTTCTTTGTCTTTGTCTTCTTCTTTCTCCTTCGAAACACCATCTCGCATTCCAGAAGCGCGACGACTCCGATCGCCACCGCCGAGTAAAAAACCGTCCTCTTTCTCACCACCACCACCACTCGTCGTCGTCGTCGTCTTCGCCGTCGCCGTTTTCGACTGCCGCTGCTGCTTCTTCTTGCTCCCGAATCCTCCGCTAAAGCCCATCATCGCCGCCAAGTTCGATTCCTCGTCCTCTTCGAAGAGCGCATCATCATTTTCCCGAGAAGAAGAAAAAAGCGCGCGAGCGGCGCGAGCCCCGTTCTCGTCGTCCTTCGTCTCGAACGACTTCATCGCGCGTTCGCTTCGTGCTCTCTCTCTCTCTGCGAAAAAGGTAACTCTCTCTCTCTCTGTCTCTTTGAACAAGAGACAAACTTTGACGAATTTTCTTCATTTTAAATTGGAAAAAAAGAGACAAACACATGCGAGCGGCGGCTTCGTTGGCGCGTCGTCATCGATGCCGCTGCCTCTGCGCCGCATCCACCACCACCGCGAGAAGAAGCGGACGGAGAAAAGCGTTTCTGTTTCGACGCGCCACTACTACTACTGCTGCGAAGATTTCAGATGAGAACGCGGTGGTGGACGCGTACCGCGCTTTGCCTCTGGACGCGATGCGACTTTGGGGAAAATGCGAAGAAGAAGAAGCGAAAGGAAAGAAGAAGAAGAAGACGATAAACCACGCGATCGAAGGCGAGTACGTGTCCGAAAAAGCCCGAGAACGCGTGCGACGGGCGTTGGCGTCGAGCGAGGCGACGTGTTTTTCGCTCAGGGAGTACGCGAGGACGATCGTGTACGAAACGGAGTGCATCGAGAGTAAGATTGCGCTGACGCACCTGGCGTTTGGAAAATTTTTGCGAGGCGACATCCCGGAGGAGGAGGAGGAGGAGGGAGAGACGACGAGGATCGAGTATTCGTTCCCGTCTCGACCGGCGCGACCGGTGAAACCGAAGTTGGTTTTGCCGTTCTCCGTGCCGTCGCCGAAGAATACGCCTCTGTCGTCGTTCTCGGCGCACGTGTTGCACACCGTCGCGCACATCGAGTTGAACGCCATCGACTTGGCGTGGGATACCGTCGCGCGATTCGGAGGGTTACCTCGCGAGTTTTACTTGGATTTTGCGCGAGTTGCGGACGACGAGTCGAGGCATTTGAGCTGGTGTTTGCAACGGTTAGAAGAGTTAGGGCACGAGTACGGGGAGATGGACGCGCACGACATGTTGTGGTTGGGGTGTTTCGAAAGCAGAGAGGATAAATTGGATAGGATGGCCGTGGTTCCGATGGCGCAAGAAGCGAGAGGATTAGACGCCGGCCCGAGATTGAGAGAGAAGTTAGTCGGGAGAGGCGATAATCGATCGGCGGCGATCGTGGAGAGAATCACAAACGAAGAGTTGAACCACGTCGCGGTCGGCGTGCATTGGTTTCGGGAGATTTGCGCGAGAGAAGAGAACATCGAGAGAGGTAACGAGGAGGCGTTGGGGGAGCGATTTTTATCGGCGGTGGAGAGGTGCGCGCCGGACGTTTTGAAAGGACCATTCGCGCACGAAGAGAGAGAGAAAGCCGGGATGAGTCGGGAGTGGTACGATTTGACGTACAGAAACGAGGATTTGCGCTCGAGATTAGAGATAATGGTGAAAATGGAAGAAGCGAATAGCGGCGAACGATGATAATACCGCGATAGTTGTTTTAGTCTATACATAGCAGATGATTTGTAGCTCGCATATTTACACATTTAGCAATACATAGAAAGTATCCGGCAGTAGCAGACGGGTGGTCCGGTTCATTTAATTTCGTAAGTGCTCTCTTTCCACGAAGATTTCTTTACCTTTACTTCTCAACTCTGCGATTGTTCTCGCGCCGACTAAACCCATCGTCCGTTCTAATTCTTCTTTCAAAATAGTGAACGTTCTCTCGACGCCTTTCTCCCCACCCGCGGCTAAGCCAAACGCGATCGGTTTTCCAATAGCTACCGCGTTTGCGCCGAGCGCTAAAGCTAACGCGATATCCGAGCCTCGCCGAATACCGCCGTCTATGATTAATTCCCTATCCTCGCCAACCGCTTTCCTAATACTCGGCAACGCATCGAATGGCGCCACGGCCCCGTCTAATTGCCTCCCTCCGTGATTTGAAATCCACACCGCGTCCGCGTTCAAATACTCGAACGCTTTCACCGCGTCGTCTGCTCTGTGCACGCCTTTCAAAATGAACTTCTTCCCCCACTTCTCTCGCAACGCCTTGGCGTCTTCCCAATCGAACGTCGGGTTGAACACGTCCCTCACGAACCCAGCCATATCGTCTCTCTGTTTCTCCATCAATTTCGTATCGTCCCTCAAAGCGGCGTACTCGAACGTTCTGTTTTTCCACCCTATCACGGCGTCCACCGTCCAACACGGTTTCTTCAAGCACTCGTAGATAAATCTCGGGTCGCTCAGTTTCGGCGGAATCGAAAACCCGTTGTGTTTATCCCGCTCGCGGTTCCCGAACCACGTCAAGTCTACCGTCAGCACCAGCGTCTCGAACCCGCTCTCTTTCGCTTTCCTCAACGCGTCGTCCACCAACTTCCCTTCGTTCCATACGTACATCTGGAACATCTTATGCGTCGGCGTCCTCGAAGCCTTCTCCTCCTCGCCGCTACTTCGCAAACACCTCTCGATCTCTTCGCAACTCGTCGTCGCCAGCGTGCTCAGCGCGTACGTCGTCCCAAACTTCCTACACGTCCTCGCGACCGCTCTTTCGCCATCGACGTGAAACATCGCGTTTCCGGCGATCGGCGCCGGTATAAACGGCACGTCCATCCTAACCGTCCCATCGAACAAACTCGTCTTCGTGCACACGTTTTCCGGTCCAACGCCGTTCAATACGAACGGATGCGCGTCGTATTTTCGTCGAAAACTCTCCCTGTTATTCCTCAGCGCGGATTCGTCGTCCGCACCACCCGCGATGTAATCGTACACGTACTTGTGGCATCGCATTCGCGCCGCTCTTTGTAAATCGTTCACGTTGAAGCATCGATGGACGTTCGGTTGGAAGATGAAGTCGACGAACGGTTTCGTCAATCGCGCGAGAAATGTACTCATATATGTGTCTTATCTTCACTCGACGCAGACGCGAGAGAGAGAGAGAGAGAGAGAGAGAAGACGAGAGAGAGAGGAGGAGGAGGAAGAAGAAAAGGCGTTCGTTCGTTCGTTCGTTCGTTCGAGTCTTTTCGCGCGCTTTACGATTTCTGTGCGGCACTTTTTTATCCAAAAGACGGGGAAAAACGTTCACTTTTTCCCCAACAATCTACATATAAAAGGGATCACCGCTGCTACGCATCACCTGCGCGCGATAACCAAAATAAACGATGCTCAACAGCGGGGCCGCGCGAGGTAGTGCGCGCGCATATTCTTGCGCGTCGTCGCGCTCGTCCACTTCTTCTTCCTCCTCCTCCTCCTCCAAAACTAAATTCGTAGTCGCCTTTTCGGGAAAAAGAAGGGTCGAAGAAGGAAGAAGAAGAAGATGTTTTGTCGTCGTCACGAAAGCGGGCGGAGGCAACGGGCCGGTCGCGAAAGACCGCAAATTGAGATGGTCTTCCGACATCGACGCGTGGGAGCGACCGGATTTCAAGTCTTCGGAAGATTCAATCGCGTTAAATCCGAACGAGTGTTTGAGCATTTCTGTGCCGGCGACGACGGCGAATATTGGTCCAGGATTCGATTCGCTCGGATTCGCGGTGGATTTAAGAAACGATTTAACCGTGGAGATTTCACCGGACGGGACGTTCCAGTTGGAATTGAAAGGGGAAGGGTGCGATTTTTTACCGCGAGACGAGAGCAACGCGGTGATTGAAGCGGTGAAGAAAGGGTACAGGTTTCAATCGAACGGCGAGAGAGAGTTGGACGTGAGCAAGTTGAAATTTACGAGCACGAATAGAATTCCTCCGGCGAGAGGTTTGGGGTCGTCGAGCGCGGCGTTGGTGTGTGGCTTAGCCGCGGGTATGACTTTGGCCGGGTCAGACGTGAGCACGGCGAGAGCGAAGAGAGATTTGTTGAATTTAGCGTGCGAGGTGGAGGGGCATCCGGATAACGTCGCTCCGGCGATTTTTGGCGGGTTTCAAATCGCGCTGAGCGATAACAACGAATGGATCACGAGCTCGGTGAATATTCCCGAGGGGATGTTGTGCGCGCTTTTTATTCCGGATTTCCACAGTTTAACGAGCGAAACGCGAGCGGCGCTTAGCGATAAGCTTACGCAAGCGGAGGCGGTGTTTAACATCGGGAGAACGGCGACGTTAATCAACGCGTTTAATAAAGGCGATTTTCGGTTGATGAAAATTGGCACGCAAGATATCATGCACCAACATCAAAGAGGGGATAAGCAGTTTGGGTTAGATAAGATTATTGCGGCTGCAATCGGGGCCGGGGCGCACTGTTGCTTCTTGAGTGGCGCCGGACCGACGGTATTAGCGATGACTGGTGGAGACGAGAACGGGAAGATTGGAGATAGCACGATAGCGGCGATTACGGCGGAGAGAGTAGCGGAGGCGATGAGCGATGCTGCCAAAGGGTTCGGAGTGGAAGGCCAGGCGTTGATTGTGGAGCCGACGATGGAAGGTATTTCTGCGTGGATTGACGTTTTCGACGGCGTGGACGACGCAGGAATCGACATGATGTAAGAAAACTTGTTTTATTTAAAAAAATATATACAAGAGGAGTGAGAGTATTCAATCTCAACGAAAATGCCCATAACTACGTTAAAATATGCAACTCTTCTTCAAAAGCTAAAAAAGCTGAATCATCGCGCGTGCTTATGTACGATTTCTTTCTCATATATTACAACTAACGCATGCTACGCGTCGTTAGAGCGCTGCTGGTAAAACGAGCACGCTTTGCTGCCGAGTGTTTGTCCAGGTCGCAGCTAACTTGGGACATGCGATCGACACCAAAGGTAAGAATCTCTCCCCGCTCGCGACGGCTACTATTTTCAAACGCAAGAAACAACTCTCGCCCGGGTTTGCCGTTTTCGTGGTTTTTGATTCGCCCGCCATCACAAAACCAGGCGCGTCTTTGACCGCGACCATGAAATCGCGAGGTACGTTTAGATCAAGATTTTTCATCTCGACGACGTACTCGAAGGCAACGCCAACTTGTATGAATTCGGGCACTCGAGCGCAAATGTTCATAACTTCGACTCGACGACCTTCGCCGAGAAGGTCTATGGACAGAGAAGACGTACTGTTCGGTGATGCTGGTGTGCGCGCATCGTCTTTGCGATGCCACGAAACGCTTTGCACGTTTTCGTCCGTCGCCATTTGCGTGTACACGTCGCCTGGATTTAATCGCGTTGTACTTGCATCGTCCACGACGACGAGACCCGACGTTTTGGCGCGAACATTCGTCAAACGCACGTCGCCTTCGTTCATACGCGATTTATTCTGTGCATTCAAATCAACATTCTCCGCGGTGTCATCTTCAACATTTTTCTCGACGAGTATGGAAACCGGCGACGTGCCGCACGGCGCAAAGATTTTCGAATCTAAAACTTCGAGCGCATCTGTGAATGTGAACGTTTTTGAAGTTTCCGCAGCCACGACGCGACGTCTAGATAGAGAAACTTCTGCCTCACCTTCCAACTCAGGAGAACCAAAGTTACATGTTAAGTGCGCCGAAATAGTCGCTCGAGATTTCTTCCTGTTCTTGTCGCGATTCGAGAAGAACGTCGCGTTCACGTCTACGCGTTTCGTCTCGCCTTTCGAAAGCGAACCGACAACTATTCGTGGGTTTTCAAAGCTCGCGGTGACTTCGCCTCTTTTTTCGACCCCATCGTCTTCACCTCCGAGGGAAACTTCTTGCAAACTTTCGTCGATGGAAAGATTGACGATGGCGTCCGCTAGCCCATCCACGGCGGTGACGACAACCGCCAGCGTCTTCTTTTCTCCAAAGAGAACAGTCGTTTCTTTAGCATCATTCCCTTCGCTCGTAATCGCCAACTCTGCGCGAGGAGCGAGTTCTTTCACCGAAACTGATTTCGTGTGTCCAACGAGTTTGAGCGTTTCCAACGAAGCTTTCGGGAATCGAAAAGTGATACCAGATTTCGTGAGAACATCCAGCGCGTCAACTTCCAAGACAAAGTCACTTTGCGTTTTAGATTGCGCTGTGAATGGTATATATACCACGACATCGTCGTTGATGCCATCTCTCGTGGCACTTGTCGTCGTCATCGTCGTCGTCGTCGTCGTCGCTTTCGTTCCATCAGAAAAGTGCGCTTCAATCTGCGCCACGGAAAACGCGTCGTGTCCGGTAAAGCCTTTAAGAGCATAGCGAACGGCTAGCGTAACGCAGTCGCCTGCGCGAACGGCATTATTACGGGACGCATCGTGGCTGAAGCTACAAGATGCTCTGAATGCGTGAGACGCTAATGAATCACGAGATATCTCAAATACGACGGGCGATGAAGATTGCGTTTTCATCGCGTCGCCGTCTGCAAGTAAACGAGATGCTCGCGTTTCACCTCCGCGATCGCCGCCGCGGGAATACTGAATGCCGTGTAATTCTAATAATACGTGCACTCGGTGTGTTGCGTTCTCGACGTCGTCTTTTTCTATACACACCAAAATGCGCTCTAAAGTTTCCTCGAGTAAATCGGTCCATCCTTCTTTCCTATACGTTTCCGCGCACGCAGTCAAAATATGCAAAACCTTCTCCTTGTTCGTCGCCGTGTTGTTTGCGTAGAAGAGTTCCAAGGCGTAATCGCTCGAAACGACGGTCAATAAACGGCGAAACGATCCATACCTTGGATTTCCCTCATAATACGCTTTCGCTTTTTCCAGCATTTCGAGAGGCGAGAAGGTGTTTTCAAAGCGCGCGTAGGCGCGCCCTAACTCAATCGAAGGTATTTGCGCGTTTCCGGCGCCGTGATTCTCGACGTAGTTTTGACCTGTTCCCGTGATTGTTTTACTTTTGTCTTCGAAAGTACCCAAAAATCGTCCGTGCGCGAGTGCAACTTGGTTTGTCGTAGATTCAACCGAAAGATTCTTTCCTAAACCCGAGGATTGCAGAAACTCTCTTCGCGATGCGAGAGCCTCGAACGCACTTTGATAATAGAAGCCTGGATCTAATCTCAAATCAAAGCACGTCGATTTCGCCACGGAAGTGCGTTGAAACTGCGAGTTGTCGTTGAAGATTGCGTCGTACACGTTTGGATTCGCGTGAAGCGTGTGTGCGAGCACGTCCGCGAACGATTTATCCGCTTTCGCGCGCAAAGTCAAGCGATACGCCGTGAAACATTTCAACAAACCTAAATCGTCCCGCGCGTTCATCGGTAAAAGAGTATCGTTTCTTTTCATTGGTAAGCACCTCTTTACGAACGAGGCGTGTTCCTTCTCCACTCTCGCCAATTCTTGGATCGCTTTATTCACCTCGATGTTCGCGTTTGTATCCATAGTCTTCACTATTTGGCTCAATAGCATCGAGGACATTCTCGATCGACAATACGTCAAAACTCTCAGCGTCTCGCACACTCTCCACAGTCGTCGTCTCGCGTGATCGTCGTAATTCGCGGTATTACTGTTTTCCTTGAAACTGCGAAGCACTTCTGGCAACGCTTCATCCGCGTACGTCACTAATCTCTCGTAGCATTCACTCAACGCGTTCATCGCGGCTTCGGTATCGCCTCTAAACTCAGCGTAACTCGCCGCTTTAAACAAATACCTACTCGCTTTACATCGCGCCTCCAATCTCCCCAAACGCACTTCCCGTTCGTCCACGACGTCGCCGCTCTCCAAAACATCTCTCTCAAACGCGCTCGCAATCTCGTCGCACTTCCCAATCGCTCGTTTCGCCTCGTTCACCAGCACTTCCTGCATCAACTCCTCCGTCGCTCGCGCCAACTGCTTCAAGCACTTCTCCCGCGAGTCGCTCCCGCGCCGAGTCAGCGAGACGATCCTCGTCGTCGCCGCCAAAGAAGAAGAAGAAGAAGCAGAAGCGTACTCGCTCCCACTCCCACCAGCTAACCTCGTCAAAACCGCCAAAACTCTCTCGCTCAAAGCGTACGTCACGTCTTCTTTCTCTTCGCCAAAACCCGAGGTGTCGTCGTTCTCGTTACGCTTTGATCGACGACTCACCGCGCAAAACATCAATCCGACTCTCTTCTCTTTACATCTCGCTTTCAATCGTTCAATCTTCTGCGCCTCTCGCGCGTACGCGTTCGGCGACGGCGCGTCGATCACGTCGTTCACGTTCAAAAAATATATCGCCACGGACGGTTTAGACGACCCTCGCTGCGTTGACGAGCGCGCAAAAATCCACTCGTGCGCTTTCGTTATTCGCAAGAAGAAGTTGTGCGCACTCTCGTCGTTCGATTTCTTCGACGACGACGACGAACTTAAAAACCGTTCGGCGTCTAAAACGCAAAAAGAAGACGAATTTAGAAGACTTCTCGCGACGTCCTCGAAATCCTCGTCTCGGTCGTCGGTGACGAGCGCGACGAGAGCGCGCGGGTGCGGGAGGACGTCTTCGTCCATTAAACGATGACGCAGAAGCGCGATACGATGTTCGCCTTTTTTTCTGACGAGAGAAGTTGTGTTGAAATTGGAAAAAATCGAACGCGGAAAATCCCCTAGAACGCTTTAAAACCCCATTTGTCTGCCGATTAAACAACGCATGCGGACTACCGCTGCGACGAGAGGGTCTTCTTTCGCTCTTCTTTCGAATTCGCCGTCGTCGCGCTCAAAGTCGGCGGCGACGACGACGACATCGAGAAGAAGAAGAAGAAGATGTTGTTGTTGCTGCGCGTTATCGTCGTCGTCGTCGTCTGAATCGTCTTCAAAAGAAGAAGAAGAAGACCGCGCGCTCTTCTCGCGAACGGTTCGACGATTTGGATTTTGGTCGGTGAAAGACCACGGCATGCCGCCAGAGTCCGTTCTTCTCGGAGAAGAAGAGCTGTGCGCGATCGTGGACGAGGAAGATGTCGTCGTTGATTTTGTGCCCAGAAAGAAGACGGTGGAAGAGCGGTTGAGAGGACGAGGAAGCTACGTGCTCGTGACGTCGAGGAGAAGCGAACGTAAAGAGTATCACGACGAGCAGCAAAAGCAGCAAAAGCGCTTGGACGAAGCGACGATGGCGGCGTATCTCGATTTTGAGAGACGCTTTGTGTTTCCGAAGAAGAAAACGTTCGATCGGGAAGGCTTCGATTACGACGACGACGACGACGCGTCGTTGGTGTTGGAGACGGAGGAAGCGCGAGCGAGACTGGAGGAACGCGCGCGGGAAACGGAGGAGGAAATGAAGAGCGCGACGAGTTTAGGGAATTTAGCGTTGTTTTCGACGAAACGGAGCGAGAGGAAAGACGTGTGGCCGGGGATGTACGACGTGTGCACGTCGGGCGTGCAAACGGCGAGAGATTTTATCAAGTGGGAAAATCACGGACAGACTTACTTCGATCCGTACGCGCAGTGCGCGATTCGAGAAATTGAAGAGGAACTTGGAATTTCTGGCGTGAAGTTGTCCATTTGCGCGCGCTCTCCCGCGGAGAAGAGTAAGCGATTACAACCGATACGGAAATTCGCGTACAGCGATAAATACATGAACATATTCGGTCACTGTTACAAGTTGGAACTCGACGCGGCGACTGAGAAGAAAATGGCGTTCCTCGACGGCGAAGTGCAAGAAGGCAGCGGCGAGTGGTTGCCTCTGCGATTGAACGACGACAAAGAAGAGTTGGCAAAGTTTATGGAAAGTGTCGTTCCAGTAGGTGCTTTGTGTTGCGCGAGCTTTTTAGAACTGATGGCAAAGCTCAACAGCGGCGATTGTACGGATTTTACTAACGCCGATTGGATCGAGTCGTGGACGTCGCCGAAATGGGAAGATAGGACTGTAATTTAGCGTTTATGAATTTAGATTTAGATATAGCGCGCGTTTACATACCGTAGTATTTTATTGTATTTCTATCGTTGTTTGCGCCGCTTCTTCTTCGGCGCTTCTTCTTCCTCCTCTTCTTCCTCCTCTTCCTCTTCCTCTTCGTCTTCCTCTTCTTCGTCGTCCTCTTCCTCTTCGTCGTCCTCTTCCTCTTCTTCCTCTTCCTCCGCGTTCTCGCCTTCTTCTTGCATGGCCATTTTCCGCATGATTTGCCTCTGTTCCCACTCTTCCATTCTCATCTGCTTCAACTTCTCCGCGATCTTTTTATTCTCCTCTTTCCTCTTCGCCTTCTCCGCTTCGCCTTCGCTCGGATCTCGCTCCTCCAACAGCGCTTGTTTCTTCCCGACCACTTTCGCCTGTCCGACCGTAAACCTCTTCCCAGAGCAATGTTCGACGACTAACTTTTCAATCTTCGGCACGTACCTCCCGGTCACTCGACAGAAAAATTTCTCCGGAACATATTTGGACGTCGCGAGCGCCGGCGCGTACTCCGCGAGCAAACCCACCTCCTCTCGCTTCTTTTCGAGCAACCGTTTTCGTTTTTTCCCATCGAGGAACGCGCGAACAATCGCGAGGTTCGACGACGGCATCGCGTGCGAGGTTAATTCGCACTTCACCTTATTCTCGAAGAGCGTCAAGTACCCGTCGTTCTGTTGCGTGTGCGTTTTCAAAATATAGGCGTCGTCAGCGCGTTCGAGAAGAAGAAGAAGAAGAAATGCGGCGGCCGGAGAGTTCGTTACACGAGAAGAACGACACGAATTGGAAAAGAAGAAGAAGAAAGAAAGAAAGAAGCGCGCACCTTCACGAGCTCTTCAAGAGTAACGCCATCATCATCATCATCGGCATCGCCGCCGCCGGCCATCACGACGACGACGACGACGACGACGCGAAGAAAAGAAGCGCCGCCTGCTGCGCGCGTGTCTTTCTGTTCACACTCTCTTGCGTCCAAATTGATGTGTTGTGGGCTTTTAAAACACCGATTTAAAATTTGTGAACCCTAAACCCTAAACCCTAAAATTTTTTGGTGAAACCCTAAGCACAAAAAAAAAGCACGGGAGAGAGACGCGTCGCGTTTGTTGTCATTTTCTCGCTCGGACGACGACGACGAGGGACACACACTTACACACACAGAGTGAGAGAGTGAGAGCGAGAGAGGAACAAAGAGCGCGAAGAAGCAGCGCGTGTGCCTTTTTTCTCTCTTCTTTTCGAGAGCAGCGGCACGATCGGACGGAAGAGAAGAGAGAGAGTCTTTTAACGACGTCTTCGTCTCGCGTTGTTGTTTGTTTGTTTGCAACGGGAAAGAGATAACGACTTTGAGAAGAAGAAGAAGAAGACCACCACACGAAACGCGCGAGCGAGAATACATATAAAAAAAGAGAATAATAATGTGTCGCTGGGTGTTTTACTACGGCGACGAGGTGTGCATCTCGAAAATCATCTACGGCGCGTACCACGGTTTAGCAAACATGGCGGACGGCGCTGGTTTCACCCCCGGGGTGGAAAGAGACATTCGAAGGAACCACGAGGTGAACGTGCACGGGTGCGGGATCGGATGGTACGGGTCCTGCCCTTTGCAAGGACTGAAAGATAACAAAGGTTTGTGCTCGTATTCGAGGCCGTGCTGTTACACGACGATCGCGGCGCCGTCGCACGACCGAAACTTGAGGAGTTTGAGTAAAGCGATTAGCACGAGTTTGTTGTTTGGACACGTGAGAGCGGCGGGGCCGGGGGCGAGCGTGCACGAGTATAACTGCCATCCGTTTTATAACGGGAGGTACATGTTTATGCACAACGGGGAGATTCATGGGTTTAAAAAGATACGGAGAAGTTTGTTGGCGACGCTGAGGGATGATTTGTTTGAGCACATCAGCGGGACGACGGATAGCGAGGTGTTGTTCGCTTTGGTGCTGAATCAGTTGCCAGATACGAGCTCGAGTCAGTCGCACGAGATGATGGAGAATGCGGTGAGAGAGGCGATGTGCTTGATTATGCGAGCGAGCGGAGGGAAGTCGAGCTCGATGAATTTGGCGTTTACGGATGGGGAGACGGTCGTCGCGGCGCGGTATCGGAATTCCAGTCACGAAGATCCGCCGTCGTTGTATTTTCATTTAGGGCCGTTGCCGGGAGAGAAAGCGTGGGATTTGGGAGGCGATGGCGGAAAAGATAGTTCCGGGAAAAAGGCGAAGAAGCAGGCGAGAGGATTAGGTGGTTTCGATAAGATGATGCTCCACGGCGAAGAAGGATCGGAAAACCGCGGCGTGCCGAAATACAAAAGTCGAAGGTCGCCAGAGTTTATGCAGATTTTTAAGAAGCGAATGTTTGCGACGCAGAGCATGCTGGTCTCCTCGGAACCGTTGTCCATGAATGGTTTGGAACGTTGGCAGCTGATGCCGCCGAATAGCCTCGTGGTGACGCACCCGGTGGTTCCGACAAAAGGGAGATGCTCGCGGAAGGAGTTTTTGGACGCGCAGAATACGGCGCACGCGTCAATGGACGGCATAAACGCCGCAACGGTGGCGGGAAGAATGTCGCCAAAGTTAGGCGCGGCGAGCCCCGTGTTGTATTGCGAATTCAAATGTCTAGAGAATTTGGAACGCATTGCTTTGAGCGGAGAAGAAAGCGCAGCGACGTCTCAATCGAATTCGCCGCAACATGTTAATCCACACGGTGTCGTCGCTGGCGTTGGTGAGGTTTCTTTGCCTCCATTGAAATCTGCTTTATCTTCGGAGCTTCTTCATCGGAACACCGTTTCTTCCGAGCCGGATTCGCCGGCTAAAGTGTATAAAGTCAACGAGCGCGATTCCGTCTCCGGTATCGCGCACGCGCTCGAGAAGCAAGGATTACAATATTCCGATTCCGAATCGGATTCCTTGTATTCCCGAGACGACGCGACGGACGATGTGAACCGATCGCCAACATCTAAATCGAAGCTGCACAAAGTGAGGAGTAACGAAAGGAACGTCAACATCAACAGTCCGAACAACAAAAACAATCGCGTCTCCATCGACAGCGCGGATTGTATTCCTCGACCGCAACGAGAGCGACATCACCGCGTCCCTCAATACGGTTTAGTATCTCTCGACGAAGAAGGGCGAGATTTAAACAGAAGAAACACGGATACGCCGAGTCCGCCGATTCATTACGGCGGCGATGGTGTCATCATAACGAACGACTCGCAGACGACGGCGAGTAAAAATCTCGGCGATTTTTACTCCCCGACCAAGAAAAATACGACGAACAACCTTCCCGTCGGCGGCGGCGGCGACGGCGCCGGGATCACGATGAGCGCGCAGCCGAAGCAAAGCGCGACGGCAAAAACTGGGTTTGACTTACTCAAGCAAACGAAGCGAGGCGAAAGCAGCTCGTATTCACCCGAAGTTGGAAGTTATTTTGGCATGTTGAAATAAAACGAGCCGGCGAGAAAATTTGTATAAAAGAAGAGACAAAAAACAAAAGACGCATTCTTTTTTGTAAAATACGGTGTTGTAATTAATGAGTACCAGTTTACCCCAAAAAACGATTAAGTAAGTTCACGCGATATGTATACACATGTGACGAATCTATCTCTCTTTACGAATGATGTATATAAATTACAAGCACATTTTCTTTTTTTCATTTAAAAAATATGATGAGTTTAGGACATCGGCGTCGCCGCGGTGGCGACGTTTTCGAAATCGCCGCTTTCCGTGTCAAACAAATGCCCCATCTTTGTCCTCTTCGCTTCCAAATACGTCTTATTTTCCAACGTAATCGGCGCAAAAAGAGGCATTCTCCCAGTCACGGTGATCCCGTACCCTCGCAACCCGTGATACTTGGCCGGATTGTTCGTCATCAACCGCACGCTTCTCACGCCCAAATCGTTCAAGATTTGCGCGCCGACGCCGTATTCTCTGTTATCCACGGGCAATCCCAAATCCTCGTTCGCTTGTACCGTATCTCGTCCTTTATCCTGTAAATTATACGCTCTCAGTTTATGACCTAACCCAATTCCTCGACCTTCTTGGCCTCGTAAATACACAATCGCTCCTCTCCCTTCGTCTGCTATTTTTTTCATCGCCATCTCTAACTGGTTGCCGCAGTCGCATCGAGCGCTTTTAAAGATGTCTCCGGTCAAGCACTCCGAGTGCACTCGAACCAACGCGTTTTCTTTCAAACTCTCCGCAATTTCCTCCGCAGTCGCGTGATCGCCGTACACAAAAGCCACGTGTTCAATGCCATCGACTTTCGAAACGTACGAAACCGCGGTGAACGACCCGTGTTCGGTGGGCACCCTGGCGATGGCGGTGCGTTCAATCAACGAATTCTTCTCCGTCGCTCGGCGATACCGAATCATATCTGAAATCAAAACCATTTTCAAATCGTGCTTTTTCGCAAATTCTTTCAGTTCGGGTAATCTGCTCATGCTCCCGGTCCCATCGTCGTTGACAATCTCGCACAAAACTCCCACCGGCGCTCGTCCAGCCATCCTCGACAAATCCACCGCCGCCTCGGTGTGACCGGCTCTTTTCAAAACCCCGCCTTCGCGATATCGCAGCGGAAACACGTGCCCTGGTCTCACCAAATCCGTCGGCTTCGTGTTTTCGTTCGCCAACGCGTTGATCGTCTCCGCTCTCTCCTTGGCCGAAATCCCAGTCGTGCTCGTCGCCATGTCGCAACTCACCGTAAACGCCGTCTTCATGTAATCCTTATTCTGCTTCGAATCCACCATCAGAGGTAACTGCAACGCGTCCGCGCGTTCATCCTCCAACGAAACGCACACCAAACCACTCGTGTGCCGAATCATAAACGCCATCGACTCTTGCGTCATCATATCCGCCGCTCCGATTAAATCGCCTTCGTTCTCTCGGTCTTCGTCGTCTAAAACGACCACAAATTTCCCTTTTTTTATCTCCTCTAACGCCTCCGGGATGGCGCTAAACCCCTCGGTGGGTTCGTCGAACGGGACGTCGTTCGCTTTCGCCTCCGGGTGCCACGCCGGCGTGGTCGCTTTGGTTAACAACTTTGACGTCTTCTTCTTTCTGCTGCCTCCTCCTCCTCCTTTGTTGCGACGAGTGTTGTTACTGTTGCTCCTCGGATCTCTAAACGTCGTCGTCGTCGTCGTCGCGAATCCATTCAAAGACGAAGAGATAAACTTCGAAGACCGACGATTCGGATTCGAGATGGCGGCACCAGAGAGACGCCCACTACTCGAGCACGAAGAAAAACAACTCATATCTTCTACGAAGCTACGAGACGTGTACTACTACTGCTGCCACTAAAACTCTCTTTCTTTTTTCTCCTCCTTTCTTCTTCTTCTTCTCAAGTGCGTTTGCGTTTGCGCGTCTCTTCTTTGTGCGGTTAAGCGTTCTGCTGCGATAACACAACTCACGTGCTCTATGTTTAGGGTTTAGGGTTTAGTGCAAAAGAAGGCAACTTTCTCATTTAACGTCGTTCACATCAAAAAGAAGAAGAGTCAGAGAGGCTCCGCCTTTGCGCGTGTATTTATTAATAAAAGATAGATGTTGCCGGAACTGCCGCCACCACCGTCGCGATTTCGAGAGTTGGAAGGAGGAGAAGAAGAAGAACGGCGAAGAAGAGCTCTGGACGACGACGAAGCGTTTAAAAAGCTGGAAATCGAATTCGACGAGAAGACGTTCTTTGCACCATCGTCGTCGCCACGGGATGCGGTGAAGAATATCATCGACATCGAGAGGAGGAAGAAGACTTTTAAGACGAAGAGCCCTAGCGGAGAGAGAGAAAGAGGAGAGAGCGCGGGTGGTGGTCGCGATGGTGGTGGTCGCGAGTTTGGTGGGAGGAGAAGAGACGAAGACGGAACGATTCAGACGACGACGAGAGAAAAATACAACCGCTTGCTCCTCAAGCACCAAACGCTTAAAAGAGACTTTCGAAAGCTCTCGGAAGATTACGATTACAACTTTGCCTTGTTCAAAGAGCGAGACGAGGAATTAGATTCGTTGGAGGAGCAACTCAGCGTGGAGAAGAAGAAGAATCGCGCGTATCGAGACCGGATTAAGGAGTTGGAGAGAGAAGTCGCGCTCAGGACTCTTTGACGTTTGCGTAGTCGAGTAGTAGTAGTAGTTTAGTAGTAGTAGTAGTACCGCGATAGCAGAGAGACGAGCGCGTAGTAAAAGGAGTAGCAGAGAGTAGTGCATAAAGCTTTTTTTGGTCGTATCACCACGTGCGCGTCACCGTCGTCGCTTGTTCTCTTTCTGATTCTTCTCTTCGTCGTCGATTGCGATCGAAGCGCGCTTTGCTCGAGGAGGAGGCGTGTGTTCGAGGCGTGTGTTCGAGGAGGAAGCACGTGTCGACAACAGAAGTAAAATTCTTCATTCTTGTTACGCACACACGCTTTATTTACACGGCGCGCTCACAGAAATAAAAAGTAACTCTCACAGATCACGCGCGCGCATCATCTTTGATACTACCACTCTGTTATCACGGCGAGATGGTGAGTCGACGATTACGCGCGACCACCACCACGAAAAGCTGTTTGGCCTTCTTGTTTTTCGCGACGATGATGTCGGTTGGATTTCCCGGGAAAGACATCTTTTGCTCCGCCGCCGAGACTACCGGGGAGGAAGAAACCGCGATGGATCACATCATGGAAACGTTCTCGGGGGCAGATTTAGCGCTCGAGGAGAGCGAATTGAACCGTTTTTTGAAAGCGATGGCGACCGGGGGCGCATCCGAAGAGGAAGACGACCACGAGGCACACGCCCACGAGGAAGAGGCACACGCCGACGACGACGATGGACACGTGGCGACGCACGTCACGGCCGCGGAACTGTTGAGAGAATACGGCGCGGCCGGGGAAGCGGCGACGCGTTTGACCGAAGCGGAGTTTACCGAGGCGTGTCCAGAATTATTAAAATGCGCGGTAGACGCGGAGTGCGCGTTCGAGTACGGCGAGGAAGACGCGGCGAGTGAGGGTACGGCGAACCCGTCCAAGTCGTACACGAAGCTCAAGGCGGGATTGGCGGCGGCGGTGTTCGGCGAGAGCGTGTTCGGGTGGATGATTCCCACAGTTTCTAAAGCCGTCGCTGGAAGGAAGGCGAGGTGGGTGATGAGTTTGTTGAACGCGTTTAGCGGTGGGGTTTTCTTATCCGCCGGGTTGACGCACTTGTTTCCGCACTTGATGGAGTACCAGGAGCAGGTGAAGATTACGCCGGCTGGGTATCCGGCTGGATTCGCGCTCGCGTTGACGGGGTATTTGTTGGTATTTTTCGTCGAGCGAGTGTTGTTTCACATTCACGGGCACGCCATACATCCGAACGGGCACGACAATCATTGCTGCGAAACAGATTCGGGACCGGAAAAATACGCAGAAGAAGGCAAGAAGAAAGGAGCAGAGGACCATCATCACGGCCACGGCCATTCGCACGATCATCATAATCACGAACACGGCGGAAAAGCTCAGAGCTGTGAAGAGTTACGCGCGAGCAAAAGACCGTACATTCTGTTGGCGGCTATTTCTGTCCACTCCGTCTTGGCAGGCTTGACGCTCGGCGTGCAAAAATCGAGACAAAACATTTTGACGATTTTCACCGCCATCGCGGCGCACAAAGCGCCGGCGGCGTTATCGATCGGCTCGTCGTTCGTGAACGGTAAAGCGAGTAAAATGGTAAGCACCACGAGTATGATTATCTTCTCGTTGACAACAACGTGTGGGATATTCATTGGTATGGGTTTAGGCTCGGTCAGTATTAAAACTGTGTTTGTTCTCGAGGCTTTGGCTTCCGGGACGTTCTTATACGGCGGTACCTCGGAAATCGTCGCTGATGAGTTTGAGATGAGCGATAAAGATTGCGACGAGCACGAAGGCAACCACGTGAAGAAAGTACACGCGGGTAGAAGCTTGTCGCAGCGGTTGGCGTTGTTTTTCGCTTATGCAGGCGGCGCTGGCGTTATTCTTTTGTCCAACTTAGCGCTCGACGGAGAGCACGCGCACTAAAAAAGTAAGTTTTTTATTGGTGTGCCGCCGCGGCTTCTCCTGCCGCTGTTATTTTTGCCGCGTCCCAAACCAGACGTGTGTGCGTTGTACATTGCGTTAGATGTAAATAATTGCATCATCGCGTTGTTAATCATAAAAACTACACATTACACTACAGATCATCTATTATTAAGCTACTTTTCGCGCTGCCTCGTTCATTTCCCGCCGGATCTTTTCAAACTGTCCGTACAGCTGTTCCTTATACCTTTCGTCCGACCCAACGATGACTCTCAGCACCCCGTGCAAAATCGCCGCATCGCTCCCCCAAATCAAACAGTTCTTCATTCCAAACGGTTCGCTCGTCTCGCCCCATCCGACCACGTTCGCGCGAGGCACCGTAAACGCCGGCATCGGTCCCATGCCCCTTTCTTCCTCTCCGTCGTCTTCTCCACCATTATTTCTAGCGCTACCCTCCTCTTCTTCCAACTTCACCACATTCACGTTATCTGGCTCTAAACAGTCCTCGATCTTAATCGCCGCGACGCCCAACACGCAATTCGCGCTCCTGTTCCTCTCCTGCACTTGCCGCTTCGTCAACCTCCCGAAATACGCCACGCCCGGCGTAATCGCCAAAGTCCTCTTACTATTCACCGCGTCGTGATGCGTTCCTAAATATTCAATCCTATCCGGATTTGCCCACGGTTCTCTCCCTCCAATCTGATCGCACGCTTGCGCCACGGCGTCTTTATCCAGCGCCGACGAATTGTGTCGACTCCGATGCCCCCGCGGAAACGCCAACAGAGGCGTCCCGAACGCCGTGGATTGCACCGTCAACAACACGCACGGAACGTCGTCCACGATCGCCAGAGGCACCAACACCGATCGCGCGTCCGGCACGTGCGCGCCCTCTATTTTGTTTCGAGGCACCGCGAGCAAGTCTTTTTTCACGCGAGTGAGGTTTTCGCGGTTCAGAAGATGCGCATCGCGCGAAGAAGAAGAAGACGAAGAAGTCGAAGTCGAAGCGCCGCTGAATGATGTCGTCGTCGAATGCCAAAAACATCTTTTTCCCGGCAGCGCCGGCGGCGACGGTCCATCGCAACGCGCGCGCGCGAAGGAAGAAGAAACAGAAGTAGAAGTTGCCGCCGCCGCTGCCGCCGAGGAGGAGGAGGCAAAGGAGAAGAAACCGCGCCGGCGCAAAGACGAAGCGACGCTTCGCATTTTTTTTATCGGCGTGAAAAGGATAAAAAAAAAAGTGAAGATTCCAAAACGAAGGGTGGAGATTTTCACAAAAAATACGCGCGAGAGTCGACGAGGACGACGACGACGACGACGACGACTCGAAGAGCGATACGATGCACGTCGTAAAAGTAGGTAAAAGTAGTACCGCTGCAGTAAAAAGTAGTAGTAATTCACGAAAAGCGTTGACAATGGAAACCGGAACGAACGAAGCGTCGAAAAACGAAACCGCGCGGCGCGCGCGTGCTTCTTGCTCTCTCGGTTTCTTCTCTTTAGCGTCCGCGAAAGTTCATGGTGTCCATGGTCCATTTCCCTTGGCCTTGATCGAACCTGTTGGATTCGACGTCGTCTCGCGTTTCGCCCATTTGGACGTTTGATTTCGGTAAATGGTCGACGTAGCCCCACTTTTTGGCGTAGTACGCTTTGTACGCGTCTTGTTCCTCGTTGGAATTCAACGCTTCCGTTACGCGCGTCGCGTCTTCGTGTTGCGCGCCTTTGGCGGCGCGTTCCGCGCGTTGTTTTTCGAGGTCCTCGTCGGTGTCGAGTCGCGTGTGCTCGTCCGGCGTGGCGTGGTTGCCTCGCACGATGAGCGAATATTGAAGTTTTAAAAACACCGGACTGAAAATTTGGAACGCGGTGAACAGACGGTTGGCGTCGGTGCCGATGCCAGTCAGCGGACGCAACGTCTTGGTGTCCATCCATCGCGTGGCAACGGCGGTGGAATCTTTGGTGAGGTTTTCGATACAGTGCCACCACCACGGGGGATTCAAGAGTACGTCGCCGGGAGAAAGGATGGATGAATAACGTGGACAGACGCGCCAGAGCGGTTTGTATTTATCCAAGACGGTGTTTGGGTCAGTCACCGCGCAGGATTGGTACAGCGCTCCGCGGTTCAACGCCGGAAAAGTCAGCACTGTCCAACGCGGATCAACGAATGTCCACTTCTTCGAACCTTCGATCATGTAGAACCAATTGAAGCCATTCGCGCAGTGAAAACCGGTCCCTGTACCGCCGCGTCCGAGAAAAAATTGAATCGGCAACGGACCCGCTCGTGGGTGATTATTCGCCAAGTGCGGGTTCTTCGGATTAGCGTCGGCGGAAACAAACGGCAACAGTCTCGATAACTCCAAATCATCTACAAGCTCTGGATGATTGACGAAAATCGCTTCGCAGTTGTGCAGATAAGTCCCCGGTGTGTTGATATCTCGCACGCGACCTGGTATATTATCGCCCATCAAAGTTTTCGTCAACGCTTTCTCGTTACCAAAATTCTCGACTACCCAGTCCACACTCCACTTTTGAACGGCGGGCGACTCTTTGGCGAAACCCTTCAACACCACCGGATGCGGCCTCTTCACGTACTCGCGAAAGAACTTCTTGTGATCAAAATCTGGCCCAACTGTAATCGTCGGAATCTCTTGCGTCTCGGCGTCTGCGACATTTTTATTCAGTTCGATCAGTCTCGCGTACGCATTCTTCACCCATCTCTCCGGTACCTGAACATTGAACACGATGTGCAGGAAACACCAAAACTTAATTTTCGTTTCGATCCAATACGGTACGATTGGGCCACCTTCTCGGTCATCTTTGCTCGCGTGCGCGTTTATCGGGAGCAACACGGGCAGCGTCATGAAACACGAAGTGATAAGCGCATATATTTTGAATAAGATCATGACGAGGATCGTCATCGTCGCGCGATACGTCCACGAGATGGACGCGAACACGAAGTGGAAAAAGCCTTCTCGGACGTGAACTTGGCCATCTCCACCGGCGCGAACGCGATGATCCTCGCCCCGCTCGGCCGATTCGTGTTCTTCATGCCGTGCCAAAGACGAAGGTTGAAACTTTTTTCTCGGATCGACATTTTTTTCTTCCTCTTCCGCGGGTGGTGGGGCGGCGGCTCGCGATGGCGCAGACGACGAGGAAGAAGGGAAAGCCATTTTGAAACGTCCCCGGGCGATGAAAACGCTCGCGTTTCTCGTCTTCTCTCTCTCTCTCTCTCAGCGCGCGCGCGTGCGCTGTTCAACGCGTGTGTGGCCTCGGATTTTTTTTAAGATTTTTCGAATATTTTTTACTCTTCTTGGAAATACAAAAACGAATATTTTTAAACTCTCTATCTCTCTATCTCTTTTTGTACTCGCACGCTTTCAATTTCGGCCACTCCACGCGACCGCCGCGGCCGCCAGAAGCTCGTTTCTTCTTATTCTCGTCGATGTTTTCGTCGCCGCCAGTGCCCATATTTTTAGTCTTGACCGCTTCCAAAACGAAGAACATTTTATCCTTCTCGTCGACTTTCTTCGGGTTGACGTCGAAGCCGGCGGTTTTCAAACTGGCGATGAAACTCGAGACGGACGCGGCGCCGTTTTTACCGTCGAAGCGA
>Ga0255765_1001332_pt1 | contig 30963 bp, 27 predicted proteins | sample 041ome_8_FD_179965 | JGI IMG/M metagenome (GOLD analysis project Ga0255765, IMG submission 179965) | Coastal salt marsh microbial communities from the Groves Creek Marsh, Skidaway Island, Georgia - 041407BS metaG (version 2) | ecosystem: Environmental > Aquatic > Marine > Intertidal zone > Salt...
ATCACAGCCCTCATTTGCTTGCCTGACATGCTGACTATACATCCACAGCCATCCCCTTCCAGCTTTTGGTGTTGGAGGTTTAATCGCCATTTTTCTTTCGGATAATGTCTTATCATCAACAAGCATGTTAATTTTTCTTAAATTAACATCAACCTCGATAATATCTCCCGTTTTTAAAAGAGATAAAGGTCCACCCACAAAGCTCTCTGGAGCCACATGCAAAATACAAGCTCCGTAACTAGTACCACTCATTCTTGCATCAGATATCCTAACCATGTCTCGTACACCTTTTTTTAAAAGTTTTTTTGGTATTGGCATCATTCCCCATTCTGGCATTCCTGGACCTCCGACAGGACCGACGTTTCTTAATACAAGCACGTGATTTTCTGATACCTCAAAGTCATCAGTATCTATAATATCTTTCATTTCTTGATAACTATCAAAAACAATTGCTGGCCCTTTATGTTTTAAAAATTTCTTATCACAGGCTGCCGGTTTTATAACACAACCATCTGGAGCTAAGTTTCCTTTTAAAACTGCCAAAGAACCTTCTTCGTATATTGGGTTATTTAAGTTTCTAATTATATCAGGGTTAATAGTTTCTTTTTTTGATATTATTTCTCTCAATTTAAGTCCTGAAACCGTTATTTCGTCCAAATTAAGTTTTTCAGCAAGAGAAAACATTAAAGACAAAATACCTCCAGCATAATAAAAATCCTCCATTAAATATTCTTTTCCAGAAGGCCTAATATTAGCGATTAATGGAATTTCCCTTCCCTTTTTATCTAGTTCATCCATAGTCAAATGAATGCCAGCTCTTCTTGCCATAGCTATTAAATGAATAATCGCATTAGTTGAACATCCCATAGCCATGGCAACAGTAACAGCATTGTCAATAGATTTCTTAGTAATAATTTTTGACGGTTTGAGATCCTCCCAAACCATATCAACTATCCTTCTGCCAACATCTGAAGACATTCTAATATGATTAGAATCAGCCGCAGGTATAGAACTTGCTCCTGGTAAGCACAATCCAATAGCCTCTGCTATTGCAGTCATTGTACTTGCTGTCCCCATGGTCATACAATGACCATAAGATCTGGCTATACCAGATTCCACCTCTGCCCAATCATCTTCTGTGATATTACCTGCTCTTAGTTCGTCCCAGTATTTCCAACCATCAGAACCACTACCTAAATATTTACCTTTATAATTACCTCTCAACATAGGACCCGCAGGAAGGAAGATCATTGGTAAATCCAAACTGATTGCACCCATTGTTAGTGCGGGAGTTGTTTTATCACAACCTCCCATTAATACCACACCATCAATAGGATGTGATCTTATTAGTTCCTCAACCTCCATGGATAGCATGTTTCTGTACAGCATTGTTGTTGGTTTGACATACATTTCAGCAAGAGATATTGCTGGCAGTTCTATTGGGTAACCACCCGATTGATATACTCCTTTTTTAACATCCTCAACTCTTTGTTTAAAATGCATATGACAGGGTTGTATTTCTGACCAAGTATTAATTATTCCTATAACTGGTTTATTATCCCAGTCCTCTTTACTTAGACCCATTTGCATAGCCCTTGATCTATGACCAAAGGATCTAACATCATTTGGAGAAAACCACCTGGAACTTCTTAAATCTTTATAATTTTTAGGCATAGAAAACTTTCAAACTTTCTTTAAGAAATTTATTTTAGTTAAAATATATTGAAAAATATAATAAAAAATTTTTTTTTTGGTAGGCCTGGAGGGACTTGAACCCCCAACCACTCCGTTATGAGCGGAGGGCTCTAACCAGTTGAGCTACAGGCCTATATAAAGATTTTACATTTTTGAACTTATACTAGGACATTCAAATGATGTAAAGTGGAAGTATTAAGATTAAATCCTAATTTTCTAAAAACGATCTTAATTTTCTGGATCTTGTTGGATGCTTCAATTTTCTTAGAGCTTTTGCTTCTATCTGTCTTATACGTTCTCTAGTGACACTAAATTGTTGTCCAACTTCTTCAAGAGTATGATCAGTATTCATTCCAATTCCAAATCTCATCCTAAGAACTCTTTCTTCTCTCGGAGTTAAGCTAGCTAATATTCTAGTTGTTGTTTCTCTTAAATTTGCATGAATAGCCGCTTCAAGTGGCTGAACCGCCATTTTATCTTCAATAAAATCACCTAAATGACTATCATCTTCATCTCCCACAGGTGTCTCTAAAGAAATAGGCTCTTTAGCTATTTTAAGAACTTTTCTTACTTTATCTAAAGGCATTGAAATTTTTTCGGATAACTCTTCAGGCGTCGGTTCCCTGCCAATTTCATGAAGCATTTGCCTTGATGATCTTACAAGTTTATTAATAGTTTCAATCATATGAACAGGGATTCTAATTGTTCTAGCCTGGTCTGCAATTGAACGTGTTATAGCCTGTCTTATCCACCAAGTAGCGTATGTTGAAAATTTATATCCCCTCCTATATTCAAATTTATCAACAGCCTTCATCAGGCCTATATTTCCTTCTTGAATAAGGTCTAAAAATTGAAGGCCTCTATTTGTATATTTTTTTGCTATAGATATAACCAGTCTGAGGTTAGCTTCAACCATTTCTTTTTTTGCTCTAGCCGCCTCTCTCTCACCCCTTTGTATTATCTGAATAAGTTTTTTATATTCTTGGACAGGCATACTTACATTATTAACAAAATCAAAAACCTGGTCACAAATACTTACTATTTCATCATTATTTTCATGGGTGAATTTTTGCCAGACTTTTGATTTGCCTGGATTTAAAGCCCAATGGTGATTAATTTCATTGCCTACCCAACTACTAATAAAATCTTTTCTTTTGATACCTGAATTTTCAGCCAATCTTAGCAAGGAGCCTTCTATATTAGTTATTTGTCTATTTAAACCATACATCTGATCGATTAATTCTTCTTGCCTATTATTATTTAGGTATATTTTCTCCATCTGTTCAATGAGAGTAATTCTTAATTCTGACAGCCTGTTTTCTGATCTTGGAATTAAGCTTTCCCCTTTTCTTAATCTGGCTATTCTTCTTTCGCTAAGGGTTAAAATTTCTTTAAAAGTTTTAGCTACTTCATCAATCATTCCCAAAATTTGATCTTTTATTTCTGATTCCATTGCTACTAAAGAAAGATTAACATCATCTTCTTCAGTTTCATCTTCTGCATCTTCATCAACTTCATCTTCAACTTCTTCATCACTATTTTTTTGATCAGTTTTTTTGTTTACACTTTCTTTAGAAACAAATTTACTATTATTTTCCATGTCTGAATTTGTTATTTTTAAAACTGAGTCTAAACCCTCAAATTTTATTTTATCAATATTATCATTAATAATATCTGGCTCGTTAGCTCCCCCATTAATACGAGCATATGTCGTTTCTAAATCAATAATGTCTCTTAATAGCATAGTGCCATCATCAACTTCATCTCTCCATTTTAAGAAAGATCTCATTGCAAGGGGAGATTCGTAAATCCCTCCAATCATTAATTCTCTTCCTGCTTCTATCCTTTTAGCTATTGAAATTTCACCCTCTCTTGATAACAATTCAACAGAGCCCATTTCTTTTAAGTACATTCTTACAGGATCATCAGATCTGGCACCTTCATCATCACTAAGGTTGCCAGCAGTTTGATCCTCAGCTTCATCTAAAGACCCTTCTTCCTGCTGATCAACTATATTAAGACCCATATCATTAATTGCTGAGTGAATATCTTCAATTTGTTCTGAAGAATATTCACCTGGAGGAAGTGCAGAATTTAAATCATCTAAAGTAACAAAACCACTAACTTTACCTTTTTTAATTAGTGCCTTAATAGCTGAGTTATTTAAATCTAAAATTGGGCTATCGCTACTAATTTTTGTTTTTAATTTTTTATTCTCTGTATTTGCCAGCATTTATTATCTCATTTTAAAATTTAATTAGAAATACATATATTTTGTTATGAAAACAAAAACTATATTTTTTTTATATTGGCTAAGCTTAAAAGCTCCTCAAACACTTTACACCAAGATTCGGAGTCAGTTGAGGTTTGTTTTAAATTTAACCTTGAAGAATAATTACTTTCCATAATTTTTTTGATTTGATTAGAGAAACCTGCCCTAATAATTCCGTCTAGTAATATTTCAGAACTTATAGACGATTGTTTATTTACTTGCAAAAGTATTAATTCTTTTAATTTATTTAACTCCTTATTTCCAAAATTTAGTAGAGTTATCTTCTCGTCATAATTTAAGCATAATTTAGGAGACATTAACATCATATAAATAATTGCTCCATTTTTTATTTCAACTCCAGTCTTAGGAAGAAATTTATTTTGGATTGAATATTGATAATCTTTTCTTTTTAAACCACCAATACTTTGGGATTGTCCCCTACTCATATTTCTAAAAATTTTGATCCTTTTTTCTATCTCATCTTTATATGCTACTTTTATATTTATATCTTCTATCTTATTTACCATGTTCCTCAAATAGCTCCAAAAAAGAGCTTTTGTTTCTGGTTCATTCTCTTTGATCATCTTTAAACCTTGTGACCAGATCATATCAATACAGCTAAGCGCTTTGTCTAAAAGCACCTCGAACTCATTTACACCTTTTTGGTTGATAAAGTCTTCGGGATCTAGTGAGTTTGGAAGGAAAATAAATTTTAATTTTTTCCCAAATCTTAATTTTGGTAAATATTTCTCAAAAACTCGTACAGTCGCATTTTGTCCTGCAATATCTCCATCAAAAACTAAAAAAGCCTCATCAGCAATATTAAATATTTTATCTATTTGGCTTTCTGTTAAGGCTGTACCGAGGGATGCCACAGCTGGGTATCCATGTTTGTTCAGCGATATTACATCCATATAACCTTCGCAAACAATTAATCTTTTTTTATTCAAAAGTTTTTTGGCGTTTGTTAAACCAAACAATTGCCTTCCTTTTTGAAACAAATGTGTCTCAGGAGAATTTATATATTTGGGGTTCCCATCACTTAAAACTCTTCCACCAAATGCAATAACTTTACCCATGTTATCGAGTATTGGTATCATAATTCTTTGTTGAAAATAAAAAACTAATTCTTTTTTATAATTTCTTTTAGCTAAACCAATTTCGATTATTTCATCTAAGGAAAAACCTTCCTTAATTAAACATGAGATTAAATATTGATTAGATTTTAAGTTACCAGCATAACCAATCATAAAATCTCTTATAATTGCTTCATTAACACCTCTTAAATAAAGATAATTTCTAGCTTTTTCTCCAATAGGTGCATTTAAATTTTGGATATAAGAATCAGAAACACGTTTCAGAAGATTTATATTTTTTTTTATCTTTGGGTTTTCAACAAAATTATAACTTGTATGTTTCAAACCTGCTTCATCTGCTAATTTTTTTAAAGCCTCTGTAAAAGTCTTATTTTCCATTTCCATAACATAATCAAAAATATCACCATTTTTTCCACAACCAAAACAATGGTAAAAGCCTTTTTCATCAGAAATATTAAAAGAAGGTGTTTTTTCCTTATGGAATGGGCATAGAGCAACAAAGTTAGATTTATCACGACGTTTTAAAGATAAATTTTTTCCAATTACAAAAGAAAGTTTGATAGAATTTTTTATTTCTTCTTTTAAGTCCATTATATTTCAATAAAAAAAATTAATTATAAAATCAAATTTGTGAGAGTTTTTCTTTTATTAATTTACTCGCAACTCCAAAATCAATTCTTCCATCATATTGACCTTTAATTAAGTTAATTATTTTACCTATATCTTTAAGAGAATTTGCACCAGAGGACTTGATTGTTTCATTAATAATGATTTCAATTTCTTGAACAGATAATTGTTCGGGCAAAAAATTTGAAATAATTTCAATCTCATATTCTTCTTTTTTAGCCAAATCTTCTCTTTTGCCTTGCAAATAAATATCCATGGATGCTTTTCTTTGCTTGATCATGCTCTGAAGAACTGAAATTATATCTTCATTACTTATGTCAGGTTTTCCATTTCCTTTAGCAACAATATCCTTTTCTTTTATTGAAGCTTTTATTAATCTTAGTATGTTTAATAAACTAACATCTTTATTTATCATTGCTTCTTTTAGTTTTTGCGTTATTTCTTCTCTAATACTCATTTTTTACCTTTTCACTTAATTCTAATATTAAATTTTTTTACTTTAAAAATTAAAAACTAAAATATTAATTTAATTATCTTAAATTTTATTGACGAATATTGTAATACATTCTAAGAACCTTCTTGATGAAAAATATAGTTATAATAAATTTTTTTAATCCCCAAACTATTATAAATTTCATATTTCAACTAATTTAAATTATTCAAAATAATTAGGGTATATAATGAAAGATGCAAATTTAAAAAACAAAATTTTAGAAAATGGTTATATACCTTTTAACATAAATTGTGTTGATGAAGAAATTATATCAGATAGCATATTAATTTTAGATGACGGATCCTACTTTTTAGGTAAATCATTTGGATCAAAAAAAACAAACATTGGTGAAATCTGCTTTAATACTTCAATGACAGGTTACCAAGAAATTATTACAGACCCTTCATATGCAGGTCAGATTGTAACTTTTACTTTTCCTCACATAGGAAATATTGGTACAAATAATTTAGACAACGAAGGCGAAACTAAATCGATTGCAGGTATTGTTGTCAGACAAGCTCCTACTCATCCATCAAATTGGAGATCTAAGAAAAAATTCAATGAATGGCTTGAAATAAACGATATTCCAGGAATATCAGGAATTGACACTCGAATGCTAACAAAAATTATTCGTAAGTATAAAAGTTGTAATGCGATAATATCTTATGATGAAAGGGGTAAATTTAATATTGAAGAATTAAAAAAGAAATTAAAAAAATTTCCCAAAATGGATGGATTAAATCTTTCTTCATTGGTAACAACGAATCAAACTTATAATTATAAAGATCTCCCACATGAATTAATTTCTCCAATTATAAAAATAAGCAACAAATTTGTACCAAGGATCGTTGTTATTGATTTTGGCGTAAAAATGAATATTCTCAGGCATCTTGTCAATCTAAATGCAGAGATAACAGTTCTCTCTGAAAATGCAAAAATAGAAGATATTATTAAAATTAATCCACATGGTATATTCCTCTCAAATGGACCTGGTGACCCATCTGCAACCGAAAAGAAATGTAGAAATTTACTTCAGTCAATTCTAAACTTAAAAATACCAGTTTTTGGAATATGTATTGGCCATCAATTAATTGGTCTTTCATTTGGAGCTAAAACAATAAAAATGTCTCAAGGTCATCGAGGGGCCAACCATCCTGTTAAAAATTTATCTAATAATAAGGTCGAGATTACAAGTCAAAACCATGGTTTTAAAATAGATGATAATACTCTTCCAGACACGCTTGAAATTACTCACATTTCTTTATTTGATAATTCAATAGAGGGGCTTAAGCATAAATCTTTACCAATTTTTTCAGTACAGTATCATCCTGAAGCATCTCCAGGACCGACGGAGTCTTCATATTTATTTCAAGAATTTCTAAATTTAATTAAAGTGTCCCAAAATGCCAAAACGTAATGATATTAAGTCTGTTCTAATTATTGGAGCCGGGCCAATCATTATTGGCCAGGCATGTGAGTTTGACTATTCAGGAGCCCAAGCATGCAAAGCTCTTAAAGAAGAAGGCATAAGGGTTATTTTAATCAACTCTAATCCAGCAACCATTATGACCGATCCAATGATGGCTGATGCAACTTATATAGAGCCTATTGAAAAAAATACCATTGAGAAAATTATAGAAATTGAAAAGCCCGACGCAGTTCTTCCTACTATGGGAGGACAAACAGCTTTAAACGCTACTCTAGAATTATATAATGCTGGAATTTTAAAAAAACATAAGATTGAAATAATTGGCGCCAAACCTAAATCTATTAATAAAGCAGAAGATAGAGAATTGTTTAAGCAAAGTATGACTAAAATTGGATTAGAGTCAGCTAAGGCCAAAATTGCTAAAAATATAGAGGAAGCAAAATTGGCGTTAGAGTTTGTTGGTTTGCCAGCTATTATCAGACCATCTTTTACTCTAGGAGGAGAAGGAGGTGGAATTGCTTATAATAATCAGGAATTTTTAGAAATTGTCTCAAACGGGCTAAAGTTATCCCCTACCTCTGAAGTACTTATTGAAGAGTCCCTCCTTGGTTGGAAAGAGTATGAGATGGAAGTTGTTAGAGACAGTAAAGATAATTGTATAATAATTTGTTCTATTGAAAATGTTGATCCGATGGGTGTTCATACAGGTGATTCTATAACTGTGGCACCTGCATTAACTTTAACTGACAAAGAATATCAAAGAATGCGTAATGCTAGCATTGCTGTTCTAAGAGAGATAGGAGTAGATACTGGTGGTTCAAATGTTCAATTTGCTCTTAATCCTTTAGATGGTAGATTAATTGTAATTGAAATGAACCCAAGAGTTAGCAGATCGTCAGCCTTGGCCTCAAAAGCAACTGGTTTTCCAATAGCAAAGATTGCTGCTAAATTAGCTATAGGATATACTTTAGATGAATTAAAAAATGACATAACAAAATCAACACCAGCTAGTTTTGAGCCCACCATTGACTATGTAGTTACCAAAATACCTAGATTTACATTCGAAAAATTTCCTGGAAGTGATAGTTTTTTAAGTACATCTATGAAATCTGTTGGTGAGGCTATGGCAATTGGTCGTTCATTCCAAGAGTCACTTCAAAAAGCACTACGTTCATTAGAAACTGGTCTTTCAGGATTAAATGATGTATCTTACCCAACTCAAAAAGAAATATTTAAAAATAAAGATACAGTTTCAGGCTGGTTGTCTGAACAAGTGCCTGAACGTATATTAAGAATTTCAACCGCACTTAGAAGTAATATTTCAGTTGAAGAAATTTCAAGAATTACAGGTTGGGACAAGTGGTTTTTGCAACAGATATTAGGAATAATCAATGTTGAAGAAAAACTAAAAAATTTAAATACAAATATGAACTCAACATTATTACAAAATATTAAATCTATGGGTTTTTCTGACAAACGTATTTCTGAATTAACGGGTAAAACTCCTGAAGAAATCGAAAAACTAAGATATGATTTTAAGATTTTTCCTTCATACAAAAGAGTTGATACTTGTGCCGCTGAATTTTTTTCTGAGACAGCTTATTTGTACAGTACTTACGAACAAAATAAAGTTAATGAATGTGAGGTTTATCCATCTGATAAAAACAAGGTGGTTATTCTTGGTGGAGGGCCAAATAGGATTGGACAAGGGATTGAGTTCGATTACTGTTGTGTCCACGCAGCATATAGTCTTTCAGAAGCTGGTTACGAGACAATAATGGTTAATTGCAACCCCGAAACTGTTTCTACAGATTATGATACCTCAGATAAATTATATTTTGAACCACTTACACATGAGGATGTTTTATCCATCATTAACAAAGAAAATGAAAATGGAGAAGTTTTAGGAGTTATTGTACAACTAGGTGGACAAACTCCCCTAAAAATTGCAGAAGGTCTAAATAAAGCAGGTATTAAAATTTTAGGCACGTCTGTCGATGCCATAGATTTAGCAGAAGATCGAAAAAGATTTAAAGAATTACTTCAAAAAATTAATTTAAATCAACCCTTAAATGGAATTGCAAGTAGCAAACAGGAGGCAATTGAAATTACAAAAACAATTGGTTTTCCAGTTGTTATAAGACCAAGTTATGTTCTTGGTGGAAGGGCTATGGAAATTGTTCATAATGAGGAACAACTTCAAAAGTATATTAATAATGCTGTAAAAGTGTCAGGTGACAGTCCTGTTCTTATAGATAGTTTTCTAAAAAATGCTATAGAAGTAGATGTGGATGCAATATCTGATGGAAATGAAACCTTCATAGCTGGTATAATGGAACATATTGAAGAAGCAGGCATTCATTCAGGAGATTCTGCATGCGCCCTTCCTCCCCAAACATTAAAAAGCAACATAATTGATAAAATTATTGAATATACTAAAAAACTAGCACTAGAGCTGAATGTAATTGGTTTTATTAATATACAATTTGCCATACAAGATGAGAAAATTTTCATTTTAGAAGTGAATCCTAGAGGTAGTAGAACTATACCTTTTGTGGCCAAATCAATTGGCATACCTCTTGTTAAGATAGCCTCATTAATAATGACAGGAAAGAAATTATCTGATTTCAAACTTAATAATTTCAAAATGAATCATATATCCATTAAGGAAGCAGTTTTTCCGTTTGCAAGATTTCCTGGAACAGATGTTATCTTGGGTCCAGAAATGAAATCTACCGGAGAAGTTATGGGTATCGGCTCAACTTTTGCTGAGGCTTTCGCTAAGAGTCAATTGGGCGCGAATGTAAACTTACCTTTAAAAGGGCAAGTTTTTATATCTATTAAGGATGGTGACAAAAAAGCTATTATTCCAATCGCACAAAAATTCGCTAACTTAGGATTTTCTATATGCGCTACTTCTGGTACAGCAAAAGCATTGAATGATAGCAATATCAAAACTGAATACACAAAAAAAGTTGTTGAAGGTAGACCAAACGCCGTTGATGCTATGTTGTCTAGAGAAATACAATTAGTTATAAATACAGCAGAAGGTAGTAATTCTATTAAGGATAGTTTTTCCCTAAGACAAACAGCACTTTTAAATAAAATTCCTTATTATACTACCCTTCAAGGTGCAAATGCAGCTAGCCTAGCAATAGAAGCATTGAAAAATGAAAAGCTGGATGTAAAGTCACTTCAATCATATTTTGAATAATTAATTTATATATATTATAATTTTATTATTACTTATTAAATGAAAGCATGCGTATGGATAAAATACCTTTTACATCTTTAGGTCTAGATAAAATAAAATTAGAGTTAAATGACCTCAAAAAAAATGATCGTCCCCAAATAATACAGGCCATTGCGTCAGCTAGAGAACATGGAGACCTCAAAGAAAATGCAGAATATCATGCAGCTAAAGAAAAACAAGCATTTGTGGAGGGTAGAATATCTGAACTTGAAGATGTGGTAAGTAGAGCACAAGTGATAGATTTGAGTAAACTCTCTGGTGAAAAAGTTACTTTTGGCTGCAAAGTTAATATTTTAGATGAGGATACAGACCAAGAAACAGTTTATCATATAGTTGGTCCATATGAAGCTAATTTAGAAGCAGGACTGATATCAATAGCATCTCCTATAGCTAAAGCCTTAATAGGTAAAGAAGAAGGTATATCGGTTGCTGTAAACACTCCTAGTGGAATAAAAAATTACGAAATTCTCTCAATTTCTATCCCTAAATAACATTTTCAAAAGGAATACCAGGCAAACTTTTAATACTTCTAATATTCAGTGATGTTTTAACATTACTTACTTTTGGAGCCTGTGTTAAATGCTGTGTTAAGAACTTTTGAAAATGATCCCAATCATTCGCAACAATTTTGAGAAGAAAATCGACCTCCCCAATAAGCATATGACACTCTCTAACCTCTGGGAAGAGTGAAATATAATTTTCAAATGTTTGAAGATCATTTTCAGCCTGACTTTCTAAACCTACATAAGCAAAGACTGTTACCTTAAAACCCAAAAGCTCTGAGTTTAGAATGGCACTATAGCCACGAATATAATTCCTTTCTTCTAATGATTTTACTCGCCTTAAACAAGAGGGCGGTGAAATATCAACAATATTGGCTAAGTCAACATTACTTATTTTACCATTATCTTGAAGTTCATTTAAAATTTTTAAATCGATAATATCTAGCTTAATTTTATCATTTTTCATTTATTATTTTTTCTGTATAAAATAAATTAGCTTTGAGCGTTGTTATCAAATATATAGCCTAATTTTATTTCATAAAGTAAATTAAAAATAAAATAATATTTATATTATCATGATTTTTTTTTAAGGAGTTTAATATAACTGATACTTGGATTATTAGCGATGGTACTGCAGGAATGGAAAAACAATCTATTGCACTCGCTATATTATTAAAGAAAAATTATGAGATTATAAAAATTAATCCACCTTATTTACTTAAGCTTATACCTATTTTAGGAAAATTTTGTTTTTCTGGTATTTCACAAAAACTGATTAATAATAAAAAAATACCTAATTATGTCATAACATGCGGTAAACGTATGGCTGGTTTATCTATTCTTTTAAAATCTACCTTAAAAGATAAAATTAAGACAATTCATATTCAAAACCCAAGAGTGCCAAGTAAGTTGTTTGATTTATTAATAATTCCTGAACATGATAAGGTTAAAGGACTAAATATTATACAAACTAAAGGAGCACTCTCTTTTTTTAATTATAGCCAACTTAAAAATGATTATGGATATCTAAAAAAAAACAATACGAATATTGTGTTATTAATGGTAGGAGGCAAGAATAAAAGATATACACCACAGAGTATAGATTATTTAAATTTGAGTTTAAAAGTAATAGAAGCAATAAAAAAAATTAATGCAAAACTTTTAGTTTCAGTATCAAGAAGAACTTCTAAAAAAGCTATGAGAATTCTTGATGAATCATTTTCTAAAAATCTTAAAAACTACCAAATGTTATCTATATCTGATAAAAATCCTTATCCTGATATTTTAAAAATATCAGACTATATAATTGTTACTAGTGATAGCGTTAATATGATTTCAGAAACAGCATCTTTATCTATTCCACTTTTCGTTTATAATTTTCCAAAAGAATCTGGTAAAATTACAATCTTTCTTAATGATTTAGAGAATTTAGGAATAATAAAATTTTTTCAAAATAGTATTTTTAAATATAAGAAACAAAAGCTAAAAACAAATAAAATCACAATTTCAAAAGTTAACAAGTTCTTGGGCATTTAGCGTAGTTCCTAAATTTCTTAATTTTTTAATTTTTTGATAAAGAGGTTCCCAATTATCAAATAAATTTATTTGTTCCCAAATCTCTTCAACTTCTGAAATAAGCATATTTTCTTTATTTTGTTTTATTAGATTGGTCTTTTCTAAATCAATCTCTGAAGGAACTGTTTCTCTAAGTATTTCTAAAATTTCTATAGTATCCTCAGTTTTAAATTTTTCACAATTAGTAGTTTTCAATAATTCATTAACAGTATCCTTTCCTCCATATAGATCATGATAAAATGATGAATAATCAATTTTATATTTTTCGCTAAAATTAAATAAAATTTTCATTATTTTATTTAAATTATTTGGATCTATATCCTTGATTCCTATCCTCCAACAGAAATGACTTCTAAGGGAGTTATTAAAGTGGATTGAAAACTGATTTAAAATTTCAATAATTCTTTTTTCAGAAATAAAATATTTTAAACTTTTACCTAATTGGGTTAATGCCCATAAAGCAGCCTCTGGTTGCCTACCAAATGAATATCTACCATTATAATCAAAATATGCGGCTGTAAAATTAGAACTTGCAAATTCTATAAAACGCCATGGTCCATAATCAAAAACCTCTCCAGTAACATTAAAGTTGTCTGTATTTAGAACTCCATGAACAAAGCCTGCCACAATAATTCTACCCATTGAAGTAGCAATGTTTTTTACTGATTCTAAAAATATATCTTCTGCTAAATAAATAATATCAGCGTTCATATTTATAGATGTGAAATAATTCTTAGCTATATGATTTAACAGGATCTCAATATTCTCTTTATCATTTAAATACGCAAGTCTTTGAAAAGTTCCAATTCTAATGTGACCATGACTTCTTCTAACTAATACAGCTGATCGTGTTGGAGAGGGTTCGTCGTTTCTCTCAAGGTTTTCAAAAGTTTCAATTATTGAAATTGTCTGGCTCGTATTCACGCCTAATGCAGATAAAAACTCAGTAGCTAATAATTCACGCACCGCTCCTTTTAAGGTTAATCTTCCATCACCATTTCTACTATATTTAGTTTGACCAGATCCTTTTGTGCCTAAGTCCCACAAAATGTTATCTTGAGATAAAATTTGACATAACAAAAAACCTCTTCCATCTCCCAATTCTGGGTTATATTGTCCGAATTGATGTCCATGATATTTTAGAGCTAAAGGGCTATGGCAAGCTTTTGGGAAACTATGAAATTTTCCAAAGTAATTGACCCACTCTTTGTCAGTTAGCTTATCTAATCCAATTATTTTGCTTGCTCTATTATTCCTAAATCTCAATTTATGATGAGGAAATTCAGCGGGGATAGCTATTTCAAAAAAATCTTCACCCAAATTATAATGTTTATCAACAATCCTAGGAAAATTTTTCATTAGCTTTTATAACCTAAAATTATTTGAACAATTGTTCTTTCAATTTAGATTCTAAATTCTTATAAAGACTTGAGACTTGTTCAGCATAACCATTATAAATCATTGTTGGAATTCTTCCATCTAAGCCTAATAGTTGTTCAGTCTCCTGAGACCATCTTGGATGAGGAACATTAGGGTTAACATTAGCCCAAAAACCGTATTCGTTAGGAGCAATTCTTTCCCACATACCAATAGGTCTTTCATTTACAAAACTGATTTTAACTATAGACTTTATTGACTTAAAACCATATTTCCACGGTAATACCAATCTGAGAGGAGCACCATTTTGATTTGGTAATTCTTTACCATATATACCTGTAGCCATAAAACTAAGATCAGTCTTTGCTTCTTCTATCGTTATTGCTTCCTGATACGGCCATGGATACCATTTTTGCTTTTGTCCAGGTGCAACTTCAGGGTCATAAAAAGTTTCAAATTTTACAAATTTAGCATCTGATTTTGGTTCTACAAGAGATATAATTTTACTTAGCGGGAAACCTGCCCAAGGAACCGTCATAGACCAAGCCTCAACGCATCTAAAACGATAGACACGTTCTTCTATTCCACCAATCTTTTTTATTAAGTCGTTAACATCGATCTTTAATGGATTATTTACCAAGCCTTCTATGCTCAAAGACCACGGTTTTGTTTGAAGTTTAGCAGCCTTTCTCCAAATATTTTTATTAGACCCAAACTCATAAAAATTTGTATAAGTAGTAGCATAGCTTTCGTTTGTTAAGTCTCTATTTACCTTATAAAATTCATTTATAGGAGGCGGATATAAAGATTTTGTACTAGCTTGTGCGCTGTAAGGAAACAAAAATGATCCAGGTAATATTAAATAACTAGCACCTATTTTTTTTAATATTTCTCTTCTTTTCTCAAAAACGCTTTCACTTGTAATCAAGTTATCTTTTATAGACCATATATTTTTTTTGTGAACAAATGGCAATAAAAACTCCTAAGGTTACTAAGTTAAACTTAAAACTGCTTTTTCGATTCTACTCATTGCTTCTTTAAGTAACTCAAGGCTCGTTGCATAAGAGACTCTAAAATAAGGCTCTAAACCAAATGCAGCACCAGGTACAGCTGCCACCTCAGCAGCATCCAAAAGCCATTCTACTATATTAGTATCATTATCTAATATTTTTCCATCTTTTGTTTTTTTACCTAATAAACCTTCAACATTTGGGTAAGCGTAAAAAGCACCTTTTGGCATGATACAGCTAATTCCAGGTATGGAATTGAGTTTGTTTACAACATAATGCCTTCTTTCATCAAATGCTTGAAGACAAGGTATTAAGAAATCCTTACTGCCACTTATTCCAGCCATAGCTGCATATTGGGATATAGATGAAGGATTAGAAGTAGATTGCCCTTGAATTTTAATCATAGCTTTAATTAATTTTTCAGGCCCAGCAGCATAGCCTATACGCCACCCTGTCATACAATAGCTTTTGGATACTCCATTAACTGTTAAAGTTCTATCCTTTAGATCCGGTGCCACTTGAGCAAAAGTAAAAAATTTATAATTATCATATAAAATATATTCGTAAATATCATCGGTCATAACATGTAAATTATCATGTTTCCTAACTACTCTAGCTATATCATCAAGTTCTTCTTGACTGTAACAAGAACCTGTAGGATTAGACGGACTATTTAAAATTAACCATTTACTATTTTTTGTAATAACTTTTTCTAAAGCATTTGCAGTCAATTTAAAATCTGTTTCCGATGAACAGTTCACTATAATTGGTTTTCCACCAGCAAGCAATGTCATATCAGGATATGAAACCCAGTATGGCGCTGGAATAATTACTTCATCATTTTCATTTAAAGAACTAACTAAAGCATTATACAAAATTTGCTTTCCACCAGTACCAACAATTATATCATTAATAGTGTAATCTAAATTATTATCATTCTTAAATTTTTCAACAATACTCTGTCTAAGTTCAGGTATACCTTCAATGTTTGTGTACTTCGTATACCCTTTATTTATAGCGATTATAGCGGCTTCTTTAACATGTTCTGGAGTGTCAAAGTCAGGTTCACCAGAAGATAAACCAATTACTTTTTTCCCTTCCCTTTTAAGTTGTGCAGCTTTAGCTGTGATGACCATTGTTGCAGAAGGTTTTATTCTATTTAAATTATCAGAAATAAAAGGCATTAACTAACTCCGTACAATTTTTATTTCTTAGATCTACTACAAAACAAAATGTTTAAAAATCTTTTTTGTTAAATATTAAATAATTTTTTGATATAGAGTAAATTTTAACATTTCTTATAAATACAGAAAATATGAGCAACATTGAAAATTTAGTTTATAAGAATACTGATAATTTTACTTTTTCATTGAAATCGAACTTTACACCTACTGGAGATCAGCCAAAGGCTATAAATGAGTTGATTTCTGGTATTAATAATAATGAAAAAGATCAAGTACTTCTTGGAGTAACTGGCTCTGGCAAAACATTTACCATGGCCCATGTTATAAATTCACTAAAGAGGCCATCATTGATCATGGCCCCGAATAAAACGCTTGCAGCACAATTATATGGTGAAATGAAGGATTTTTTTCCTAAAAATGCTGTTGAGTATTTTGTCTCTTACTATGACTATTACCAACCAGAAGCATATGTTCCACGATCAGATACTTATATTGAAAAAGAATCTAGTATCAATGATCAAATAGATAGAATGAGACATTCAGCGACAAGAGCTCTTCTTGAAAGACAGGATGTTATTATAGTGGCTTCCGTTTCCTGTATATATGGTATTGGTTCAGTAGAAACTTATTCGAAAATGGTAATCAATTTAAAAGTTGGAGACGAAGTTTCTCGTCAAAAACTATTAAGACAATTTACAGAGCTTCAATATACTCGAAATGACATGTCTTTCGCAAGAGGAACGTTTAGAGTTAGAGGAGATATAATTGAAATTTTCCCAGCCCACCTAGAAACCATTGCATGGAGAATTACTTTATTTGGTGATGAAATAGAAAAAATATTTGAAGTTGATGCATTAACTGGGGAAAAGCTGGGAAAATTGAAAAATATAAAAATATATGCAAATTCTCATTATGTAACCCCAAGACCAACATTAAATGAAGCAATCAAATCTATAAAAGAGGAATTAAAAAATCATTTAGAAATTTTATATAGAGATAACAAATTAGTTGAAGCACAAAGATTAGAACAGAGGACGAACTTTGATATAGAAATGATGTTAGCTGCTGGAACATGTCCAGGTATAGAAAATTACAGTCGATATTTGTCAGGAAGAAACCCAGGTGAACCTCCTCCTACTCTTTTTGAATATTTACCTGATAATGCATTAGTTTTTACCGATGAAAGTCACATTACTGTTAGTCAAATAGGCGCGATGTATAAAGGTGATTTTAGAAGAAAATCTACACTATCCGAATATGGCTTTAGACTTCCATCATGCCTTGATAATAGACCGTTAAAATTTGAAGAATGGGAAGCCTTCAGGCCACAAACTATTCATGTATCAGCAACCCCTGGAGACTGGGAGTTAAATAAGACTAATGGAGTATTTATTGAACAAACTATTAGACCTACCGGCCTAGTAGATCCAGAAATAGTAATTAAACCAACTAAAACACAAGTTGACGACCTTATTTATGAAACAAAAGAACAATCAAAAAAAGGAAATAGAGTTTTAATAACAACATTAACAAAGAAAATGGCTGAAGCATTAAGTGAGTACATGTTTGAGGCTGGTTTAAAAGTAAGATATATTCATTCGGATGTAGACACTCTTGAACGAATTGAGATTATAAGAGATTTAAGACTAGGAGTATTTGATGCCTTAATTGGTATTAATCTTCTCCGAGAGGGACTCGATATACCTGAATGCGCCCTTGTTGCTATACTAGATGCCGACAAAGAGGGTTATTTAAGATCAAAAACTTCACTAATACAAACTATTGGACGTGCTGCAAGGCATGTAGAAGGTAAAGTTATACTTTATGCTGACGTCATAACTGGCTCCATGAAGTATGCCATTGATGAAACAGAAAGAAGAAGGAAAAAACAAATTGAATATAATAAGAAAAATAAAATAACTCCTCAAACCGTCATTAGTAAAATTTCTGATATTTTAGCTGATCTAAACCATAACGAAGAAAATAAAAACAATAGCAAGCCTAATCAAATCGGGAAAAGTATAAAACAATCGATACAAGAACTTGAGACGGCCATGGATAAAGCCGCAAGCAATCTTGAGTTTGAGGAAGCCGCCAAAATAAGAGACGAGATTAAAAAGTTGAAACAAAAAGAATTGGGTCTAATGGTATCTCCAAAAGAAAATATTAGAAAATAATTGCATGACTGATAATCTTATATCCTTAAGTAAAGGGATTGAAGTAATTAAGAACGAATTATTAACAATACCAAACAAACCTGGTGTCTATCAAATGATAGGGGCAAATGAGCAAAGCCTATATATTGGTAAAGCCAAAAACCTTAATAATAGGATAAATTTTTATACTCAACCTAAGAGATTAAATTCAAGATTAACCTATATGGTTTCTAATACCATAAGAATGGAAATCATCATCACATCTTCTGAAATGGAGGCTTTGTTATTAGAATCTAACTTGATCAAAAAGTTTGAACCAACATATAATATATTATTAAAAGATGATAAAAGTTTTAGCTCAATATTATTTAATTTAACTCATCCTTTTCCACAAATATCTTCCCACCGAGGTTCAAGAAAAATTGAAGGTGATTACTTTGGTCCATTTGTCTCTAAAGGAACAGTCCAAAAAACTATAGAAACACTTCAAAAAACTTTTCTACTTCGAACATGTAATGACAATATTTTTAAAACAAGAAAAAGGCCTTGCTTGCAGTTTCAAATAAAAAGATGTAGCGCTCCATGTGTTAACTTAATATCCCAAGAAAGTTATAAAGAAAGTGTTTTAGAAGCAAAAAATTTTTTAACTGGGGACACAAACGTTATTAAAAAAAAATTAGTTGAAAAAATGTATGACGCTTCAAATAAAAAAAAATTTGAAGAAGCTGCTATTTTTAGAGATAGAATAAAAACATTAACTGAAATTACTGCATCACAAAATATAAATATACCAGAACTTAAAAATGTTGATTTGTTGGCTATTAAACAATTAGATAATAAAGTTGTAATACAAATGACTATTATTAGAAATGGTCATAATTATGGCTCAAAATCTTATTTTCCGTACACTGGTAAAAATAGTATTGATGTTAAAGCAGATGAAATTATGCAGGCTTTTATTTGTCAGTTTTTTGATAAAAATATCCCTGCAGAAAATATTCTAGTTAATGAATCTCCAAAAGAAAGAAAATTGGTTGAGGAGCTTTTATATAAAAAGCACGGTTATAGAATAAAAATTCAACTACCTCAAAGAGGTCAAAAATTAGATTTAATAAATTCTGTAGTAAAAAATGCTGAAGAGAGTCTTAATAGGAAAATTTATGAAAAATCATCAAATAAAAACAACCTCCTTAAATTGCAAAAAACATTTAAGTTTGAAAAGCAAATCAAAAAAATAGAAGTATATGATAATTCTCATCATAACGGTAAAGCCCCTGTAGGAGCAATGATCGCCTTTAACGAAGATGGTTTTATGAAATCAATGTATAGACGTTATAACATTACTTCGAAATATGAACAAAAAGTATCATTAACAGATTCAGAATTAGTTAATAATAATGATTATTTAATGATGGAAGAAGTACTAAATAGAAGATTAAAAGGGAAAAACCCCTCTAATTTTCCTGATTTACTAATTATAGATGGTGGTAAAGGACATTTAAACATAGCTTTATCTGTGCTTAAAGATTTAAAAATTGATAAAATTGAGGTTATTGCTATTTCAAAGGGAATAAAGAGAGATGCAGGAAGAGAAAATTTTTATACAAAGAACTTGAAAAAATTTACTTTTGAAAAAGATGATACTATCTTATTTTTTCTACAAAAATTAAGAGATGAAGTGCATAGATATGCTATAGCTGGGCATAGAATAAAAAGTAAGAAGTTAATTTTTAAAAATCTCCTAGATGAAATAGATGGAATTGGTCCCAAAAGGAAAAGGGCTTTACTAAATGAATTTGGTTCCGCTAAATCAGTTAAAACCGCAAGCCTTAAAGATCTGTCTAAAGTCGAAGGAATCAATCATTCAATAGCAAAAAAAATATATAACTACTTTAATTAATTATAAATTACTTAAATACAAATATAGTTTATCAAGTATAATTAAAAAATTATAAAGAATTAAGGCTAATAAATGTCTAACAGTAATTATATCAAAAAATCTATACCTAATGGGTTAACTTTATTTAGATGTTTGACTGCAATTTTATTACCCTTTCTAATTATTTACGGTGGAGAAATAGGTGCAATTATAGCAGCGCCTTTGCTAATTTTTGCAGCGATAAGTGATTATTTAGATGGTTTTTATGCTAGAAAATATAACGTAACTTCTGTTTTTGGGAAAATACTAGACCCTATTGCGGATAAACTTCTAGTGATAGGAATTATATTATCATTAGCTTCAGAAAATATGCTTGATTTTTACTATGCTTTTATCCCTGCATTAATAATTGTGTTGAGAGAAATATTAATTAGCGGTTTAAGAGAAACTGTTGCTGGATATAACTTTTCTTTAAAAGTTTCTATATGGGCAAAGTGGAAAACTACACTACAATTAATAGCTTGTGGAAGCTTTTTAGTTTGGAGAATGAATGAATTCTTTTACAAAATCGACTTAATAGGTATCATTTCATATTCTTTGCTTTGGATAGCTGGCATAATTACTTTAACAACAGGTATTCAATATATTATGGAAGTGATTAATTTTTTTAAAAAACAAAAATAAAGGTAATTTATAATGCAAATTAAATATTTTTCGTGGATTAAAGAACATATCGGTAAATCAGAAGAAGAAATAAATCTACCACATAATGTATCAACTATAGAAGAATTAATGTTTTATCTTGAAAACTTAAATGACAAATATAAACGAGCATTTGAAAAAAAAGATCTTATCAAAATTGCAATTAATAAATCTTATTCCTCTATAGATGATAAAATTAATAATACTGATGAAATTGCATTTTTTCCTCCTGTGACTGGAGGTTAAATGGATCACGATTTAGCTAAAAATATAAAAATAAAAATTCAGATTGAAGATTTTGATGTTTCTACAGAAACTAAAATTCTCCAATACAAAAAAACTGGGGCAATTGTAAATTTTATAGGTGTGGTAAGAGACCATGATGAAAGAACAAGTCAATTAATAAATTCAATGACGCTTGAACACTATCCAGGAATGACTGAATTAGAAATTGAAAAAATTGTTTTAAAAAGCATACAAAAGTGGGAGCTTACGGGTGTTACTGTAATCCATAGAATAGGAAAACTATTAGTCTCAGATCAAATTGTTTTTGTTGGTGTTTCTTCAATGCATAGACAAAATGCTTTTGATGCATGTAATTTCATTATGGATTGGCTAAAAACACAGGCTCCCTTTTGGAAAGTTGAAGAGAATAACAACCAAAAAAAGTGGGTTGAATTTAGACAATCTGATGAAGATGCAATTAAGAAATGGAAAAAATAAGTGTTCTTTAATTATTATTATTAACTAATTCAGAGTAGGCTTTAGTTAGCAAAGAACAAACTTCTCCAGGGATAAATCTATAGTTTCCAATCGATTGCACAGGTGTAACCTCAGCAGCTGTACCTGTCAAAAAACACTCTTCTGCATTAGCCATTTCTTCTGGCATAATTTTTCTCTCAACAATTTCAATTCCATGATCTTGGGCAATCTTCATTACTGTTCTTCTTGTAATACCATCAAGAAAACAATCTGCTAAAGGGGTATGCAGTTTCCCATCAGGCATTTTAAAAAATATATTTGCTCCAGTTGCTTCTGCAATCTGGCCTCTATAATCAAGCATAAGGGCATCATTATATCCTTTAGATTCTGCTTCATGCTTAGATAAAGTACAAATCATGTACAAACCTGCAGCCTTAGCGTGCACTGGTCCACATTCAGGACTAGGTCTTCTCCACTTAGCAATATCAAGTTTAATACCTTGCATTTTTTGGTCTGGATCAAAATAACTTGGCCATTCCCAAACAGCTATAGCTACATTTATTTTAGTAGATTGAGCTGAAACAGCCATCATTTCACTACCTCTCCATACTACCGGTCTAACATAAGCGTCAGACAAAGAGTTTTGTTTTAAAAGAATATCTTTTGCTTCTAAAATTTCTTTTTTAGTAAAGGGTATTTTCATATCTAGAGATTGAGCTGAGCTGAATAGTCTGTCTGTATGCTTTTCTGACTCAAAAATGCGCCCCTGATAAGCTCTCTCTCCTTCAAAAACACAACTTGCATAATGCAAACCGTGATTTAATACATGAACACTTGCATCTTTCCATTCTACTAAGTTTCCATTATGCCAAACGTATCCATCACGATTATCAAATGATAAGCTAACCAATAAATATTCCTCCGATTGTTTGATATATTTTATAATCCACATTATTATTAAATAATCAATTACTAAGAAATAAGTTTTGTATTTAATATATTAATTTAGTATTTTGAAATTTAAATAATTTACTGAGTAAGCAATATTTAAATTATGTTTAATATATTTATTTCCTAAATGAATAATCTGGCTTTCGAAAAATTTACTTTTCATCTTCTTATTATCGATGATGACGAAAAGATAAGACTATTGTTAAAAAAATTTTTAGAAAACAATGGTTTTAGAGTTTCTGATGCAGAAAATACCAAAGAAGCAAAAAAAATCATGGAAAGTTTAATTTTTGATTTACTTGTAGTTGATATCATGATGCCAGGACAAAATGGGCTAGATTTTTTGAAAGAAATAAGGCAAACAAATCAAATTCCAGTGCTCATGCTTACAGCAATGTCAGACCCAGGAGATAGACTTGATGGTCTTGAGATAGGTGCTGATGATTATATGACAAAACCATTTGAGCCAAGAGAGCTTTTACTTAGAATACAAAATATATTAAAGAGGTTTAGTACTAATATTGAGGAAAATAATCAAACCAATGAAACTAATTTTGGTCCATTTTCTTTTAATATAAAATCTTCAAACTTATATAAAAATAATATTCCTGTTCATCTTACAACATCTGAACAAAAATTATTAAGTTGTTTTTGTAAGTCTCCAAATAAAGCTTTTTCAAGAGAAGATTTAAATAAGCAACTTGGTGGAAATATGGAAAATAGATCTTTGGATGTTGCTATTGCAAGAATAAGAAGAAAAATAGAAGAAGACCAAAGGTATCCAATATATCTTCAAACTGTTAGAGGAATAGGTTGGATGTTACAAACACACAATGAAACAATTAATGAAAATTATTGATAACAAAGAATAAAATATGAGATTAAGAGACATAACACCCAAAAGTCTTTTTGGAAGAATGTTAGCTATAATACTCGTACCTATCATTCTTGTTCAAATTATATCTGTATCAATATTTTATGAGAGACATTGGGACTGGGTATCACGTCACATGTCAAAGAATTTAGCTAAAGATTTAGGATTATTAATAGATGAACTAGGCAATGAACCTTCCAAAGATCAAAGAGCTTTATCTGCCATAAGAGCTAGACAATATTTTGATATAATTTTTTATTGGTTAGAGGGTGGTATTTTGCAACCTAATCAAGCAATACAACCTGAATTTAAAAATTTTCGAAACTCTTTGGAAGCTAGAATAAAAGAACCATTTTACCTATCATCCTTAGAAAATTCTACACAATTCTATGTCGATATACAGTTGGGTAATGGAATAGTTAGAATGCATATAGATAATAAAAGGTTATTTGTGCCTACTGGTATAACATTTATCATGTGGTCTGTAGGAGCATCAGTAATACTCTTTTCTATAGCTATTATTTTTTTAAGAGGACAAGTTAGACCAATATTAAGATTAGCAAATGCGGCAAGACAAATTGGGTTTGGAAGAGATGTAGAAAATTTTAACATAGAAGGTGCTACTGAGGTCAGAATTGCAGGTAGAGCTTTCCAAGCTATGAGACATAGAATAAACAAACAAATTTCAGAGAGAACTTCTCTGCTTGCAGGAGTAAGTCATGACTTAAAAACTCCTTTAACGAGAATGAGGCTTCAACTTGCAGTTATGGAAATACAAGATGAGACTAAAGTTGAATTTGAACAGGAATTAAAAGAGCTAGAACAAATGATTGATGGTTATCTCGAATTTGCTAGAGATGATAGAGAAGAACAAATGGTTGATGCAAGTTTATTTAAATTATTACAACAAGCTGTAAAATCTTCTGATCCTAGTGGAAAAAAAATAAACATCCTAGTTCCCGATGATAATATCCCCATTTTCCCAATTCAAGTACAATCAATTAGAAGAGCATTAATAAATTTATTAACTAACGCTATAAGATATGCAGGTAAAGCAACTGCTCAAATACAAATATTTGATGACCACAGTGAAATAATAATAGACGATAATGGGCCTGGTATTCCAAGGGATAAAAGGGATGAAGTTATCCTTCCATTTACTAGATTGGAAAATTCAAGAAATAGTAAAACAGGTGGTACGGGCCTTGGTTTATCAATAGCAAAGAATTCAGCTCTAAATCACGGAGGTGAATTGATATTAGAAGACAGTCCTCTAGGAGGGTTGAGAGTTCGTTTGCTACTTCCTTTATGACTGTTTTTTTATTATACCTAACATGAACCCTAGGTCCTCTATTTCAGTCAAATACTTATCTACTAACCTAATAGTAGTATCAATTTCAGTACTTTCATCTTTTAAAAATTTTTCTAGTGCTTTTATAAAAACAAAGTTTAATGCTATGGACTTAATTTTATTTAATAAAAAATTTTCACTTTCGTTTTCTACTATATCTAAAAGATTACTCATAAAATAAACATTTTCTCTTAAGAGTTTAAAAAAAATTTCTATTCTTTGATCTATACCATAACTCAAAATTTGAAGAGCTCGTTTATGTTTAAAAAATGCCTCAAATCTTATTGTTATACCTTCCAAAATTTTATCGTAAACAGTTGAAACATCATCATCCATTAATTCAATTTTGAGATCATTCAACACTTCTTTGTCAACCTTTGAAATATAAATCTTTAAAAAGAAAAAAGTTTCAACAAAATTTGGTGGAACAATTTTTTTTGCTCTATCATGAGATATTTTGCTAACTCTACACAATTCTTCTAAACTTATATTGGGAGACATAGATTTAGAAACAATTTGTAAATATTGATCGCACAATCTCACTTTAATTTGTTTGTCACTTAATTCCATAAAGAACTAACCATTCTGATTTAATTCTATAGCTCTATTTTTTGCATTTTTAATTGTTGCTTCTAATAAGGGATACAATCCATTATCAATAGATTCGAGAATTAGAAGACCTGCTTCTGTTGTGCCACCTGGACTTGTTACATTTTTTTTAAGTGTTTCTGCATCAATACTTGAAAATTCAAGAAGCCTGGAAGAACCAATTAAAGTTTGTAGGGCAAGGGTTTTAGCATCTTTTATAGATAATCCATTTTCTATACCTATTTTTGACAAAACTTCTACCAAATAGAAAATATATGCAGGTCCTGAACCAGAAATTGCAGTTACAACGTTCATTAAATCCTCAGATTCTAAATGAATAACTTTCCCAAATGCACTTAACAATCCAATTGTATTTTTGACATCGGTTTTGTTTAAATTGTTCGTACTACAATAACCAGTCATTCCAAATCCGACTGAGGCTGGTAGATTTGGCATCGACCTAACTAACTTTATATTTTGATTAATTTGCGATTGAAACCAAGAAATAGACAAACCAGCGGCAATAGAAATAAAGAGAATATTTTTAAAATTTATTGTCAAAAAAGATTCTGTTATTTCTCTCATTTGTTGTGGTTTAACAGCTAAAAAAATTATGTCACCAGCTTTTATATCAATTGATTCATTCAATTTCGTAATATTTTCATAAGAATCAAAACCATCATCATTAGCCATTTTTCTTAATGAAGACACTTTTTCTATTACGCTAAAATTAAAATTTAATTTTTTTAACATCCATCCTTTGGCAATGGATGAGCCCATATTTCCATACCCAAATAAAATAATATTATTCATTTTTTGACGACCTAAGTTTCTTTTAAGTAAATGCTTAGTATGTTTAAGCATTCCCTTCAATGTTTAAAAATAAAAATTCCAAAACATTTTGATCTATTTTTTCTCCATAAACTAAATTATGAATAGCCATAGAAAATTTGTGAAACAAACTATTTACTGGAGACATATTAATATCAACAATTTGTTTTAAATTATCTTTATTAGGTTTTTGTGAAAAGGAGTGGATTGTTTTAAATTTGATTTTATCGTCTATAAAATCATAAAAAAAATGCCCATTTTGAGAAATTTTATTAATGTAGTTAATTATCTCCAATAAATCATAAATTTTATTTTCTGGCAGTTGAAAATCTAAAACATATTCAAAATTCAAAAGTTTATCCCTAACACTTAATTTTAAATAATAATCAGCAACCTCTCCCTTATAACCAAAGTCATAATTTTTGTTATGACTTTGAAATTGAAACCATCTATATTTAGAGAAAATAGCACTGATGTCAGTAGAAAATATTTCATTCTTTAAGTATGTAGTCATATTTACAACATATAGTATAATTAAGGAATAAGATTAATATAGTACACTATATATTGTTATTTTTAAACTATAACTTACTTATTAGATTTTGTTTTTTTTCTATCTAGTTTTGCCTTTAAAAGATTAAACTCAGCGTTTAATTGGTTATGTCTATCTAACAAAGCTTCAAAGTCTTCTCTACTGACAATGCCTTGAGAATTAATAAACTTCTCAAATCTACTTTTGATAATTCCATCAATCTCATTTTTTAAATCTGAAAATGTTGATAAAGCCCCATTAATAATAGATGCGGTATCTTTTAAAAAATAATTGTTTCTTTTCATACTTATTCCTCTAATAAGATCTATGAATAATCTAAACTATAATTATTAGTATGATAAGTATATGATAAATTATTTAATTAAATACAAGTTAGTAGTAACAAATGATAGAATTTCCAAATATTAATCCAATTGCAATAGATATTGGAATAATCAAGGTCAGATGGTATGCGCTATCTTATATTTTAGGGATCCTCATTAGTTGGTTTTTAATTTTAAAAATAATTAAATTAAAAAAAATTAACATTAATTCTAAAGAAATAAGTGATTTAATTAGTAATTGCATGATTGGAATTATAGTTGGTGGTAGATTAGGATATGTTATATTCTATAATCCTGAATATTATTTTAATAATTTAATAGAAATTTTAAAAATTTGGAATGGTGGTATGTCTTTCCATGGAGGATTTATTGGCGTAGTATTCGCTATTATATACACCAGTAAATTATTTAAAATATCTATACTTACTTATTCAGACCTAATTGCAGTTGTAGCACCCATAGGCTTATTTTTTGGTCGTCTTGCTAATTTTATTAATGGAGAGCTATATGGCAGGACAACCAATCATCCTTTTGGAATTATTTTTCCAAATGGAGGAGACATACCAAGACACCCAAGCCAACTCTACGAAGCTTTTTTTGAAGGATTAGTATTATTTGTGATTTTGTGGATTATGATGCATGTATTTGATTTTTTAAAGAAACCAGGGGTAATAACTAGCTTTTTTATATTTTTGTACGGTGTGTTTCGTTTTTTTATAGAATTTTTTAGGGAACCAGATCAGCATATTGGCTTACTTCACTATGACCTTTCAATGGGACAAATCTTGTCTTTTCCCATGGTTTTAATTGGTTTATATTTTTCAATCTTTTTTTATAATAAACATAAAATAAATTTAGAGAATTAATTTAAAGTAATCTTCTTAGAAAAATTATATGGCTACAGACAGATTTTTACACAAACTCTTAGATGATGATAAAATAAAATACGGTTTTTTTACCAGAAATGGTGGATACTCATTAAATCCTTTTGACTCATTAAACTGCAGTTTAGGGGTTAATGATGAAATAGATGATGTAAATAAAAATATAAATCTAGTCTGTAGGGAGTTATATTTAAAAAAAATAATAAAATTAAAGCAGACTCATTCAGCTAAAGTACATATTGTAGTTAATAAAAAAAATGACGAATTAATAGAGGGAGATGGATTAGTTACAAATTTAAAAGGTATTGGTTTATCAATACTTGGAGCTGATTGCGCTCCGATCTTATTTTATGATAAAGTTTCATGTACAATTGGTGCTTGTCATGCAGGATGGAGAGGCGCTCTTAATAATATTATTGAATCTACAGTTTCCTCTATGGAAACTATTGGAGCCAAAAGAAAAAATATAATTAGTATTATTGGGCCAACAATTCAAAAAAGATCATATGAAATAAAGGAGGATGTTGCAGGTATAATCAAAAAAAATCCTTTTTATCTAAAAAACTATTCTATTTTATCTTTAGTTTCAAAAGGGAAATACCTTTTTGATCTTCCTTTGCTTATTAAAGAAAGTTTAAAGTATGCAAGAATAGAGCAAATCGGTAATATAAATATTGATACTTATGAAAACAGCAACTTGTTTTTTAGTCATAGAAGAACTACTCATCATCAAAGTCTAACCAAAACATTAAAAACTGGCAGACAAATATCAGTAATTGGGATCCCAAAATAGTAAAAAAATGCCTCATTTAATTATATTTTTTATTGTACTAATTTTAGGAATGTTTGTCTTAATTTTTATCTAAAATTTTTTTTATGAAATTTATCTTGATTAAACTTAAAAATGACTGCTATTAAATATTTTTAAAATCTTGGGATTGAAATAATGAAAATTCTCTCATGCAATTCTAACATTGATCTTGCAAAAAGTATTTCAAAAAACCTTAATTCCCAACTTGTAAGAGCTGAAGTCAAACGATTTTCTGACATGGAAGTTTTTGTTGAGGTGCAAGAAAATGTAAGAGGTGAGGATATGTTTATTATCCAGTCAACGTCTTATCCTGCGAACGATAATCTAATGGAATTATTAGTTTCTCTAGATGCCTTGAGAAGAGCTAGTGCTAGAAGAATTACGGCAGTGATACCTTATTATGGATATGCGAGGCAAGATAGAAAATCAGGTCCAAGAACACCTATATCTGCTAAATTAGTAGCTAATTTAATTACAAAAGCAGGAGCAGATAGAATACTAACAATGGATTTACATGCAGGACAGATCCAAGGATTTTTTGATATACCAACAGATAATTTGTTTGCAGCTCCTGTTTTTGTTAAAGATATTGAAGAAAGATATAAAGATAAGCCTTTAGTGATTGTATCACCAGATGTGGGGGGTGTTGTTAGAGCTAGAGCGATAGCAAGGCGAATTAATGCTAATTTAGCAATAATAGATAAGAGAAGAGAAAAAGCAGGATCATCAGAAGTAATGAATATTATAGGAGATGTTGCTAATCATCACTGTATAATCGTAGATGACATAATTGACTCAGGTGGAACAATATGTAACGCCGCGAAAGCATTAATAGATGTTGGAGCAATAAGTGTTGATTCTTACGTAACTCACGGTGTTTTATCAGGCTCAGCTGTAACTAATATTAGTAATTCTCCCTTAAATTCCTTAGTAACTACTGATTCTATTAAAGCAACAGAAGCTGTTAAGATGACTAATAATATTAGACAAATCTCTATTGCACCTATCATAGGCGAGGCAATTCGTAGAGTCCACATGGAACAGTCAGTTTCAAGCCTTTTTGAGTAATTTTTTATTATTTTCTTTATATTTTTTTATTATAAGGTTATGTATTCATAAATCTTTTGCACCCCTGGAGGCAAAGATTATTAATAAGGAGACTATTAAATGGAAACTATTGATTTTAAAGCAGAAGCTCGTAGTCAGGTTGGTAAGGGGTCTGCCAGAGCTGCTAGACGTGCAGGTTTAGTACCTGCCGTAATATATGGAAATAAACAACCAGCAATACCTATAACAATCAATGCTAACAAATGGCGTCAATTAATGCACAAACCAGGCATTTTTAGTCAATTGATGAACATTGAAGTTAACAATGAGAAACATTTTGTTTTACCACGCGATATTCAACAACATCCAGTTTCAGAAGAAGCTGAACATGTTGATTTTTTAAGAGTAACCAGAAATGCTACTGTTGCTGTTGGAATTAATGTTGAATTTATAAACGAAGACAAATGTACAGGAATTAAACTTGGTGGCGTACTAAACGTAGTAAGAGCTCAAGTTGAGTTAAATTGTCCTGCGATTTCAATACCTGAAAAAATTACTGTTGACTTAGAAGGCTTAAATGTGGGTCATACAATTCATATTAGTTCAATTGAGCTTCCTGAAGGGTGTACACCAACAATCACTGATAGAGACTTCACAGTAGCAACTATTGCTGCACCAAGAGGTGGATTAGGTGATACAGAAGAAGATGGTGATGAAGAAAAAGGTGATGCGGAAGCAACAGAAGAAACTAAGAGTGATAGTTAGAAATAACTATCACAAAATTGAGTTTTAAGTT
>Ga0255765_1001338_pt1 | contig 30935 bp, 29 predicted proteins | sample 041ome_8_FD_179965 | JGI IMG/M metagenome (GOLD analysis project Ga0255765, IMG submission 179965) | Coastal salt marsh microbial communities from the Groves Creek Marsh, Skidaway Island, Georgia - 041407BS metaG (version 2) | ecosystem: Environmental > Aquatic > Marine > Intertidal zone > Salt...
AACACCTAGAAGTGAAAAAAACAGTTGCATTAGTATCAAAACCAGATTTTATTCCCCTTAGTCAAACAATTGGTTTAGATGCAGTAATTAATAAAAAAGTAGCCGCTTCTAATGAAATCCATCGGTATGTACGAAAAGGAAAGGTTATTTCTGTTACTGAATTAAGGGGTATTAAAGCAGAAGTAATTGAACTACAGGCAGGTAATGGGTCTAAAATCACCAAGAAACCGTTAAATAAATTACGTTTGCCGGATGGTTGCGTTATCGGTGGAGTGTTGCACGATGGTAAGGTAGAGATTGCTACCGGAGTCACGCATATAGAAACAGGTGACCGAGTGATGGTTTTTTGTTTACCGGAAGCGGTCGATAAAGTCAGTCAACTATTTCAATAGGGTCATGCCAAATAGTCCCATATCCAGTTTAAATCGCCCAAAAATTGATTTTTTGGTTGTTTTAGGTATTCTAGGGGCCTTCATTTTCTTTTTAGGTTTCGCCCTACTCTTACCTGTCGTTATCGATTTAATCTACTCAGAAAACACATGGCATAGTTTTCTTATTTCAGCAGCTATTGCGTTCATCGCTGGTGGAATACTTTGGTGGCTCTTTAAACCTACCGAAGAAATTCGAATTAGGGAAGGTTTTATGGTAGTCGCCTTAACTTGGATTACACTATCGTTAGTTGGGGCTTTACCCTTTGTCATATCAGGCATTTTACCCTCCTACACCGATGCCGTATTTGAAACCATGAGTGGACTCACTACTACAGGTTCAACCATTTTGGGTGGAACAACCTCAACTGGTTTTCAAAATCCAGACATTGAATCCCTTCCACATAGCTTTCTATTTTGGCGTTCATTAGCACATTGGTTGGGTGGTATGGGAATCATTGTGCTATCCTTGGCCATTTTACCCTTACTAGGTATAGGAGGAATGCAGCTTTTCCAAGCTGAATCTCCTGGTCCTACCGCAGATAAACTAACTCCTAGAGTACAAGAAACAGCAAAATTATTATGGGTGGTGTATGTTGCATTGACTGCCCTTGAATTTATGCTATTATGGTTACACCCTTCTATGGACTGGTTCGATGCGCTTAATCATGCCTTTGCCACACTTGCCACCGGTGGGTTTTCTACTAAAAATGCTAGTATAGCTGCCTTTGATTCTATTTATATCGATGTAATTATCACCCTGTTTATGTTTTTAGCAGGAATTAACTTTGCTATGCATTTTCGTTTATTTAAAGGAGATTTTAATAGTTTTTTTAACAATCGAGAAACGCGCTTTTATACTCTTATTACCTTAATTGGTATCACTATTATTACTTTTTCATTATGGTATTTTGATGGGCGTACGCTAGTAGAGGCATTACGATATGGTAGCTTTCAAGTAGTTGCCATTATAACCACAACTGGTTTTGGAACCGATGACTACGAACTTTGGTACTCATTTGGTGCTTTTATCTTATTACTATTATTCTTTACTGGAGGTAGTGCTGGATCTACTGGTGGTGGTATAAAAATGATTCGATGGATGATTTTAGTTCGTAACCTAGGACGTGAAATCAAGCAAATCATCCATCCACGTGCCATACTACCTGTGCGTATAGGTGATCAAGCAATTGACCCTTATATTCAACGCACTGTTCTCAGCTTCTTTATACTTTATATATTAATATTTGGTTTAGGAGCACTGCTCATTAGCTTTTTTGGGTATGATTTAATGTCCAGTATTGGGGCGAGTATTTCTGCACTAGGCAACATTGGACCTGGATGGGGTGAATTCGGTCCCACGGATAATTTTGCCCCATTGCCTTATGCCGCTAAATGGGTTCTCATTGTGTTAATGATGGTTGGCCGTTTAGAATTATTCACGGTAATCATATTATTTTCTCCTTCTTTTTGGAAACAATAATAGTTCAACAAGCCCGATTAAACAGAAGCTAGATCTTACCCTTTAGTTCTAACCACTGCAGCAGAGCTGGTAAAAAAGTAAGCGATGTTACTAAGGTCATACCAATACCAAGTACCGCCATTATTCCCAACGATTGCAACCCTGGGTGAGCCGTAAATAGCAAGCCTGCAAAACCTAGCATAGTGGTGAACGAACCCATGGTTATGTGTTGCCCTGTACTAGCTAACACCACAGGTAAGCGCCCTTTACCTTCTTCTCTGTATCGATAGGCCAAGTGTACTCCACTATCTTCACCTATACCTAGGATGGCAGGTAATACGACCAAATTGTAAAAATTAAACTGGAATCCAGTAAGTAACATTATTCCAAATAGAAATAACAATCCAATCATCAATGGTAACATGGCTATAATAGACCATTTTATGGATCTAAAGGTGAAAAGCATAAATAGAAAAACGATTACAAAAGTTGCTCCTACCATATAAGGACTTTCGGAACGCATTAAATCCAACATTGATGCAGCTACAATACTAGTACTTGCGGCGTATTTTGTTGTTCCATTGGGTAAAACTATTTCGGATACATCATCTTTAAAGGCAATAGACTGCTTCCCATCAGATAATCCAACCGAAGGATACACGATTACAAATCGACCTATTTCACCATCTTTAGATACAAATTGGGCTTGTAAATAGTCAGGGACTTGCTCAATAGTTAGTGCAGTAGTAGTCTGTGACGCTCTACGTAGTCGTTCAAAATCATCCGAAGTCTCATTAATCAATAAAGGATCTGCTAGCAACTCACGTATGTATTTAATTTTCTCAAGTTTATCTTCTTTATCTCTATCACTTAAAGGAAAACGCTCTTGTAAAGCTTCAATACTTGCAATGGTTGGGCTTAAACTATCGATATTAGCTCGTTGTCTTAAGACCTGTAATAATTGCTGAACCTGTTTGTCATCATCCGCAATAATATAGGCAGGGTTTCTCTTAGTACCTGTACTTACTTGTCCAGATAGCTTACTAAACTCTTCATATTTTGGAAAACGAGGCTCTAATGTACCAAAATCATACTGAAACCGAAGATCTCCGGCATTCCATAATACAACCCCTGCTATCACAATCCCCAACACCACCATACTCTTGTAAAACGGGAAAATTCGTGTTGAATAGACCTTTTTTTCCTTACGTTTCGAAAATAATATTAAGTTATATCTCTCCAGAATTATTAAAATTGAAGGGAGTAAATACAGCATGGCTAATAAAGCGAAAAGTATTCCCACCCCTGAAATAAATCCAAATTCAGAGAACCCTCTAAAATCAGCCACAATTAATACGAACAATGCGGCTGCAGTAGTTAATGCACTCACAATAATGGCTTCACCCGTGGTCTCATGGGTTGTTAATATGGCTTGTTCAACATCCAGACCTTCAGAGCGTAGTTCAATATATCGGGCGTAGTAATGAATACCATAGTCAATACCAAGACCAAACAGAATGACAAATAAAACGGAGGTCATTGTGTTTAACATTCCCAACACAAAGTAAGTCAAGCCAAATGTCCACAATAAACTACTAATCAGTGGAACACCAATGATTAACACAGGTAAAGGCATTCGTATCAAATGAGCTATAAAACTATGATCTCTATCCTCTCCTTTACGGTAATGCAAATACTTCTTCAGAAAAAAATATAGCATCACCAATAAAATCACACTGCTTATTCCAGAAACGAAACTACCTAACACATCTCTCATAATAGATGTCAATTCTTCTAAATGTCGCTGTAACCTTCCCCCATAATAAACCTGCATTTGAGCATTATAATCCTTTGGATTCATATCAAGTAATAAGCTATCATACGCAGCAAACATATCTTCTAGAAATTGTATATCACTCTTAGAGCCTGTAGGGTAGAAATTCAGTACCATAATGGTACTATCTTCGTTAACCGGATATTCAGATGGTACAATAGACTCGTAGGAAGCCCTAAAATCTTCGATATCTGTTTCTTCTTCTTGAAAATCATCCTCAAAACCTAAGTCAAAGTAAAAAGGATTGGCTTCTTCTTTAGCCTGTTTAATTTCGTCTTCCAACCACCCTGTCAAGTCCTCTAATTCTTTGTCACTTGCCAAATAAAGTGCATTATCCTGTATAAATTCAGTATCCTTGGTGTACTCTACCCTTTCGAAATAACCATCATTGTAGCGAGGATAAAAAAGGGCCAAACTCCTAGGGATAAGAGCTTCTGCAAATCGTTTATTTGCCTGAAAATCGGGGCTCTTAATCACCACCTGCATAGCCGTTTCACCACCTACCATATCCTTAAGTTCATTTAATGCCTGAACATTGGGGTGATTTTTTGGTAATAAGTTAGCTAAGTCGGTATCTACCTTAAGTTGAAGGGCAAAATATCCACCCAAAGCAGCAATTATGAATGCCCCCAACAAAACCTTGAATGGGTGATCAATATTAACTTTGAGTAAAGGTGAAAGCCAATTGAGAATAAATTTCATTCGCTAAAGGTACGAAATTCGGGATTAAATAAGTGTTTGTACTAACAACAGTATTGGAGAATAAAAACCAATTATTTATGAATTAATTGCATGATCTTTATTTAATTAGTGATGTACTATTGGATAAAATCCTATGTCATCATAGTCAGCTTTTGCAAAGTCATTTGTGGAATCACCATCACTAAGAAGCAGAATTGCAAGAGGGGTAGCTGGCATTTTTTCACCAAAAAGCCGCTCATAATCTTCTTTTAGATTACGAGAAAAAGACATCCATTCACCATCAAGATTACTGGGTTGCCCCGTTCCAACCACAACGATTTTTTGGTGGCCAAAAAAAGTAGAAATCTCCGTGCCAATGGGCAAACTGCTACTCCATGTATAGCGAATGCTCTGCGGCACTTCTTTTACCAATGCCATCCTTTTTACTTTGAAAACAACATACACACTCGCAGCAGTGTCATTTATTTTGTTATTACGTTCATCTGCGCCAGCAGGAATATCCCATATTCTCCACTTCCAAGATAGTACTGGAGTTTCATTAAGATCTAAATTTTTGACTTGATGTAGGGGGAAATTTAAATGTTTTGCTTTGATTCCGTCAAATCGTAAGAAATGATTGGTTTTGCTATTAGGACTTTGTTCACCGGCAATACGATAAAAATAGTCTTTTTTAATATCCTCTGGATAATTATAGGGCCGGTTTACTCCTCTTTGTTCGAACCAATTGTAGGGTAACTGCCCAACGCTATCGCCCTCAAAATCTTCGACCATTAGACCACCATCTTCAGAATTGGTTAAGCTGTGAATATATTTTGTATCTTGTGCATCCGAGGTATCAGTTACCAACAAAATTAAAGAAAGAAAAAACACAACATAGCCTAAATCCGAGATCTTAATATGTTCATTCAATATCAATCGAAAAGAATAGTAATATGGAGTTAACAGGGTCATTTTTAGGTTAATTATGAATAAAAAAGTGGTTAGTTATTTTTAACGGTAATTGGGAGTTAATAGCCCAATCAGTAATGAACAAATAGGTATTATGATTAGAAGAATTAAAGAGGATTTAAACTCCCTTAACATAAAATATAAGGATAATAACTTTATCTTTATTCCCAGTATACTGCTTCTGATAATTGGCTTTAGCGTACACTATTTTTTTGGATTTGAAGCAGCCATCATCGTAGAACTACCACTTATAACATTCGTACTTATTGCCTTATTGTTTCATGTGTATCGTAGTATAGAAAAAGATCTAGAAGAAGAGCGGACACAGACTCAGGCCATTCAAAGTATTTACACTTTTATTACCCCAAGATATCCCCTACCTAGTATGTCTAGGTGGACAGCTTATCCTGATTTAGCCGAGACAATCGTGCGCGAGTGTATGACACACAAACCCAAGTTAGTGGTTGAACTAGGCAGCGGAATTTCTACCCTAATTACCGCTTATGCACTTGAGCAGTATGGTGAAAAAGACGCACACATCATATCGCTAGACCACAGCCAAGAGTATACCCAAAAAACCCAAGATTTACTCACAGTACATGAGCTTGAAACCAAGGCCCAAGTGCTTTATAGTCCATTAGAACCGACTCAAGTTGGTAACAAAATATACAGTTGGTATAACATAGACAAGCTTACTACAAAAGATACTATTGATCTGTTGATTGTTGATGGCCCGCCTGTAAAAACTAACCAATTAGCACGTTACCCAGCCTTACCCTTATTATTTTCAAAGCTTTCTAAAGAATGCATAATCATTCTGGATGATGCCGCCCGCCCTAGTGAAAAGCAGGCCGTCAGCCAATGGTTGCGCGAGTTCCCAGGATTTAAGCAAGAATACATCAGCAGTAAAAAAGGCCTTTCTATTCTAAGACGAACACTTTAAATAGGTAATTGATATGTCTGTAGTGCTATCGTAGAAATGATAGTCCTGCCCATGACTTTATTGTAGTCCAGTCTTCTTTGCTTATCAACCCAATTAACCTGCTGGCAATTACATAAATAACAAGGTAAACCAAACTGATACTAAGAATGGCATACAAGGGTGCTATGTTCACAAGCCAGTACTCTTTTACCATGAACATAAGTAACCCAATACCCACAGAAAGGGCTAAAACCTTGCCATAAAATGGAAAGGGTAAGACTTTCCAGAAAGGTAGTTCCATGTGAGTACCTATCCTTCTAAGAAGTAGTAACCAGTTGTATAAGTTAGCAATAAGTGTCCCCAATGCGGTGCCTACAATACCAAAATATATCGTCATTGGCACACTCAAAATTACATTTGCTGCCAATAAATTTAGACTGAAATAAAAAACACCTTTTGTGTCGCCAAAAGCTTGCAGAATGCTGCCGTAATGAGTTACCCGAATAAGTACAATAAGATTATACAACTGAAATGGTAGAACCGCATTTGCATAGGAAACCCCTTCTGTTTCGAATAAAAAAGTGATGAGTTCAGGCGCTAGAAGCGTAAATAATATAGTCATTGGTATCACCAACAGACTTACTTTTTCTATACCCTTATACCACAGTGATAAGAGTTCATCCTTTTTAGATTGAAGATTGAACTGCACATACCTTGAAATCAATACCGATCCCACGGCTAAGGGAATTACCTTGATAAGAGGCACCTCATTTGCTGCAACAGAATACTCCGCATAGGCCGTATTCACTAAAAAAATTGACACGATAAACTTATCAATATACTTGTTAAAACGTCCCACCAACGACGAGAGGCCTAAAGGTAAAGAGAACTTTGTTTGATCCAATAAGGATATTTTATTCACTAATTGATAATGCCCCGGTGTGTCTACCTCCCGACTATTGGATATTGTATTCTCAGAATCACTCAGACGTGTATTTTTTGGAAGTATAATACCCAGAACTACCAATGAACCAACAAATCGAATAACAGAATAACCGACCAATGACCAAATAGCTATTTCTAGCCCGTAGCCAAATGAAAGAGGGAGAACTAATGCACCAAAGGCTACGATAGAAGTACTCATTTCATACCAAGCTGCCCCTTTTTGTCGGTCCGATGCTAGCAAAATATTGGTTGTCGGCCAAGTGGGTATTTCCAATACGCTGACCACAGCCATTAAGGGTAAAAACTGCTGAAGTACTCTTACAGATTCCCCAGGCCATTGACTGAGTAAACTTGGTAGAAACAAGTTAAATCCTAAAATAGCCAAGCCTGCCAAAGTCCCGCTTATCAATAAAATAGCGACGGTCTGTAAAGCAAAACCTCTTCTAGCCGTACTTGCTATACGTTCAAAAAAATAAAATATGCTGTCCGGAAAGCCCAATACTGCAACATTCCGAGCTATTTCATGAATCATTAACACATACCCCATGATCGCGAAGTCCGTTTTTGAGAGTAGTCTTACCACAGCTATGGCTAAAGCTAAATCAATAACCGTGGTAATAATACGTGCAAAAACAATTACTCCCGTCTTTTCGGTAAGTGTAGCTGGTGATATATTGGATTTAGATGACACTATTCCCCATAATAATTTTAGCTAATGAACTATTCCGTTTATTTATTAATCACGCTCAAAAATAAACGGGATAATTCCCTGGTCTTTTGTTCAGCACTAAAGCTTTCAATTCGTTCGAAATGATCTTTTGGAGTACTTCGGGTAATAGAAACCGCCGCCCTTTGAGCTCTTAATGCATACACTTTATCCGCTATTTCTTTCGTTTGACTACTTTCGAATTGATAGCCTCTTTGAGTAGTCGTTAAAATTTCGTTCATCTCGTTGTTACTGCCAATCGAAATAATGGGAGGTGTTGCAGGTAAATAATCCCAGAATTTCGATGGAATAACCATATTTCGAATGGGATTTAAAAGTGATATAAGTCCATCAAATTCTTCAATAAAATCAGGGACTTTATCGTAGGGGATTGGTGATAATGACTCAAAATGATCCGTTAGTCCATGGTCACTTAATTTTTCTTGAGTTTGAACATCAAGCGTGCCTATATGATAAAGCCGAAGAGTATTAAAAAATGTAGGCTTGTTTCTTTTAAGTACTTTGAAGCTTTCAATCAATGGATCTATGGGGGAAGATGAACGAAATTTACCTAGGAACAATAGTTTAAATGGGTCACTATTTAACTCTGTATCTGAGTTATGAGTTAGCTCAAGGGTCGTTGAATGCTCAAGAATTTCACTAGATCCGTTGATCTGCCTTTGTACACTAGTCGATAAATACTCTTCTGATCGATTAATCAAATCATTATCAAAAGCATTATGAATAACATGCATCTTATCCGCATAATTAGCATATGATTTCTGATACATTTTCAAAGTTTCCTCTGCGGTAAAAACAATTGCCGCCGCTTCTTGAATTACTTTTTCTTCTAATCTCTTCTCAATTTTTTGAACCCAACTGGATTTCTTAGTTGATCGTATCGGGCACAAGGTGAAGGGATCACGGAAATCGGCAACAAACGGTATGCCTGTGCGCTTAGACAACGTACGAACCACACTAAGACCCGACCATGGATCAGCCGTTACCCAGATTAGGTCTGGTTGTTCTTGTATCAAAATTTGTTCCATATAATTAAGATGGGAAAGAAGCAGTGGATACCAGGTATCCAATGGTAAAAAACGTTCCACTTCATCAATAGCTCGCTGAATTGGGGCATGTACTTGATTACTATCGCGAGAAGTGTGTAATCCTTTCTCTATATCATTTTGGGCTATTGAATCATGCTCTCTCTCCCTCTGTCGAGTGTTGCTCTGCGAATCAACCACTCCTAAATCACTACCAGACCGATTAATTGTACGATCAAAAGGAGTCTTTAACCCAAATAAACCAACACCATCTAAAGCGGTTTTCTCTGATTCACTTAACCGCTGCCCTTTCGCCTCTAAGTGAATAACACGTACTTGCCAATCTAAATTTTTTAAATGTTTTGCAAACTTGTAGCTACGTAAAGCCCCTACTCTTTTCCGTGGAACAAAGTATGGACTTAACATTAGTACCTTCGGAGATTTCGGTTTATTTACGCTATTCTCCATACTTAGCTGATTGTGACAAAAGTCTTACTAGTTGGTTGCCCTGTTAAACGTATTCGAAATCTTTTGTGAATGTTGCTCATTGGTCATTCGGTGCCAACAATTTTCAGCAAAAGTATAGAATGGTTGTTTTTGATGATACCAGCCGAAATGTAAACAATATGGAGTGGTCATTAAATAATCTGTTTTTCCAGAAAACAAACTCAATATTGATAGTAAAAAGCCTCGCATTCTCACTGACTTAAGTCCCCTAATTGAATAGGTGAAATCATCGCAATAGTACATACAGTTAACATACATGAATTCATCATCATGTTCTGTAAGGTCTTCTATATAATCTAACTGTGGACTATTATGACCTTGCAACCACGGATATATTGGAATATTTAACTTAGACATTGCCATCGCTAAACTCCATTCGCACGATTCCATAGTCCTTCCTTGTTCCATTTTTCTACTACGAAAGTGTGTTTCTTGCTTGCGGTCTAACATTTCAGTTGCCAACAAACAAACTTGTTTGGTGGTTTCGTAATCTTGGGCAAATATCATTCCAGATTGCACTCTGCTTAGATAACTCAAACCAAAACGTTTTAGGGTCCGTTGCCTTCTACGCAAAAGTATATCTAGTAAAACTCGAGCGCCTTTGGGAGCACCAAAGTATATATCTGAGACTAAAGTACCAGTAATCGTAAAATCAAATGTTGAAAAGTTATTCCATAGGTTTTGAGGATCTTTGCACCAAACAATGTCACTATCAAGAAATATATTTTTTTTGTAAAAAAGGTAGTGATGAATATTGTGCTTAAAACCTACAATTGAAGCATGTTCTTCGGGAAGTTGATGGATAACATCAAACAGATAACACAACTCTTTTTGTTCTAAAATCTCCTTGTGCTTAGCACTACAAGCTAAAGCAATAGGACGTGATTTGTCATGCCTTCTTAGAGTTGAAACAGACGCAATAGTATGCTTTAAATACTTAGGATGTCCATAACTGACATAGACATATCCTTCGTTTTGTTTATTTGAACTTGGAACAGACTGAAGCACGTGTTTCTTTTAAATATAGAACTTATCTATGGTTTCTCAAAAAAGCTAAGAATTTCTTTCAGCTCTCTTCCGAAGAGTAGACATTAGATAGTCAAAGCCTCGGCTTCGAATAATACGTTGAAATTGACGATTGTAAGATTCTGCAGTAAACACATCATCAATACTCATATCTTCAATCCTCCATTCACCTGAATTCTTGGACATGATGTAATGTACTGGGGTTCTAATATTGTCCCATTCTGCTAGTGTTTCAATGTACATTGAATCGGTTGTCCCATCAATTCTTTCATAGCTAACTGACGCTCTGTAGATATCCAAATTTGCTAAGGATTGATCTCGAATAATAGAGGAAAATAACTGCACAAACTCTGTCCTATCTTCTACTGAAATAGTATCGTAAGTCACTTCTAATGCAGTTTTTGCCATTTCAGTGAAATCAATTATTCCATTTACAATATCTTTTAATTCATCTCTTTGATTAGATGAATATTCTGAGCCTTCTGCGCCCAATAATTGCTTTATTTGAAAGTCTCGAGACTCCATTAACTCACGTACGTCTTCAGCAGCCTGAGAAGGCTGAGCTATTACCAAATTTGGAAAAAGAAAGACCAATAAGAAAAGTATATACCTATAATTTCGCATCTACATCACTCATTTTGTTGATAAATTGATAATCCAGTAGCTTTATTCAAGTTTGCTAAACTTATTATATAATCAAAGACTGTTTCTTTTTCTTCAATTCTAAGCTCTAACTCCTGCTTTAACGCGTCCACTACATCACGCACATCACCAATACCAAAATCATAGTCTAATTGTTCCATACGTAACCACTCCTTAGTAATTTTTAGCGCTTCAGTAGATCCTTCATATTTACTCTGAGCAATAGATGCGTCTCGATATTTCTCGTGCACTTCTAACATCACTAAATCCTGAATAGCTTTTTGCTGAAAATCTAATCGATCCATTTCAAGATCAGCACGTTTTAAGTTCGTTTTTATCTGTCTAAAATTTAAATTTTGCCTAATTGAGAAGCCAAAAGACATATTTAAAGTATTCCCATCCGATGAGATGAAAGGATTATCCTGCCGTGGTCGTGACGGAGCATGAGCGTAGGTGCCCGTAAATCCTAAAAACAGTCCTGGCTTATTCTCCGCTTTTTTTGCTTCAATAAACATTCTTGCCCCTTTTTTTGCATAAGAAAGTGCCTGAATTTCAGAACGATTCATAAGGGCCATTTGCTGATAATAATCTAAGGTAGAAATTGAAGCAGAAGGTGCTTCTAGATACATATTAGCAGGTAAATATACGGTATCCTTATCCCCTAAAATATAGTTCCAAGACTCGGTAACAAACAGTAAGTTTTGCTTTACTTCATCTTCCCTTGCCTTAAATTGGGCTTTAAAAACTTTGAACTTATAGATTTCAGACTCGTTTATCTCTTCTGGACTATCTTTTCTTTGCTGGTTGATTGATCTTTCCACCGTATCCATCGTCTCAATAGCTACATCCAATAACCTTTCAATTTCCAACGCTAATTGATACCCAAAATATAATCCGTGTAATTGAAGCTCGATTTCTTGTTTAGTGGCTGTTGCTTGTTGTTCAATACTTTGAACACCGAATTGTGCTGCTTTTATTGCCTTATCCACAGCTCCCCAAATAAATAATGGTTGTACACCAATAACGCGAAAGCGATTCGCAAAATCCCAATTATCCCAATCATAGGTAGCATCGGGGTCTAAGTATATCTGATTACTTGGAAATCCCCTTGGAGAAATCACACTAGGTAATATGCCATGCTCCGATTCCATTCTAAGTGAAGGTAAGAAGCGTTGATTGTGAACTTGCTCGACCTGATTTTGGGCTAGGGAAACAGACACTTGTGCGGCTTTTATTTGACCTATTTGCTCAAAAGCAAGATCCATAAACTCATCATATTCAAGAAACATAGTATCTTGAGCAAATTCATAACTCAACCCATTTTCAGCTACCGTATACACCCATGAGCCCGCGATAAGGGTATGACTAAGTAACACTAATACTAGTGCTAGAGTAGATTTTCCAAAATATGCTGGAGTGAGTAAATGTGTCATAAATTTATTCATAATCCTAAAGATACGAATTCTTTAAACCACTATAACGATGTAGTACTTTCACTGGTATAACACGATTACAATAAAAAAAGCCCCAAAAAAGGGGCTTTTTTAATGCGGAGAGTGAGGGATTCGAACCCCCGGAGACTTGCGCCTCAACGGTTTTCAAGACCGCCGCATTCGACCACTCTGCCAACTCTCCAATAAGTAAGTTGATTCTTCTAAGAATCACTAAGTGCTTGTGCACCTGAAACAATTTCGGAAATTTCTGTAGTAATTGCACTCTGTCTAGCCTGATTATATTTCAAGCGTAAACTACGTTCTAAATCCTTAGCATTTTCAGTTGCACTATCCATTGCGGTCATTCTAGCGCCCTGTTCGGATGCATTAGATTCTAAAACTGCTTTCCAAAGCTGCATTTTAATGTGCTTAGGAAGTAACTCGTCTATAATAGCTTTCTGATCAGGCTCGTAAATGTAGTCAGAATGTACGGAGTTATCAGTATCAGCTACAATCAAATCTTCCGCTTTTAATGGTAATATTTTTTCAACCTTACGATTTTGTGCGATTACCGACTTAAATTCATTGTAGGCCAAATAAACTTCATCAATTTCTTTATCGATGAAGTCTTCCATGACTTCACTTATTAAAGTGGTGCTAAGTTCATATTCCAAATTATCGAAAAAACCAGGGTGTTTAGAGTCTATTGAATACAATCTTTTACCAAAATAGGCTGTTGCCTTTTTCCCTATTGTAATCAAACTTAAGCCATCGGTATCTTTTCCATGTTCAAAGTTGTTTGCAATAAATAACTCCACCTCTTTGAATAAGTTATTATTAAAACCACCACAGAGGCCTCTATCTGACCCAACAACTATGACTAAACTACGTTTAGATTCATTGGTTTCCCGAAGTAACGGATGTGTTAATTCCTGACCTTGAATTAAGCGTCCAATAACAGATGACAAAGTGTTAGCATAAGGACGCGTTTGTGTCATACGGTCTTGTGCCTTACGTAACTTTGCAGCCGCAACCATTTTCATAGCTTTGGTAATCTGCTGAGTATTATTTACGGATGTTATCCGATTACGTATGTCGCGTAAATTGGCCATGTTGAAATGAACTAGGCTGCGTTAATTTGTTCAATTATTTGAGAAGCAGTATCTAATATTTGCTCTCCAAATTCATCGGTCAGTAATCCAGTAGCGGCTAAATTTGCCATTTCTTTTTCGTACTTCGATGTCACAACATCCAAAAATTCAGCTTGGAAATTGAGTATAGCGTCTACCGCAAGCTTGTCAAGTAGCCCCTTATCATTCACCTTAAGAAGAACGATCTGGTTTTCTACAGGAAGTGGCTCGTAAACGTTTTGTTTGAGGAGTTCCGCTGTTCTTTCACCTCTTCTTAACTGTGCTTGAGTAGCTGGATCTAAATCAGATCCGAATTTAGCAAACGCCTCTAACTCACGGTACTGAGCCAAATCTAATTTTAGTGTACCAGATAGTTTCTTCATGGATTTCACCTGAGCAGATCCACCCACACGTGATACAGAAATACCGACATCAATGGCTGGCCTAATACCGGAATTAAATAGATCGGTATCCAAGAAAATCTGTCCATCAGTGATCGAAATCACATTCGTAGGTATATAGGCTGAAACATCTCCAGCTTGGGTTTCGATAACAGGAAGTGAAGTTAAAGATCCACCACCCTTTACCATAGGCTTCAGCTCTTCTGGGATGTTGTTCATGGAGCGAGCTACTTCATCATCATTTATGATTTTGGCGGCTCGTTCTAATAATCGGCTATGAAGATAGAATACATCCCCAGGGTATGCTTCTCGACCAGGAGGTCGCTTCAGTAGTAGTGACAGTTCTCGGTAGGCAACCGCTTGTTTTGACAAATCATCATATATTACCAAGGCATGTCTACCTGTATCCCTAAAATATTCACCTACCGCAGCACCAGCAAATGGTGCAATATATTGCATCGGAGCAGCAGCACTAGAGGGAGCGTTAATAATGACGGAATACTCCATAGCACCATTCTCTTCAAGAGCTTGCTTAATTCCAGCTACAGTAGATGCCTTTTGACCTACAGCAACATAAATACAAAAAACGGGCTTATCGGTTTTTTGAGTTTCTTTTTGATTGATAATCGTATCAATTGCAACCGATGTTTTACCTGTTTGCCGGTCACCAATAATTAATTCTCTTTGTCCACGACCAATAGGTATTAAGGAATCAATAGCTTTAATACCTGTTTGAAGGGGCTCAGCTACAGGTTCTCTGTAAATTACACCGGGTGCTTTACGCTCTAGAGGAACACGAATTGTCTTTCCGGTTATTGGCCCTTTACCATCCTGTGGGTGACCTAGTGGGTCAATAACTCGGCCTAATAATCCATCTCCTACAGAAATAGAGGCAATATCTTTCGTTCTTTTGACCGTTTGACCTTCTTCAACCATACTGGATGAACCAAACAATACTATACCTACGTTATCTTCCTCTAGGTTAAGTACCATACCTGTTACTGATTCACCTTTTTCATTTTTGGCATCAGGGATGGTTACTAGCTCACCTGCTTGTACTTTTGAAAGGCCATAAACACGTGCAATACCATCACCCACTTCAAGGACGGTACCCACATCATAGGTATCGGATTCATTATCAAATCCGGATAACTGTTTTCTTAGTATGGCCGATACTTCATCTGGTCTTACTTGACTCATGTTGTTGTGTTTTATAAAGGTCTAGTTATTCGAAAAACAATATTACTGAGAGAGAAGAGTGTGCTCTAGCTCATTTAACTTATGCAGAACACTCCCATCTATTACGGTGTCTTCCATTTGTATAGTAATACCACCTAAAAGTGATGGTACTACTTCAACTTGCAAATGCACATTCTTTTTAGTGGAAAATTCTAGTGCTTTGGTTATGGATTCTAACTGCGCATCTTCCAATGTATATGCTGACTTCAATGTAACCTCAATTATTCCTACAGCCTCATTATATAAGCTAAAGAAAGCTTCGGTTATTAAAAGCAGCATTGCAGATCGTTCTTTTTCTGCAACCAGCAATAAAAATTGCATTGCGAGAGCTCCAATGTGCTTAGAGAAAATTTCGCCTAATATGATGGTTTTGTCAGAAGGTTTGACAATAGGACTTTTCAAAGTGACCTGAAGGTCACGAGAACCTTTGATCGTGTCATGAATCGTCTTGATATCCTCTAACACTTCTTCTAAGCTACCCTGTTCTTGAGCTAGCGTTAAAAGAGCTTTTGCATATCGTTTTGCCGCCTTCGAGCTGATCATAAACCTTAATTCTTAGACAAATCGTTGATGTAATTATCAACTAATTTTTTGTTTTTCTCTTCATCCAATTCAGCATCTAATATCATAGAGGCTGATTTTATAGCCAAATGAGCAACTTCTTGTCTTAGGGCTAATAAAGCAGACTGCTTTTCTTGTTCAATGTCTACTTTCGCCTGTTCAATTATTTGCTCTGCTTCATCTTTAGCTTTTGCAACTCGTTCAGCTCGTATACGCTCAGCCTCTTCTTTAGCTTCTTTGCGTATTTGATGGGCTGTTTGTTCAGCCTCACGAAGTGCTTTTTCGTTGTCCTTGGAAATAGCTTCGGCTTTTGCCAAAGCAACTTCAGCTGCCTCTAAGGATTCACGTATTCTGGTTTCACGTCCTTCAAGGGCTGCCATTATCGGCGGCATAGCGTATTTCATCATAATTAAGAGAAATACAACCAGTGAAATTGCTATCCAAATAGCGAATCCAGTATTAAAAGACAGCAGTCCGCCGCTAGCTAAAAGGTAAAGCATAGTGATCTTTGTTAAGAATTAACCTAATGCAAGGATTATACAAATAATAGCACCGAATAGAGCAACGCCCTCAATAAAGGCAGCCGTCAAAATCATTGCTCCACGAATATCTCCAGAAGCTTCAGGTTGACGTGCTATGCTCTCAACAGCACCTTTACCAATTAGTCCTATACCAATTCCGGCACCAACTGCCACGATTCCAGCTCCAATACCAGCCGCTAATAGTCCCATAGTTTTTTTTTATTAAATTTTGATTTTTATTCTAAGGTTATACTGATAAATCAGCATGAATGTGATCATCATGTTCTTGATCATGTTCATGCTCTTCAACAGCCATTCCAATGAAAACTGCAGATAATAATGAAAAAATGTAAGCCTGCAGAATAGCCACTAATAGTTTTAATATATACAGTATTGAGGTTACTACTACTGAGAAAATACTTACTCCGTATGCTGCAATACTTCCATACATTTCATTAAAAATAAAAATCAAACCAAGAATTGCGATGATCATAATTTTTCCAGACATCATATTCGCGAACAATCGGATAGCTAAAGCAAAAGGTTTCGTAAAAAGTCCAATTAATTCTACTGGAATCATAAGAAACTTGACACCCAAAGGCACTCCAGGAAACCAAAATACATGCTGCCAATGATCTTTAGTGCCACTGAACTGGGTTACAAAAAAGGTAAATGATGCAAGAACAGCAGTAACTGTAATATCAGCAGTGGCTGTAGCAGCCCATGGCAGTAACCCGAATATATTCATGAATGCTATTGACATGAACATAGTAAATAAATAAGGCACGTACTTTTTATGCTTATCCCCTTCAATGTTTGGTTTGGCAACCTCATCTCTAATGAATTCATAAAATACTTCAAATAGATTTTGAAGCACGCCTTTTGGCGCGGTAGATGTACCTATGCCTTTTTTGTAGCGAGAACCTGCATACATGGTAAAAAGTGCGAGCGCCCCGAGTCCAAACCAGAAATACAAAAGGTGTGATGTTAGAGAAAAATCAATCAACATAGAGCCGTTAACAGGGGTAATGACATACTCTACCTGTTCAAACTCACCTGAAGCTAAGGCTTTTTTAGTTGAGCCATAGGTCGAAAACTGAGTTGACCCGTTATCGTCTTGCCATAAAAATAATCTAGGAAGATATAATTTTGTCCCAAAAAACGTGAAATAATCGTGATCTGCAACCGTTCCCATAATGTCTATAGGAGATTCATTGTCCGCGTCAGCATCAGCAGCAAAAACCGTTGGTTGACCCAATAAAAATACTACAATAAATAAGGATAAAAACGTGAAAAATTTTATCATTCCTCTAAGGGATGTTTCAATAATCTATGATGGATAAGTAATAACTCAATTACAGATTGATAAAGATAGGAAATAATAAAATAAACTGTAAAGAATATTTGTTCAAATTTTATGGTCGATAGTGAAATAAAGAGAGACAGAATGACCATAGAAAATCTAACTAGGGTGGTAGTGTAATAGACCTTAATGAAGTTTTGAGAGGAAATCGTCCAAAATCTTACCCAAACCCACATTGCGCCACCAACAAACACTAGTGCAATTAAGTAAGCGATAAGCGTTTCAGATAGGTATCCAGGCAGAATCCAATACCCTACAAAAATCAATGCAACTATAAAGGGTATTTGAGCTAAAAGGAATACAGAGAAAACTGGGGCTTCAAAAAAATATTTCTTTAGCATAAGTAGATGATTACGGAAGTGGTTTTAGCAGGCTCAACATGTTTAAGTTACTTATCCCCTCGTTCACTATCTCGCCCATCTAGGGCTGGATCTTTGAGCAGGCGAACAATTCGGAAAAAAAATAAAATGAGCCCAAGGATAATACCACTTAATATACCCATTGGTTTAATTCCAAAATATCCATCAACATAGCTACCTAAAATAATGGGAAGTGAGAGTGATAATGCTATTTCAGTCCCCAAACTAAGGTAGGCACGATAGGGTGCTGATAACCACTTTGAAATCACATTAAAGCCCCATGTTAAGGTTTCAATTTTCTACATCATTCAATGCTGTTTCTCCGTACTCTTTAGTATTCACTACTGAAGTGTCACCCATTTTACAAAGCCCGTTTATTTTAGCACCCTCTTCAACAACTAAGATCTTAGTAGTTACATTACCTTCAAGGAAAGCTGTTTTTCGAAGTGTAATCTTATTTTTCCCCAATACATCTCCGCTTACCTTTCCAGCAATATCAGCATTTTGACAAACTATATCACCTGAAACAAATCCTTGCTCAGTTATGATAACTTTAGATTCTGTCTCAACAGTACCCTTTAAAATTCCACCTATACGTATATCGTGTTCTGATTTTAGAAAACCTTCTAATTCTGAACCCTCACTTATAATATTGACCGATGGATAATTGGTTTCATTCGCCATAGTTGTACTCGTGGTTTTTCTTTTTCTAGATATCATTTTATTTCAATAAGTAGATTTCAGGATCTTGTGGTAACCCGTCTTTCCATATTTCAAGATGAAGATGAGAAGCGGTGCTTTGCACACCGGCATTACCCACCGAGGCAATCACATCACCTTTTACCACCACATCTCCTTCTCGCTTGTAAGATGTCCGGCAATGCTTATACACACTTAATAGACCGTTGGTATGTTGAATAGATATTACATAACCATTCGCAATCGTCCAATTAATATTAACAATAGTTCCCTCCGCCAAAGCCTTTACCGGTTCACCCTCTGTGGCCGCAATATCTAAACCAAAATGCTCTTCATTAGGCCTGAATGTTCTAGAAATAGTACCATCAACTGGATATGCTGTAGGAAATATGGGTTCACTTTTTAACAATGAGGATGATATTAATCCTTGTGTACTTAAATTTAACACTTCTTGTTGAGCACTTCGAGGAACCCCACCCAATACAGTTTGATTTTGCATTAAAAGCAAACTCTGCAACCGTTCATCTAGACTTAAGGTTGTATCGGTGTTAAGCCGGATAATACTCCTAATTTGCCCAAGTTGTTCATCGCGTACATCCAATGAATCCTGGAGAGCATCCAATCTGCCTACTACATGCCCAATTTGCATATTTATTTGTGATTCTTTGCTTCTGTATACCCATTCTCCAAGTGGTGTAAACATGAGTATGAGCATAAAGACAATCAAAACAGAGGCCAACAAGGCGACTAATCCCAAAAAAAACTGACGAGGTAAAAATTGATATTCACGAGAACCATCTGGAATGGATTCATCTATTAGAATCAAACGTAACCATTTGTCTTTAAGTCGAACTAATGTTTTTAATAATTCGGTATTCATTTAATTCCCAGCATGTTGATCAAGAAGCGAATCTAATTTATTTGCAAGATTCTCAGCGATTGCTTTTCTGGTAAATGTTTCCAACCATTGCTCATTCAAAGGTTTTAGATTCCCAGCTTGAACATCGATAATGGCTTTTAAAATAGTTTTTTTCGCCTTTTCAATGTCGTCAGGAGAAGTAATATAACTGCGTGAATAATCTTTTAAAACCTTTTTTGTATCCCCCTCAGGTATCAATGCTATAACGGGCCGCCTAGTTGCCATATATTCATAGGTTTTGCTTAATGTAATGGTATGCTTTCGCTTTTGATGCCCATTATTTAACCAAAGAATGGAGGCTTGTTGCATACGGAGAATAGCCTCATTATGAGGAACATACCCATGGTCATGTACAATCTCACCTAAACCTAATTGATTAATTAAAGGTAGATATGGCTCGATTGGACTACCTTGAAAGTGCAATTCTATGATATTGGCAAGTATGGGTTTTTCTTTGATAAGTTTTTTTACTGCCCTTAAAAAAATATCTGGCCCACTATCGGCATAAAAAGTACCTGAATATAGTATTCGGATTGTTTCATTTTGACTAAGGCTCTTTTCATTAGTAGGTTTCTTTTCTATTGAACTACCAGGAAAGAAGGAAGCATCAAAATCATCTGAATCATAGCCATGGGTTTGAACCACAACGCTAGGTAATGAGGGATACCTTCTACTTATAGCACTAGCTATAGGTTCATTTATTGCGATGACCGTGTCTGCCACTGCAAGTACACTTGCTTCAAGTCGCCTCATTAGTATTTTGTGAATGGGTGTTGGATACACAATTAGATGACTCTCCAACCAATCGTCCCTAAAATCCATTATAGTTGGGATATTAAGACGGGCTTTAAGCTTAGCCGCTAACATTAAATTACTATAGGGGGGTGCTGTTGCATATATTGCCTGAATTGAATGCTTTTCAATAATTTCTTCAGCTTTTTGAAAACCCTGTTTAATCCATCCTTTTTTGTTGTCGGGTAAATAGAAAAAATGAGAGAACCTTCGTAACCATTTTTCTAAACGAATTCCTGGACGCCATTGCATTTTCGAACGGTTCCAATGCAAGGGAGTTCCACCCTTGACCCGGTAAATTTGCACTTTATTCTGTTCAATGAGTTTTTGAAGCTCTTGTTCTAAAGAGGAATCGAAGGTGTGATAAAAGCCAGGATCTGGCACTAAAATTATTGGCTTCCAACCAAATTCATTTAGATACTTTACATATTTAAGTGGTCTTTGTACACCACTTCCGCCCATAGGTGGGAAGAAATAAACAATAAATAACAGCTCCTTTAGTGGCTTATCATGGGGGGGTATCTGCTGAATTACACCCACCTTTATACCGAATAGTTAGGCGCTTCTTTTGTTATTTGTACCGTATGTGGATGACTTTCTTTATAAGAGGCAGCTGATATTTGTACAAAATGTGCTTTCTTAAGATTTGAGATATTTTTTGCCCCACAATATCCCATAGCAGCTCGTAATCCGCCCGACATTTGATGAACGACCTCACTTAAATATCCCTTGTATGGTACACGGCCTTCAATTCCTTCAGGCACCAGTTTTCTCAAATCATCTTCCACGTCCTGGAAGTAGCGATCTTTGGATCCCTTTTGCATAGCTCCTATACTACCCATTCCACGGTACGATTTATACTTTCTTGAGTCAAAAATAATGGTTTCACCTGGACTTTCATCAACTCCAGCAAACATAGACCCCATCATAACCACGTCAGCGCCTCCAGCAATAGCCTTGGGTATATCACCCGTTTGCTTAATTCCACCATCTGCCACAAGCCCGATGCCATGTTCCGAGCAAAAATCACTTACTTCCATCACCGCACTTAACTGTGGTACTCCTACACCTGTCACAATTCGTGTGGTACAAATTGAACCAGGTCCAACCCCAACTTTCACCACATCAGCGCCGGCATCTGCTAATGCTTTAGCCGCATCTCGTGTGGCGATATTACCACCTATCACATTCAATGAGCCATACTTTTTCTTAATGGCTTCGACGGTTTTGAGAACTCCCTCTGAATGACCGTGGGCTGTATCGACGGTGATGATATCTACACCTGCGCCCACCAAAGCGCTTACCCTATCCATGGTGTCTGCTGTAACCCCTACGGCAGCTCCGACGCGTAAACGACCTAATTCATCTTTACAGGCATTAGGGAAATTCATTTTCTTTTCAATGTCCTTGAAGGTGATTAAGCCAACCAAGATCCCTTTTGAGTCCACAATGGGTAGCTTTTCAACTTTATGGGATTGAAGTATCTCCTCAGCTTGTACTAAATTGGTCCCCTCCTTCGCTGTAATTAAGGGCTGCTTTGTCATAATGTCCCCTAATTTCTTGGTCATATCAGACTCGAAGCGTAAGTCTCGATTTGTCACAATACCCTGAAGAGCTCCATGTTCATCAATGATTGGAATACCACCTATTCGGTGAATTGCCATAAGATCACGAGCATCCTGAACCAAAGCGGATGAGGTTAAGGTCACTGGGTCCACTATCATCCCGCTTTCGCTTCTTTTAACCAATCGAACTTGCTCCGCCTGATTTTCTATGCTCATATTTTTATGAAGCATGGCTATTCCACCCTCTCGGGCCAATGCAATTGCCATTCTGTATTCAGATACGGTATCCATTGCCGCACTCAAAATAGGTGTATTCAGGGTAAGAGTAGGAGTTAGTTGCACACTAATATCTACATCTCGCGGGAGAACCTGAGAAAAGTGAGGAACCAATAATACATCGTCATAGGTGAGTCCTTGTCTAGTGATTCGATCGAAGCTACTCTGGGCGGGTTGGGTGGATGAAGATTTCGACATTGGCCTGATAGATTTAATTCAATTTCGTAAAGATACAAACTTCTCTTCTGTAATTGAATGCGAAAATCAGAAAAACCCTTATCCTTTAACCAAAAACTTGAGTATGCAATAAATTGTTACAAAGGGTGAATTTTCAGAGCTTCAATGGCGGTATTTAGACTGGTATTCCCATCTAAAAATGACTGTACCCAATAATGAACTCTATTCCTTCTGTTTCGAACGTAAGGGTCGCAGCTTGAGTAACTTCCTTGTAACTCTTCTACCATTGCCCGCACATCGTCATAAATTTCAACTTTTAAAGCATCCGGCACTTCATGCCATCCTAATAAGGAAAATACTTGTTGCAGTTCTTGGTATTCTCGCTCACTTTCGCTGCTTATTCGTGCCAATAGCGGACGAATAAACGGGTTCTTGGTTTTCTTGATAACCCTGTTTGAAGGGATTCTCAACGGATTAAGCGTCGATAATGAAGTGTTAAACGTGGGTGAAGTATTAGGTGAAGTAAGCATTTTGTCTCCTGTTTTGTTTTGATTCAGGAGAAACTTACAAACGCAGGGTGACACCATTATGTCACCCTAAAATCATTTATTTTGGGTATAACGATTTTTTTGCTGCTAATAGGGTGTTCTTCATAAGCATAGCAACCGTCATAGGGCCTACACCACCAGGTACAGGAGTAATCCAACTTGCTTTTTTTCGTACCGATTCAAAATCGACATCACCGACTAGTCGGTATCCTTTTTCATGGGTTTCATCCGCTATTCGATTAATACCGACATCGATGACAACAACGCCTTGTTTAACCATTTCAGCTTTTATTAAGTTTGGCTGTCCTGCAGCCACAATCAATATATCGGCACCAATAGTATGAGCCGTCAAATCTCGGGTATATTTATGACAAATTGTAGTGGTAGCTTTGCCAGAAGAATTTTCTCTAGACAACATGACCGCCATAGGGCTACCTACTATAGTACTTGCTCCAACAACTACCGCATGCTGAGATTTAACGGGAATGCTATAGTACTTCAGGAGTTCCATCACCCCTGCAGGAGTACAGCTTTTAAAGCATGGTTGATCCAATGATAGGCGTCCCACATTCATAGGATGGAATCCGTCTACATCTTTTCGGTGATCTATGGCTTCTATTACACTGTGTTGTGATAAATGACTTGGTAAAGGCATTTGAACTAGTATACCGTCTATATCATCGTTGGTATTACAAGAATGAATAATTTCGGTAAGTTCTTTTTCTGAAATCGTGTCTTGCAAAACCATAGTATCGGTTTCTATGCCCACCTGCTGACAAGCTTTAGTCTTAGTACCGGTATAGACAATGGATGCGGGGTCATCTCCTACCAAAATAACCTGCAAAAACGGTCTACGATTACCCTTTTCACACCACTGCTGCACATCTTCCTTCACTCTCTTGCGAAGAAGCTCTGCCACCATTTTACCATCTATAATTTCTGCACTCATAGCTCACTCATAGGTTTTCAGCTTACATATTAATTGTAAAGATTCAAGAAACTTTGTTGTCCTAGCTGGGTATATATCAACCAGAAACTAATAATTATAATAAAGGTACGTCAATATCTTTTCATGTACTGCATCTATGGCGGATACTTTTGACACAAAATTATTGGCTGACATACTGAAAATAAGGGTATTCCCAAGCTCTGTAGTTAGGTATCCGCTTAGGCTGCGAGCTCCTCCTACAAATCCGGTTTTGGCCTGTACCCGCCCTCTAAGTGGGCTGGATTTCATCCGGTAATGCAGCGTACCATCTTCTCCCATCACAGGTAGTGAGGCGCGATAAGTCTCAGAATTTGAACTGTGATGCATACTGAACAGCAAATCGGTTAAGAACGAAGTGGTTAAAAAATTTCCGCCTGCCAAACCCGAGCCGTCCCGCATAATCACATAGGTCGTATCTAATCCCATAGAGCCTAGGATTTCACGCGTTTTTTGAACGCCATCACTTGTACTTCCTGGGCCTTCATGGGTTTCAGCTGAAAGTGTTTTCAGGAGCATCTCAGCATAAAAATTATCGCTTTCCTTGTTTAGCCAACTAACCAAATTACCAAGTTCAGGCGATTCCACTGCTCCTAGGTACTCCCATCCTACCAGTGCATCTGAAGCCGAATCGGCCGCATACCAATTGGGTGGATATCCAGTCCATAAGGCCGAACCTAATTGTTCGCTAGCAAGGCCGGTCAATGATTCGTTGGCTTCGGGTTTAAGTATATCAGGCCACCAACGTTCAATTCGATAAGGAGAGGTATCTTGCTGGGTATCTTCTAGGCCATTTGCCCACAAGTAATCGACAAATGAGTCCATAAAGAATGCGGGGGCATCATAAATAGCTAGAGCTTCTGTCTCCTTGTACCCCAATGGTAAACTACTAGCTAAATAGAGTTCATTGGTTTGCCACGATCTTCGGTAATATTCATCGTATTTGGTATGGACCGGTGCTATGCGTTGTTCATTAATAAACTGTACATAATCAGTTTGATTCGGAAACCAACTTATTTGCGGTTTGGCTCCTATCTCACCCTCGGCCACTACTTCTAGATCTACCGCGTTATTATTAAAACTGAGTTCACTAATTTCTACTCCGTAGTAGAAGTTCAAATCGTCCCAATCCCATCCTTTTGGATATACTTCGGCATCAAAATAGCCTAAACGGCCAATCCATTGACCGGTCCATCCAGTAATTCCTGTATTTTTAAGCACTTGAAGAAGTTCTTCAAACACATGATATCTATTTTCCTCGTACAAAAAACCAGAGATACTAGGATCTCCTTTACCCACTATCATTAAATCTCCTACCCACACAGAATCCTCCAAATATCCTCGACCATAGATGGGTGTTTGGTAGCGAAATTCAGTTCCCAATTTTTCTAACACCGCAGCCGATGTGACAAGCTTCATGTTAGATGCTGGAACTATCCACTTTTGATCGTTCCAAGATTCTAAAGACTGACCTTGCTCATCTATAACCGAAATAGACCAGTGCACCCCTTTGGATTCGTGCTGCATTATAATGTCTTCCACACTCTGAGCTTGAAGTTGGACAGGTACAAGGTAGATGGGGGCTAAAACTAAACATAGCAATGCCACTTGTTTAACATTCCAATAATTCATCTGCCAGCTTGTATATATAGGACACATTAACTACTCACCTTATTTTTTGGATTAACTAAATTGACGCAACTCCTTTTCTTTGAAGTGCTCAATGAGTTCTTCTTCATTTTGCACGGCCAATAAATCTGTTCGAAAATCGTCATAATTCATAAGAGTTGAAACTCTGCTTAATAATCGTATATGACTTCGATGGTCTGAATAAGGGCCTACTATCAAAAAAATAAGCTGAACAGGTACCGAATCAATGGAATTAAATGCTATTGGTTCTTTCAAACGTGCAAAAGCGGCATAGTATTGGTCAACCGCATCTGTTTTACCATGGGGTATTGCCAAACCTTGTCCAACCCCTGTAGACATAATTTTTTCACGTGAGACAATAGCCTCCCGTATTTCTAGTAGCTGTTCAGTATCAATTGTACCAATAAACGTATCTACCAATGCATGAATAGCATCAAATTTATTATCCACCTCAAGATCTAGCAGAATATGTTTTAAACTAAGTAATTGTTGAATAGTCAATGGTAGTTCAGTTTAAATTGATGATTAATGTGCAAAAATTTAAAAGGAGCATGGCGTTAGAAACCCTCCCTTTCCTGTGTTTTCGACTCACAAAGTAATGACGAAACTTACAAAGTGAAAGACTTCATTTTTTTGTAAACTTCGGCATGTTAATTCGCCAAATTTTATCGGTATTTGAAAAAGATCTTCGTATCGAATTTCGCAGTAAGTATGCTTTAAATATGGTTGCGGCTTTCATTGTAGCTGCCCTATTACTCATTTTATTTACTCTCCGGGCCCAAGAGCTACAGCCTACCCCTAAAAGTGGTCTTATTTGGATTGTGGTCTTATTCGCATCCCTAACTGTTCTGGGGCGCAGTTTTATCATGGAAACAGATAAAGGAACTTTTCAAACTTTGCAGATTTACTCCAATGCTACTGCGGTTTACTTAGGGAAATACCTATATAACATGGGATTCAGTCTTTTAATTTACCTACTCAGCTTTAGCTTATATGGCTTTTTAATCAAGTGGTCGATTGTATCCTATCCTGCCTTTTTATATATCATGGTGTTTGGAACTATGGGCTTATCCTCGGTATGTACTTTAATTGCAGCAATAGTTTCGCAAGCAGATCGGCAAGGGGCTATTTTTTCGGTTCTTAGTATCCCTTTGTTTGTGCCTTTTATTCTCTTGTTGTCTCGCTTAACCAAAAAAGCTTTCGTGGACGGTATGCAAGGTTGGTGGAATTCTGAAGTAGCGGCACTTTTTGGCTTTGTTGGGGTTACCAGCGTGGCTGGTTGGTTGTTATTTGACTTTATTTGGGAGGAGGATTAATGGCTTTTTTGTCAGATGATTTAATTGGTCAACATAGGGTTAAAGAACTTTTAAACAGCATTATTGAGCGAAACCGAGTTGGTCATGCTTATTTATTTTCCGGCCCAAAAGGAAGTGGTATGTTGCCTTTTGCCCTGCGATTCGCCGAATGCATAAACCAGAAAAAAGATGGAAAGGAAGTGGAATTACCGTGGCATAAACATCCTGATATCCACGTGTTCATTCCTATGCCTAGCTCAGCTGGAATCCAAGAAAGAAATGAGCGCCTAGAATGGCTTAGTGAAGATAGCTACAACCTCATTGAGTACGCCGACCGCCCAGACTCCGATAAAGAGCGTAGTAAAAATCGACAAGCATTTTATTCCATAGATTATTTTCGCTCGGAAATTCGCCCTGTGACTAGATTACGACCGTATCAAGGCAAAAAGGTGGTAGTAATTATGACCCAGGTCGAAACCATGAGGAAAGAGACGGCCAATTCTTTTTTAAAACTACTTGAAGAGCCCTCTGAAGGAGTTTTGTTCATCCTAACCACTCATCACTATGAACAGCTCCTACCCACTATTACCTCCCGTTGCCAACACATTGCGTTCGGCCAAAACACACTAGAAGATGTACAAAAGGCATTGATTGAACGGGACCAAATGCCAAAGGATAAAGCAGCGTTAGTTTCTAAATTAACCCAAGCCAATTACGCTAAAACTAAACATATTGACGTAGATTTAATCCATCAGAGCCGTTCTGAAATGATTGATTTCATTCGCAGTTCTTATGTCTTAGATGCGATTAAAATAAATTCCATTATTCTGAATTGGACCTCAACACTAAATACAGAAGGACTTATCCAACTCATCGAATTGTTAGAATCATTTTTGCGAGATTTAATTGTTTATTCTCACACCCAAAGTACAGAATCACTTATTCATGAGGATGAAGTGGAAACCATTAAAAATATTGTATTGAATCTCAAAGAAGCAGATTATCATGCTATGATCGATATACTAGCTCCTGTTTACACTGAATTACGGCAAAATGTTCAACCGAAACTATTACTCACCGTTTTAGCCTTTAATTTTTCAACCCTCCTACGCGGTCAAGGCCAATCCATTCCAAGAGAAAGAGCCTTTATGCATTTACCCGCGTTACAATTAAATTCCTAGTTCATGTCCGAAAAATTTCATTTTCTAAAACTAGAAGCTACTGGTAATGACTTTATTCTGGTTGATGCAAGCAAGCAAGACATTCCCTTAGAACACCTAGAGCACATTGCCCCAGAAATTTGTAATCGAAAGACTGGAATTGGAGCCGATGGATTACTGATTCTTCATCCTATTTCCACCTTGGGAGCAGACTATACCATGATTTATAAAAATGCGGACGGTAGTGACGCAGGAATGTGTGGTAATGGTGGAAGAGCTATTGCATTTTATGCCTCACAAAATGGCTATTCGGATACCCATCGCTTTCAAGTACATGAACAAGTATATGAGGCTTTCGTACACCCTGGAAGCCATCAGGTCGAAATTAGCTTTCCTGATTGCGATGCTCCAAGTTCTATTTCTCATGAGTGGCTGGCTTGTGTGAATAAAGACTCTACTGAACAAAGTACACAACAAGCCTCTTCATCTTCCTCACAATTCAAAGCCGATGCTGCCTTTAGAGCCTACCCTCAAACCGAACATGTTGTGCTTTTTTCTAATGATCTTTTGGCTATACAACCAACTGAAGAGTTGGCAAAATTAGGGCGTAGTATTCGTAATGATGAGCTTTTTCATCCCAAAGGAACCAATGTGAATTTTGTTTATAGCCAACAAGTGAATCATATTCAGTTAGAAACTTATGAACGCGGGGTGGAACATTTCACCTTAGCATGTGGTACAGGTGCCATTGCTAGTGCGATGGCTATGCATATGAAAGAAGGCGGCAAAGCTGGGTCGCACCTTTACCAGGTCACGGTTCAAGGAGGATTGTTAGAGGTTTCTTTTGATTGCTCAGACACAGCTACGTTGACCCAGAGTGAACATGGTAAATTGTTTAAAAAAGTTCTACTTAAAGGACCTGCACGAATTGTATTCAACGGTATTTGGGCTGGTAATTGAAATTCAAATGGGTACTACAATCAGTTCGTATTCTTCTTATCAGTATCAGTTGAGCTATACCTACTATATACTGGGTTTTATTTCGCTGCTTTGGATGAGTTGCAGTTCAACTGTTAATCTAGCCCCAAGCAGCCCACCTATTCCTCAGGTAAACAGTTTACTCGTACTTCCTGAACAACGAAGTATCCCCGATAATATTCGTAGTGTTCAGTTTTTCAGCTCTTCTCAAGCCTCTTCCCCGTTGGTTAGCGCTCGCTTAGGATCCAGTGACCGACTTGTTCTTCGCTTCGATGAGTTGAGCGAAATCAGCGGAATGTTTCGCATTCATTTTTCTCACCGAAACAAAGACTGGACACAGAGCAACCTACCACCTACATGGTTTATGAATACCCCAAATCAGCGAATTGTCCAGGGCGGTTCTAAAAACCAAAGTAATAGTATACCATTTCACTCATATGATATTCAGTTTTCTCTGCGAGATCTTGAGTTTTTAGCGAGTGGATTTTACTTCATTCATGTATCTGATTACACCACAGGTATTGAATTGTTTAGCCTTCCGTTTGCACTTTCTGAGCAGCGTGGTACACTTGAGTTGGATGGAGAAACTCTGTACAACAAAGGGAACTTAGGGGCGGCTGTAGATAGAATTTTTGCTGAATTTAGTTATCCAGAATTTATTGACATGCCCGTTTTTGATTTGAGCTTTCAGGTACTTCAAGATGGGTTTTTACGAAAGGCTATACTAGCCAGAGGTAAAGATTTTAGCGAAGAAAAAGTTGCTAAATTTTACCTTGAAGAATCCCAAAGCTACCCTGCTAATACACGCTATTATGGACTTTATCTATCCACTTTTAGTCTTTCTAACCGAGATGTTTTAGAGTATGAAGAGTTCGATGAACTTCCACAGATAACCTTAAGAGAGGATTTTATATCATTCAGCGATACCCCTTATACTCTTCAATCTATGTATGGTAATCCCAGTTCAAGGATCACTGCACGATATGCTATAATCAATTTCCGATTTAACCCTATGGGTACAGGACCTAACTACAATGATGAACTTTTTGTTGTAGGTGACTTTAACCAGTGGTCGGAAAACAAACAGCATAAAATGAAGTGGAACCCGGAGTTGCGTTTGTTTGAAGCCCAGGCATTATTAAAAGAAGGCACCTATAGGTATACTTATGCCACTCGTAATGGTAATGATCTCGATATTATTGAGTTAGGAAGCAGTCTTACCAAGGAAAATCAATGGTATACAGGTATTATATTTTATAGAGACCCTAATCGACAATACGACCGAATCCTTTACATTGGAAAGCTTCAACTTAGCCCTTAAGTTTGTCATCTAGAGGCAAGGACTAGCTTATTAACCGTTAAAGATTGGTTAAGGCACTAAAAATCTATACCTATTGAAAAGTAGTGAATAGGTTCATTTGAAAATCCATCTCTATTGTATGCCCAACCCACATCATAGCGCAGTGGCAAACCAAACACTATGGTTCGCAAGCCAAATCCAGAACCAATTAAAACATCGCCATCGAGATATGAAAAAATGTTTCCATTTTCATCTTGAAAAGTGGTGGGTTCACTCACTTTAAAGTCCAAAGAAGCATCGTTAATAATTGGGTTTCCGTCAATATCGCTGATTCCATAATCAATCTGTTGCCCCCAGGCTGTTCCCACGTCAAAGAAAGCTACACCTGTAACATTATATAATGGTAGAATAGGAAG
>Ga0255765_1001345_pt1 | contig 30840 bp, 34 predicted proteins | sample 041ome_8_FD_179965 | JGI IMG/M metagenome (GOLD analysis project Ga0255765, IMG submission 179965) | Coastal salt marsh microbial communities from the Groves Creek Marsh, Skidaway Island, Georgia - 041407BS metaG (version 2) | ecosystem: Environmental > Aquatic > Marine > Intertidal zone > Salt...
TAGTTATTTGGATGAGATGGTACCAAGATGAAAAAACGTTTGATGATGTAGTTAGAAACAACTCAAATGACTAGAATTATATAGATTTTATTATGGATGAAAAACTAGTAGAACAAGTTAGCTCAAGCAGTGGTATTCCTCAAATGTTGGTATCACGATCTGCACAAGCAAGGGCTGAGGCATCTGGTGTCTCTGTAAATGATGTTCTCAACAGTTGGACTGGTGGTGAGGCTATCCAAGCAGTACCAGCTAATGAAACAGTTTCAGAATCTCAAGTAGTTGTCGAAGACACTCCTACTCTAGTAGAAGAGCAAGTAGATGAACCCGTTGTAGTAGCAGAGCCTGAAAATCTTGTAGAACCAATTCAAACAGCAGTTTTAATAAGAGAAGACTTGCCTCCTCCTGTAAGTATTAGTCAAAAATTATTAAAGTCTTTAAAATTTGGATTGGGTTTTGGAGTTATAGCTGGATTTGTCCAGGGACTTCTTTCAAGTTCTTATCTCTATGATGGCCTAATACTGGAAGCTGAAACACAGAAGTTAATAGCTGAATACGATGCTGTGTCTTTTGTCATAATCATTTCTCTATCTACAAGTTTTCTTGGAATACTTAACTCATTAAATGTTAAAAAGTTTTTGGATTCAAATTTTGATGGTTTTGGAATACTTACTTCTGATAGAGAATCTGTATTTACTGGTGGTGGTCTAGGTTTAGTTTTAGGTTCCTCAACAGCATTTTTTATAATTAATAGCGTTGGGCAGACAATAGAACCAGTGCTTCCTGATGATCCGGTAATAAATTTAATTACAGTTGGTGGCGCTTTTTGGAGAGTTGTAGTTTTATCAACTTTTGTACAAGCTGCGATATCTACCTTGACAATGCTACTTGGTGTTCCTAAAGGGCTTGAAGATTTTGAGGATTCTGAAGCTCGGAAAATACGCCAAAGAATTGTTGGCTCAATCGTGATTCCAATGGGATCAATAATTGTTGGTGGTCTAATAGCGGTTGCTATTGCGCAAGTATTTTTAAACTTTCATGAATATGCACCACTGTTTGCATTAATTATTTCAGCGGCAATTTTACTTTTTGCAAGTGTAATGAGCGCAGCTCCAAAGATAAAAATTACAAGAAGTGAGGTTCTAATTGCGTCCGGTGGAGTGTTGACTCTTATTGTTATAATTGCTAGTGTGGCTGCAAGCCAACACTAAATTTATGAATCAAACTTTTAACAAAATTGAAACCGTAGAAGAATACTTATCATCTGAGAGATGGTATGGCATAAAAAGAGATTACTCTGTTAAGGATGTCTGTTCTTTGAGACCTTCATATAAAGTAGAACACACATTATCTGAGATTGGGTCTGAACTACTTTTGGATCTTCTTTATAGAAAAGATTCATGGGTATCTGGACTAGGAGCAGCAACAGCTCAACAAGCACTCCAAATGTACCATCTTGATTATGAAATAATTTATGTTAGTGGTTGGCAAGTAGCAGCAGAGAGCAACATTGGAGCTAATACATACCCCGACTTATCACTTTATCCATCAAACAGTACTCCAAATTTTGTGAAAAAAATTAATAATACTCTACTGAGAAGGATGGCAGAACTAGATAAGAAAAAGTTACCTCCAATTATTGCCGATGGAGAGTCTGGTTTTGGCGGAATTTATAATGTATACGAACTTACAAATCAATTTATAGATTCTGGAGTAGCCGGAATTCATTTTGAGGACCAACTTGCTTCTGAAAAAAAATGTGGACATGTTGGTGGGAAGGTTGTAATCCCTACACATGAATATATTAAAAAACTTAATGCTGCAAGATTGTCGTCTGATGTTTTAGGAGTTCCAGTAGTTATTATTGCTAGAACAGATGCAATGAACGCAAAACTGATGACATCAGATTTTGATGATAGGGACAGTAAATATCTCAGTAAAAATAGAACTTCTGATGGTTACTACTTAATTGAAAACAACCATGAAATGGCGATAACAAAATCACTCAACTACGCGGAGTATGCAGATGTAGTATGGTGCGAAACCAACACTCCAGATTTAGGCTTTGCAAAAGAATTTGCTGATGAAATAAGGAAATCTCATCCAAATAAAATTCTTGCATATAATTGCTCGCCATCATTTAATTGGTTAGATAAATTTACTAAAAAAGAAATTGAAAACTTTCAAAGTGAACTCAGTTCATATGGTTATAAATTACAATTTGTCTCTCTTGCCGGTTTTCATTCATTAGCAAGTTCCATGTATGACTTAGCATCAAAATATAAAGGTGGAAATATGAGTGCGATCTTAGAACTTCAACAGTTTGAAAAAGATTTATCAAAAGATGGTTACACAGGCATCAAACATCAACAAGAAGTTGGTGGGAATTATTATGAAAAAATTGGTGAAGCCTTACTTGGAGATGAATCAGAACTACTTTCAAAAAAAGACTCTACAGAAAATACACAATTTTAATACAATATAACAATGACATATTTTAAAAACAAAACAGTAATTATGAGCGGAGGCTCTCGTGGAGTGGGTCTCGAAATAGCAAAGGCTCTTGGAAAAGATGGGGCAAATATTGCAATTTTAGCAAAAACAACAAAACCTCATCCAACTCTTCCAGGAACAATTTTCACCGCAGCCGAAGAGATTGAGCAAGTCGGAGGTAATGCTCTGCCAATAGTTTGTGATATTAGATACGAAGAGCAAGTAGAGGCTGCTGTAGAAGAAGCTGCAAGCAAGTTTGGTAGCATTGATATTTGTATCAATAATGCAAGTGCTATACACCTAACTGATACTGTCAATACCCCAATGAAAAGATATGACTTGATGCACAATATTAATGTACGTGGAACTTTTATGTTAAGTCAAAAATGCATACCCCATCTTAAAAATGGAGATAATCCACATATTTTGACGCTCTCTCCGCCTCTAGATATAGATCGTAAATGGTTTGGTATGACTCTTGCTTACACTACTGCAAAATATGGAATGTCTTTAGTGGCACATGGTCTAGCTGAAGAGCTTGGAAAACATAATGTTGCATCCAATTGCCTTTGGCCAAGAACCTCACTTGACACAGCAGCTGTAAGAAACGTTATTGGAGCTGAGTTAATAAAGGGGTCGAGAAAACCTTCCATTTATGCAGATGCTGCTTATGCAGTATTGAAAAGAGACTCCTCTACTTGTACAGGTAATTTCTTTTTAGATCAAGATGTTCTTGAAGAAGAAGGTGTTTCTGATTTTGATCAATATGCAATTGATCAAGATGCGACACTAGTTTCTGATTTTTTTGTTGATGATAATCCAGAAGACTGGATTCAAGCTTAATTTTTTGTTAAGAATAGATTAAAAAATTAGTAGATAACAAAACTATATCAATATTATTTTTATCTATCAGTGCATTATTCATCTTTAGTTGTGTATATTTTGGATTCTTCCATAGATTTTCTTCATATACTTCACCAATAACTTTGTAAGTAGTGTTTGGAAGGACAGGTTTTATGTACCTAACGGTATGCTCAAGGCCGGTAGCAATCTTCCACTCGCTATACTCATTAAGTTTTTGTAAAATTATGCAAACTGAATGTAAGCCTGAAGCTACAAGTTCCTTAAAGATAGATTCTTGAGCTTCGTTTTTGTTAAGATGAAAAAACATAGGGTCATAATTTGTAGCAAAAGATATTATCTCATCTTCCTTAATGATGAACTCATCTGATTTAACTTGGTGGTTTAAAAACATCTGAATTAAAAGGGGCGGGTATTAAACCCACCCCTTTAATTTATTACACTTGCTCTTAGTAATTTTCAACTAAATAATGAACTAAAACTGCATTAAGCGTCGTGGTTCTAAAGTTTTCAATATCTGAGCGTAACATACCAGCGTTAGCAGGCTGTGCAATTCTTACCATTGGCACATCTTCTAACAAAATAGTATGAATTTCAGTAATTAAAGCATCTCTTTCAGGTCCTGCAGCAGTTGTAAATAATGTATCCATTTTTTCAACAAATTCTGCATTGTCATAACCTTTATAATTTTGAAATGCTAACTGTGGATGGTGATTCAGTCTCCAATAATAATATGGATCTGACAATGCAGGAGTTGAATCCCACAACCAAGCCTCGAAACTATCATTTCTAATACTTGCTTCAAAGTCAGTAGCAGAAGGGTAAACACTTATTGTTACGTTTATTCCAACTTCAGCTAACTGATTCGCAATTAATAATGCTACGTTACTTGCATAGGACCCTGGTCTTACTGCATTAACAGTAATTACCATGTCAAAACCATCTGCATATCCAGCATCTGCCAAAAGTTCCTTGGCCTTATTAACATCTCTGCTATAAGTTCCAGGAGCGTTTGGAGCTTTGATTACTTCAGGTAACTGTGTGTTTGCACTTGCTCCATATTTGCCCATAACTCCAGCAACAATTGCGTCTCTATCAACAGCAAGGTTGATTGCTTGCCTTACTCTTTTATCTGCAAATTTTTCATCTGCAAAATTCAAGTGAAGCTCAACAGATCTACTTTCTAACGCTTCAGTGATTAATACTTTACTATTTCCTTCAGCACTAGCTAACTGATCGTAATCGACCTTGAAAGTATAATCAGCAGCTCCAGATAGCATTGCTTGCAATCTAGTTGCTGAATCTGGCACAGCACTTATAACTACATCAGAATATGTTGGTGTAAACTTGTTCCACCCTGGATTAAATGCTAAAACAGCACTTTCACCAGCACTAAATGATGCAAGGTTATAAGGACCATAGTTTGCTGAATTAGATGATAACCATTCTTTTGCCCATGGATCATCATCCGTAGCATGAGACTTAACTTCTGTTGCATCCAAGATTGTTCCTGAATACCAAGTCAAAGTACCGAGTGTAAATGGTACATTTGTTGTCACATTAACAGTAAAAGTTTTATCATCTATTTTGGTTATTGGATTTTCTATATTCCAAGAACCTACACCCATCAAAAACCTGAATACAAAGTCGTTAGCCAAAACTCTTTCAAATGTATAAACAACATCATCAGAAGAAATTTCATTGCCATACGGACTCTTCAATCCATCTGGCAAAGTAACTTTTATGTTACCGTCAGCATCGACTGTATATGATTCACAAATAAAACATTGCACATCATTTATTGCAGGTTCAATAGATGGGTCATCTTGAGCTTTAAACTCAAAAAGTGCACCGCCCCAAATCGCAGCTACAGCTGTACTTGCTGTACCCTGGTAAACAGCAAAGTCCGCATTAGATGGTAAAGCAGGCATTAACATTCTAAATGTTTCACCTGTTTTTTGACCTGTTGGACTTTCTGTTGCAACAGTTGTTGCGGTTGCATCTATTGATTCTGAGCTTTCTTCAGTTACAGCTTCTTCCGTTGATGAAGTATCTGCATCTCCACCTCCGCAAGCTGTTAACATCATAGCTAGAATCAACAAGATAATGCTAGTTTTTTTCACAGTATCTCTCCCCCTAACTAAATATATATATATATTTATTAATCTAATTTTAATCTCAAAATGGAACTTTTTATAATAAATGTTTTACTTTTGTTAAATGATTTGCAGGGTTAATCGGTTTCTACTAAGTCAGCACTACCAAGCATGTTCCCCATTCCTGCCAAAATAGCAGTCACAAATAAAATTTCTACAAATTGTTCTTGTGAAAAATCTTTAAGGGCTTGTTCAATTATTTCTTTTTCTGCACGTTCAGATGCTTTGGAGAGTGAAATATGGTTTACAAGTTTTAATATATTTTTCAAATTGTCATCAAATTCACTTAATTTGTTGCTTTTTGCATTAAATATTTCTACTTCAGACACTCCATTTTTTATAGCTGAATGTTCATCTACAGATATACAATATTTACACCCAGATATTCCAGCAAGTCGGAGGCGAATAATTTCCTTAGTCTTTATATCCACGGTTCCGTTATAGAATATTTTTTTATAAAATTCTTCGTAATACACTTCAGCGACTTTTGGATTTGATCCAAATACTTTTAAAAAAAATGCATCACCTGTTAAGTCAATTGACTTAGTTATGTTTTCTTTTAAAAAATGTGGTAATTTTTCATCTGAAGCTGGTTGATATAAATTTTTTATACACATGATTACAAATGTGGTGGATATTCGAATTTAAGTTGAAACTCTTCCTCAAGTACTCTTGAAAAATCTAGAAGATCACTATCGCATCCCCTTTTTGCAATAATTTGAATACTAAAGGATTCAGAATTGTTATTTCTAACAAATGGTATTGATATTGCTGGGTATCCACAAAGTGATGAGAGGACAAGTGGCTTAATTAAATTTAAATCTCTTGGAAATTCTTCCCCATCAAGATCAACAGTTTCATTTTCAGGTGATGGTGGATACATGAGTTGAGCAGGAGCAATTAAAAAATCAAATTTATCAAATATCTTGTCCACTGATTTAACAATTAATTTTCTAGCTCTTTGTGCATTCAAGTATTCTGTAGCAGAGAATTCAGAACCCATCTGAACAAATTGTTTTACATCACCTCCAAAAAGATCAGGGTTTTTTTTAATTGGTTCCTCAAGAAAAGCTGCGGATTCGGCAGTTAATATTAGAAAAATTGTTGAAATTACCTCATCAATATTCCAGCTAGTAGTTTCTGAGCATTGATATTTTTCTTCGATTAAACTCAAAGCTGATTGATACATTTTTTTAATACTCTTGTCCATAGGACTAAAATATTCCGAAAGAATGCCGAGTTTATAGTCTTTTTTGTAATTGATATCTTTTTCTAGATCGTATTGATTAGATATTGCTGAGAATAAAATAGCACAATCAGTTACAGTTTTAGTAATTGGACCAACAACATCAAGTGTCCAAGCTAGGGGAACTACTCCTTTCAGTGATATTAAATTTATTGTTGGTTTGAAACCTACAACAGAACACAATGCTGCCGGTTCTCTTATTGATCCAGCAGTGTCTGAGCCCAAAGCACCAATAGCGATTCCACTAGCAACCGCTGCTGCTGACCCACCAGATGAGCCACCGGGAATTGAGTCAAGATTCCAAGGGTTTTTAGTCGGAGGAGTTACTGCTCCATAAGCATATTCATGCGTGTTTGTCTTCATTCCAACAAAGCTGCCATTAGACTTTAAAATTTTTACAACATCTGAGTCATCTTTTGCGATATTATTTTTTAAAGATTCAGAATTTGCCTCAGTTTTTAAATCTTGAACATCGATTAAATCTTTCACTGCTATTGGTATATCGTTAATATAATGCATATTGAGTTTTTCATTTTTATGACGTTTAGATAAATTCAGATATTCTTCAGAATTAAAATTAACCAAAGAGTAGATTTTATTTTCGACTTGTTTAATATGGTCAATCTGTAAATTTATTATTTCTGAGAAAGACACTTTCCCCTGCTTATATAGTTTATGTAAACTTTCGATAGTAAGAAATTTAAATTCAGTCATTTAAATCTGTTGGAATAAATAGTGGAGATATTTTATAGTCTTCAGAGTCTAAAATATTTTTAATATCTAATAAGATACTATCTTTCTGAGACAAAGATTCATCTGCATTTTCTTTTGTTCTGTTTTCTTCAAAGTTGTTTTTTTTCATACAAATTTATTTATAGATTATTAATATATATTTTAGTAAGAAAAGGATAAGCATGGAATTTGAATTAAACAAAAACAACACGGGTCTGCTTGTAATTGACATGCAAAATGGATTTTGTCATGATGATGGTTCTTTTGGGGGCGCTATGGGACTGGATATTTCTCCATTAAAACAATCAATAAGTGGGTGTGTAAAGCTTTTAGAAACAGCTCGTAAAAATGAATATCCGATTGCATTCACGAGATACATATATAAAGAAGATTATTCAGACGGTGGAGTTTTAGTAGATGATTTAATGCCTGGCCTTGCAGAGGTAGAATCTTTAAAAGCAGGTACATGGGACAGTGAAATTTTAGACGAACTAACTCCTAATGAAGGAGAAACTGTTGTAGATAAAAATCGACCAAGTGCTTATTACAACACCAATTTAAATGAATGGCTAGAGGGAAATAATTTAAGTCAAATAATTTTGTGTGGAGTTACTACAAGTATATGTGTTGAAACTACAACAAGAGATCTCAGCCAGGAAGATTATAGAGTAGTTATAGCATCTGATGCTGTAAACGAATTAGAACCAGACAGGCATGAAGTTGCATTAAAAACATTGGCTTTTGGTTTTGCTTGGGTTAATTCTGTTGATGAAATTATAAGTAGGATGAATTAGGAAAATTCTTTTTTTAACTTTCCAATAAAATTTTTCTCATCAAAATAAATTAACTTTTCAGGGTATTCGTTTAGTGTATCTCGAAATATTAAAGACTTCATTTCAGAGAATGTGATTAGATAGGTTGGAACATTTCTGTCATTTAACTCTTTGGTGTCTTGAGATGCTTTAAAGGTGCATGTAGCACAATCTCCAACAACAATTATCACAGAGTCATAAGTTGTAGAAAAATCAAACCATTCAATTGGTGTTTTCTTATCAACTTGGGATATTTTTTTCACATCAATTTTAAATGCACTATCAAATCGACTTAGAATACTTTCAACTTTTAAATGAGATTGCGAATTAGGGTTAAGCATTGAATCAACCAACAACACTTTACTTTTTGAAATATCTTTTTGTACCTTAGAGGTAGTGCTCGGCAAATAGTCACTACGAGGTTTTATTTGTATTACCTTTATCATTTAATTTCCTTAGTAATAGATATACCAGAACCAAAACATACCATTGAGTAACCACCTGGAGATCCACCAGTAACTAGGATTTTTATATTTTCAGGCGATTTAAATAATTTAACTTTGTTATCTAAATTTTTATCAATAAAACCATGTAGACCACGATTTTCTAAATCTGATTTTTCAAAAATACATTCCTCAAATAGCAAATATTTTATATCATCTGGATTCATTCCTGAAATGCTAAATCTTTGTGCATGCTCAGGTGACATAAGTATCCAAACATCTTGGTTATAAAAAGCGTTGTAAGTCCATGGATTAAGCAGGGTGTGTTTTAAAGCATCAATTAGTGTATTAATACTTTTTGTTCCCATGTCCACAATTTCATGAGGAGACTGAGATGAAAAAACTGTAACTGTTGATTGTTCTTCATCTATACCATTTCTAATGTGATATTCCTTCCATGGGCTTAAGTCAATGTTTTCAGCAAAACAAAATGAAACTTTGCCTGGATGTCCGAGTGTAGAACTATCTAATATTTCTGGTTTTGCATTACAAACATTTCTTAAAAATAAATATACTGCTCTACCTATTGAAACTGAATCACCTAATCCTGGCCCAATAGAACCCCTTCCACCGGTAATATTTAACTCTCTTGCTTGTTTTCCAGATATTAGAAAAAGAGGTGATTGGCTATGAACTGTTGTTATAACGGTTTCAATATTAAATTTTTTATCCAAAAGCACATCTATGCATGTTTTGATAGTCTTCCAAGCTTTTGGGCTACAGCCAGCCAAAACTGCATTTGATGCAAGTTGATAATAACTAAATGAGACCCCTATGCTTTCAATATATTTATAAATCTCATTTCTGAGTTTCCAATCATCACCGAGCATTTTTTTTACTTTAAAATATGAAGGAGTTGCGACTGGAAGTCCTTCGCCCCAATCAATTGGGGTTTTCTTAAAATAAAGAAATTTACTCATCTAATAATTCATTTAGAAGCCTATCTTCTAAATTAAACTTTTCTTTTAAATCTATTTTCTGGAGCTTGTCAATATTTGCCATCAAAAGCTCGACTGTTTTTTGACTGCTGTCTGTCACCTTTTTGGAATAATTCTCGATAACGTCCTCGACATTGTTACGATTAACTATTTCATTTATAATGCCTGAATATAGTAATTTTTTTAAATCCACATTCTTTGAATTAATCAAAATTTCAAGGGACAAAGATCTTGACAAGGCCTCTGATATTCTGGATATCCCGCCTCCTGCAGGAATTAATCCTAAAGTAGTCTCAGGCAAACCAATTTTTGTATTTTCGTCAACTATTAGAAAATCGCAGCTTAAAAGAAGTTCAAAACCTCCTGCAAGACAATAACCTGATGCGTAGCCAATTATTGGTTTGTTGTAAGTTTTATCTTTTCTATAAAACTTATCTAATAATTTATCTTTCAATAAATCTGATTCAAATTGACTTTTAGGCTTTAGATCCCCAGTTAATAGTGGTATTAATTCTTTTAAATCAGCACCAGCAGAAAAAAATTCTGTGCTTATGCTTCTTAGAATACCTAGTTTTATATTCGAATTGCTTTCAATGATTTCCCAAATATCACAGAGTTCACAAACCATCTCTGGGTTGAATGCATTCTTTTTTTCTGGTCTATTAATTTGAATTTCTACAGCAGAATTACTTATTTGTAAATTAAAGTACTTATATTTATCTAAATCCATACAGCATACCCTCTATAGTTCAGACTACAATAATTATGATTAGGAGTAAATTTGTTAAAAATAATATTTAAGAAGCTTATTTTTATACCAATTGCTTCTTTTATTGTCAGCAGTCTTGCATTTTTAGTTGTAAATGTAACACCTGGCGACCCTGTAGAAGTAATTGCTGGTGGAATTGCATCTGAAGAAACTAAAAACGAAATCCGTGCAGAGCTTGGTTTAGATAAAAATTTATCAGAAAGGTACTTAAGTTACCTAAATGATTTAAGTGAGGGAAGCTTGGGAAGCTCTTTCTATACTAAAGTTCCTGTTTTAGAAAGCATAAATCAATATTTATTTGATACTTTTGAATTAATCATAATGTCATTAATAATTGCATTACTTCTTGGATTTATTTTTGGGAGCTTGGGTGCGTACTTTAGAGGAAAATTTCCAGATAAAATTTCAAATTTAATACTTTCTGTAATTCAAGCTGTCCCAGACTTTTTTTTAGGACTTCTATTAATTTATTTCCTCTTTTTCAAACTTCAACTTGTTCCTGCACCAGTTGGCAGATTAGGACTTTTAGACCTTCCGCCTGAAGAAGTAACCGGTGGTTTGTTGATTGATAGTATTATCGCTGGAAATTGGGATACATTTAAAATAGGATTGAAACATGCAATACTCCCATCAATTACATTAGGTATTTTTTACTCATCTTATTTTGGAAGGACTACAAGAAATGTGTTGGGAAACGCCTTGAATTCAAATCAAGTTGAATTTGCAAAGGCACTAGGTCTTTCTAAATTAAGGGTTTTTCTTTATGCGCTTGTAGATGCACGAACACCAATCATTACTTACATTGCAATTTTATTTGCAGGCCTATTTGGAGCATCTGCAATTATAGAAACTGTATTTGCATGGAATGGAATTGGTGGATGGGCAATTGATAAAATACTTATGTTAGATATTCCAGCAATACAAGGTTTTATTTTATTTGCTGGTCTAATTACTTTATTTACCTATACCTTTCTTGATATTCTCATAACTTTTATTGATCCACGTATAAGAAAGAATACATTGTGACAGTAGTAAAATTACTTCTTAACAAAAACAACATATTTGTTACTTTTTCATTCTTTATTTTATTGTTTTTTTCATTTGGTTCCTTTTTTATATCTTTTCCACATGACCCATATGTCACAGATATTGCAAATAGACTTTTGGAACCCAATGAAACATATATTTTTGGAACTGATGAAGTAGGTTTTGATGTGTTTAGTAGGACTATTGTTGCAGGAAAAATTGATTTATTTATATCCTTGAGCGGAACTATTGTAGCGCTGATTATAGGTTTACCATTAGGTCTCTTGGCAAGCGAGAAAACAAGAAGAGCGGAAAGAATAATGAAAGTGTTAGATATGTTTCAAGCTTTCCCGCTACTTGTACTTGCGATCGTAATTGTTGCAATGTGGGGAAACAATATTAGAAATGTAATTTTTGCAATAATATTAATTAATGTTCCAAGGTTTACGAGACTAATTAGAAGTGAAGCTTTAACAGTGAGAGAAAAAAGATTTATTGAAGTGGCAACTGCAATGGGCGGTAGTAATTCGAGAATAATTTTTAAGCATTTAATGCCTAATATTTTAGGCACTCTCTTAGCACAAGCATCTATCACTACTGCTCACTCAATTGTTGTTGTTGCAGCTTTAAGTTTTATTGGAATAGGAGTTGTTCCCCCAGAAGCCAGCTGGGGCTCAATGATAAGAGCAGGATCTCAATATATGACTACGGGCCAGTGGTGGACTTCTTTGTTTCCCGGATTAGCAATACTTGTTTGCGTGCTAAGTTTTAACACAATATCACAATTTATTTTGAGAAAATATGAATCCCTCTAAAACTCAAAACACGATAGAAGTTGAAAACATTGAGGTTGTTTACAAACTTGAAGAAAAGAAAATACACGCAGTTAAAGATGCTTCATTTAACGTCACTGAAAGAAAAATGCTTGGAATTATTGGAGAAACGGGTTCTGGCAAGTCTTCACTTATCCGTGCTTTGAATGGTCTTATAAAATCTCCTGGGGACGTAAGGTTTAATAACTTGAAAATTTTAGATGAAGTTGGCACTAAAAACGAATTCAATTTTAATAAACTTCGGGGAAAAAATGTAGGTTTTATCCCCCAAAACCCCTTTGGGTCTTTAAATCCGGTGTATAAAATTTCAAAACAATTTAATTTTATTAATAAAAGACATAAAATTTATGATGTAAAAACATTACCAGATAAAATTAATGAAGCACTAATTGATGTTGGTATTAATGATCCTGACCGAGTAAAAAACTCTTACTCTTTTGAATTAAGTGGAGGAATGGCTCAAAGAGTTGTTATTGCTCTGGCTACTTTTTCAAAACCAAGATTGTTGTTCGCAGATGAACCAACAACTGGCCTAGATGTGACTGTAGAAAGGCAACTATTAGATAACTTCTTTGATTTTGTAAAAAATAAAAGCATGACTCTTGTGTTGGTGACACACGACCTTGGAATAGTAGCTCAATACTGTGATGAGGCTTTAGTTATGTATAAAGGAGAAATTGTTGAAAAAGGGTCTGTTAATGAAATATTTAAAAACCCAAGAGATGCTTATACCCAGCAATTAATAAAGGCTTCAAGTGAAGACATTAGTTGAACTCAATGATTTAAGTGTTGTTTTTAAACAACCTAACAATGTATCAATTCACGCACTGAATGGAATTGATCTAAAAATCTTCCAAAATGAAACACTTGGGTTAATTGGTGAAAGTGGTTCAGGAAAATCAACACTAGGAAAAACTATGCTTGGTTTAAATCCGTATGGTGGAAACATAAATATTTTTAATGAAACTCTAAATATAGAAGACAAAAACCTTGTCAACAATATTAGGAAAGAGATAGGTGTTGTATTCCAAGAACCTTTTCAATCATTAAATCCCCGTATGAAGATAAAAAATATACTTTCTGAACCACTAATAATCCACAATAAAAGCATTACTAAAGATGAAATTGAAATAAAAACTCAAAAAGCAATGGAAAGTGTATTGTTAGAAAAAGATCAACTAGAAAAATACCCGTCACAATTGAGTGGAGGCCAACAACAGCGAATCGGCATTGCTCGTGCAATAATCAATAATCCAAAATTGGTCATATTAGATGAACCAACATCTTCTTTAGATTTATCGGTTAGAAACGATGTTCTTAGATTATTGAAAAATATTCAGAATGAATTTGGATTAACTTATTTATTTATAAGCCATGATATTCACACTATAAAAAATATATCTGATAAGACAGCTGTCATGTACTTAGGCTCAATTATGGAATATGGAGATACAAATAAAGTAATTTCAGAACCAAAACATCCATACACACGTGCACTTCTTTCATCTGTTCTTTCAGCTAATCCAGATGAAAAAAGAGAGCAGATTAAATTAGTTGGAGAAATTCCAAAAATAACTTCGTTACCAAAAGGTTGTTTATTTAAAACAAGATGTCCCAATCCCTCTGAAGATTGCAGTAAAGGTACTGTGGAAAGAAAACTTAAAGAAATTAATGAAGGCCATTTTGTTGATCAATGTTGTGCAAGTTGTGGATAATTTCAATAAAATATAGCTTATGAAAAATAACAATTTTGGTTATGTTCCTCTAAATATAGCAAATGGCATAAGAGAATTTGCTATAGCTAACCCTTCTAAAATTGCTGTTATCGATGGTGAAAGAAAAATAACATATAAAGAGCTTGATACAAGATCAAGCCAAGTAGCGAATTTTTTTATTTCAAAAAATTTTAAAAAAGGTGACAGGGTTGCAGTAATTTCTGCTAATAGATTAGAGTATCCAGAAATTGTAGCTGGACTTTCAAAAGCAGGGTTAATAGCAGTTCTAGTTAACCCTAGATCGGTTGCAAGAGAAGTAGAGTTTTTCTTAAATCACAGCGGTTGTACAGGACTGGTAATAGAAAACAGTTTGTTGGGTCTTGTTGATAAGTGTATAAACAATACAGATGTTACTTCTATATTAACGATGGATGGAACCGATTTTGGTTTAAATTATGAGTCTGCTCTATCAGAACAAAAAAAGTTTGATCCATACGTTTTTGTTGATGAACGTGAGCCTTTTAAGATATGCTATACCTCTGGAACAACTGGTGAGCCAAAGGGTATTACAATAAGCCATCGATCAAGGTGTCTGGTTTTTATGGCAACTGCTTTAGAGTGGGGACTAGGTCCAAGTAAAAGCACTATTGCTGTTGCACCAATGTATCATGGTGCAGGCTTTGCATTCAATTATGGAGCGTTGTACACAGGAGGACAATTAATAATACAAAGAAAATTTGACCCCTTGCACTTACTGGAATTGATCAAACAACACAAACCAGACTCTATATTCCTAGTGCCTGCACATGCAATTCAATTGAGGGAATTGGGTGAAAAAACTATCGATAAATTCGATACTACATCATTGAGTTGTTTATATTTTAATGCCGCTCCACTTCCTCAAGAATTGAAGCTTTGGGTAATTGACAGATTTCCAACAGCTGGGCTTCACGAGCTATATGGAGCAACAGAGACTGCAATAGTCACAAATCTTAGACCTGAATTTCAAAAAGAAAAAGAAAGATGTGTGGGGCCCCCTTGGTTTTTCAATCAGGTTGAACTTCTAAATGAAAAAGGTGAAGAAGTAGGTGTTGGTGAACAGGGAGAATTATTTGCAAAATCACCTTTTCTCATGAATGGATATTGGGAAGACGAAGAAAATACAAGTCAAAATACAAATGAGCGAGGATTTTTTGGAGTCGGAGATATGGCAGTCAAAGATGAAGATGGATTCTATTATATTGTCGATAGAAAAAAAGATATGATTATTTCCGGAGCAACAAATATATCGCCGAGGGAAATAGAAGAGATATTGCTAGAAATCGATGGAATTATTGATGTTGCAGTTGTTGGTAAAAAATCAAAAGAGTGGGGAGAAGCTGTAACTGCTGTAATGGTTAAAAATAAAGAAAATATAGACCTCAAAAAATTAGAAGAATACTGTAGAGAAAACCTTTCTTCATATAAAATTCCCAAAGAATTTCATTTTGTTGAGTCTTTACCAAGAAATGCTTCAGGTAAAATTTTGAAAAGAGTAATTAAGGAAGAAGTCGATAATAATCAGCTTAAAGTTTTATAAAACTTGACTACTTCTGTTCCGTATATTTCTGGCTCTCTCAAATGTAATTGTCCCAAATGGTCAGTATGTAGAGAAATTGTACTGTTTTTTGCTACCTTGTTTGCTTCAATGTCACAATGAGTTAATAGATCATTATTAGTATTCAAAAAAAGCATTGGAACGTCAAGTTCTTCAATCAACTTATCAGGAACGTAATCAAATGCTGCATTATATGCCCAGTTATATTTATCTAAACAATTTAAAATTCCTATAGTTCCAAAATTTATCATCTCGCTAGATGCCTTGTCTCCGTAAATGTTTTTATACCGATTCCATGCCCACATAAGATGTTCCCCTTTATCGTCAATCTGAACTTCTGGTGACCAGCTATTTGCATATTTATTTCTCTCTTCTTCGGAAAAATATGGAACACCGTTTAAAACACAAAACAATGCATTTTGTTGACCAAGTTGTTTAATTACTTCTAGTGCAATTGAAGCACCAGTATGACACCCACCAGTAGCATAATTGTTTATTGGTAAATTTTTTATAGCACCAACTAAAAGGGCTGAATAGTCAACTATATTTAGAGGCTTTTCAGGTGCATCAGACATACCATATCCTGGAGTGTCGAAAGCATAGACGGTAAAGTCTTTTGACAGGTAGGGAAATGCTTTTAAATAAACCTGGCCTGACTGAGGAGATTCATGAAAAAGTAAAAGAGAATTCTTACTATCTCCAGATTTATAATAATGAATTTGTAGTCCTTCTGATTCAACGTAATGCCGAGTAATTTTATTCATACTGCTTCAAATTCTTGAACCATTTCTTTCACAATGTCTTTAGCATTTTTAACTTCATTAATCATTCCGCTAATTTGACCTGCAGGATTATTCATTAATTCATATTTTTTAGATTGTTCAGCTGACCAGACAAAATCATCAAACAATACAAACTGAAGTGGCATTGGTAATGTAGGTAAATTTTGAGAATTCCACTTTTCGAGAATTTCTGTTTTATAAATTCTTGATGGCTTACCAGTATATGTAGTGCTTACAACAAAGTCTTCAGAGGAACCCTCTATCAATTGACGTTGGTGCTGACTGTAAATATCAACTTCTTTTGAAAAAAGAAAAGCTGTACCAATCCACGCACCAACACACCCAAATGCTACAGACGCGGCAATGCCCCTTCCATCTCCAATTCCACCAGCCGCAAGTACCGGAACATTTACAGCGTCCACAACTTGAGGTAAAAGTGCGAAATTAGCAATCTTGCCTGTGTGGCCACCTGCTTCATAGCCTTGAGCAACAATAATATCAATTCCAGCATCGTTATGAATTTTTGCAGTCTTTACATTACCAACCAAACCAAGTGTTTTAGTATTAGTGTTCTTAGTTCTGGTCACCAAATATGTAACATCCCCAAGCCCCATTGAAATAAAAGGAACTTCAAGATCTAAAATAAGATCTATTTGTTCTTCTGCAACTCTTCTAGATACAGTTTCTTTAGCGGGTAATTCTTGGAACTCAATTTGATACTCTTCACATAATGCTTTTACATAAGAAAAGTGTTCGGGATATTTTTGTTTAATGATATCTCTAACTTCATCCCTGCTCTCCGATTGAGCTGCAATATCAAAAGGTAGTAATGTACCAACACCAAATGGTTTATCTGTGTTTTTTTTAATTTCTTTAACGGACTTTTCAATCTCTTCCAAAGTAAGACCGCTTGCGCCAAGAAACCCAACCCCTCCAGCATTAGATACTTCATAAACTAATTCTGGAGTTGTGGGAGTTCCCATTGTTTTGCCCATGCCTGCTTGGAATATGGGATATTTTATATCAAATTTTTCACAAAAATCTTTATTAAATTTCATAAAATTTAATCAATTATCACGTCACCTTTTACGAGGCCCTTTGCAATAATTGTTTTCATAATATCATTAGTTCCTTCACCAATTGCCATCAAAGGTGCGTCTCTATAAAGCCTTTCTATTGAATACTCGGTTGAGTATCCCATTCCACCATGAATTCTCATTGCATCCAAACTGTTAGCAATTGCTACTTCGGAAGAAAAATACTTTGCCATCCCAGCTTCGGTATCAACACGTTTTCCCTGATCTGCCATTGACGCTGACCACCAAGTTAAAAGCCTTGAAGCTTGAACATTAGTAGCTAGTTCAGCAAGCTTAAGTTGAATAGCCTGAAATTCATTAATTTCTTTTCCAAAAGCTCTTCTTTCTTTGGAATAAGCTAAAGCTTGGTTGTAAGACTCTTGAGCAATTCCTACTGCTCTAGCTGCAATATTCAATCTTCCTATTTCAAGTGCTGAAAGAACTTGTTGAAGTCCCCTGCCTTCAACTTCTCCAAGCAACATTGATTTATGAACTTTAACATCAGAAAACATAATTAAACAACTTTCGGGACCCTTGTATCCCAATTTTCCAATATCTTTACTTATTTCAAAACCTTCAGCATTTTGATCCATTAATAAAACACTCATTCCCTTATGTGCGGGTTCTGCTTTTGTATCAGTCTTAACAAGAACAGGTAATGGGTTTGCATACCTTCCATTGGTTATCCACATTTTGCTACCATTAACAATGTAGTGATCACCATCTAAAACTGCTTTTGTTTTAATGCCTTGCAAATCAGTTCCGGCATCAGGCTCTGTCAGCCCAACACCTGTACGTAACTCACCTGTTGCTAATTTTGGAAGGAACTCGTTTTTCTGCTCTTCTGTTCCGTGCTTATTGATCATCCAAGTTGATAAAGAGTGGCTTCCTAAAATTCCGGCAATCCCCATCCATCCTCTTGATATTTCTTCAAACAATATTGACATAGAGACCATATCAAGGTTTTGTCCACCATATTCTTCTGGTATGAGTATTCCAAATAAACCCATATCTTTCATTTTTTTTACAATTTCATCAGGGTATGTTCCTGATTTTTCAAGTTCTGAAGCTACAGGTCTAATTTCTTTGTCAACAAACGACCTGATAGTTTCTCTAAAAAACTGTTGATCTTGTGATAGGTTAAAATCCAAAATTGCCTCCTAAATAATGTTATTTACATATTTTACCTTTATCATTAAAGAAAAGAAAATTGGAGTGTTCGTTCTATGGGTCCTATAACCTATCTATATGTACCAGGCAATAAACTTGATTTTGTAGAAAAGGCTTTTAATAAAGGTGCTGAAAATATATTTATTGACTTAGAAGACTCAATTCCTGTTCAGTTAAAAAGCGCTGTAAGAGATTCTGTATGTAATTTTTTAAAAGAAGGTAAGCCTTCAAACATATATGTGAGAATCAATTCCATTGATAGCTTTCAAGAAGAAGACATTTCTGCATTGAATAAAATCAAATTTAAAAATATTGTAATTCCAAAATTAGAGAAAAATTCAGCAATTATTAAAAAGGGTCTCCATAAAGAATTTGAGAAAATTATTGGTCTTATTGAAACCGCACATGGATTAAATGAATTAAAAGATATTGGTCAGATTTTAAATCTTGAGCGAGTCGGCATTGGAGAGGTTGATTTTGCAGCCGACCTTGGGATTACTGAAGAAGAAAAATATCTTGAATTTTATCGCTCAAAATTAGTTTATTTATCAAGATTACTAAATTTGCCAAAGCCTATTGGAGGAGTCTTTAAGAACTTTACTGATATAGAGGCTTTAGAAAATTTTGCACATGAATTGAGCAAATTAGGATTTGGTTCCATGCAATTAATTCATCCAAATCAAATAGAGGTTGTTAGAAAAGTCTTTACTCCTTCAAATGAAGAAATAGAGAATGCAAGAAAATTATTGGATTCAATATCTAAAAATCAAGACTCTGGTGTTGGTGTTTTTGTAAATGAAAAGGGAAGTATTGTTGATGCTGCAATGATAAGAAAGGCTGAAGAAATCTTAAATTTTATTGAAAAATTATAACTCCCTCATTATTAACTTCTTTAAATTTCACTTCTTTATCTATTGATACGTCATCTGTATCCAGATCTAATTGGCAGATTATTTTAATTTTGTCATTAAGTTCAACGAGTCCAACAATATACGGTGTTGTAAATTTTTCTGGATTTGGCGATCTGAATATTTCAGTATAGGAGTAGATTTTACCAACTCCATCAATTTTTTCTAATTCAAGATTATCCTCATTGCACTCAACGCAAAAAGATCTTGGATAAAATTGCTGAACACTGCAGTCTTTACAAGTTTGTAGAGTAAAGACTCCTTTTTTTACCAAATTAAACCACTCCTCCCAAAGATACATCATCCAATCCTTTCTAAAATCATTGTTGCATGTGTAGAAAAAACTCCGCCAGTTCCGTGAACTAGTGCAGTTGAAGCATTCTCAACTTGTCTATTATCCAATTCTCCTGACAACTGTTTAACAGCTTCAATTACAAGTAATAGACCTAGCATTCCTGGATGACAATAAGACAAGCCTCCACCTGAAGTATTAATTGGTTGCTGACCGTTTAATGAATAGTGACCCGTTTTAAATTTTTCTATGATGTTTTTTGGTTGATCCATGCCAATCGACGCAAGAGTTGATAGCACTGTAATTGTGAAAGAGTCATACACCTGAAAAATATCTATATCATCTAATAACATTTTTGATTGACTCAAAGCATTTTTCGAAGATTGTTCTGCACCAGTAATTAAATAATTTGGCATTTGGCTGTAGCTAATATGAGTATCTAGTTGTCCAAATCCTTTTACTTTAATTTTTGGAAGGCCCAATGATTTGGCTATTTTATCATTAGTTATAAGTACTGCTCCTCCACCATCAGTCACCAAACAGCAGTCCAATTTATGCAGGGGTGATGAAATTATTCCAGAATTTAATACGTCATCTACAGTTAGTTCATTCTTGCCGTAATTAAAGGCCTTTTCATTAAGTAGGGAATACTTTCTGGCTGATACAGCAATTTCAGCTAAATCTTCTGAATTAACATCCCATTCATGAAATGCTCTTTGAGCAACAAGAGCATAAAGCGAAAGTGGAGATAATATACCCTGGGAATACTCAAAATATTTTTGTGGTGTATGATCTTCGATTACTCCTCCTATTTTTCTTGTTTTAGCAGATCTTTGATTAGAGCCATAAGAGACAATTGCAACATTGCAATACCCCATCTCTACAGCCTCTATTGCTCTTTTTACAAATGTAAGGTATGAAGAACCCCCCAAAAATGAGCTTTCACTCCATTTTGGATTAATACCAAGATATTCAGCCATACCAACACTTGAAAACCTTTCTACACCATTTGTTGCAATCCCATCTACATCTTTAGTGCTTAGTCCTGCTTTTTTTAAAAGTGTAAGAATAGACTCGGTTTGTATTTCATAAATACTTTTCTGATCTTCAAATGGTGTGTTGTCCACAGCAAGGTTAATTGAAGCTTCATTCATTTAAAAAACCAATAAAAGATATAGCGTTGTCGATGACAACTCTATCACCACACAAAATTTTTGATTGAATTTCAATTTTATCTGAGGCCTCATTTACGATTACACTGCTGATTTCAATAGACTCACCACTAAAAACCATTGATTTATATTGAAAGTCCATTGACAATACTCTAGAAAAATTGCCAAAGTGTTCTAATAGTTGTTTTGAAATTAAAGCCCCAAAGACTTGACCATCTACAACAGGGCTAGGAATCTTGTTTTCCTCAAGATAGTTTTTGTCATAATGAATTTTGTGCCAATCCCATGTTGAGCCAGCATACAAAATCATGTTTGCTTGATCAAATGAATGTTTCAAATTTTGGATAGTTTTCATATTTCTTGGTAAATTACTGTTTCATAATTATTGCACTTAAGAACATTGTCTTGATTAAAGTATTTAATTAAATTTGTTAGGATTAAAAGCGATTTATTTTTAGAAGATTGCTTTTCAGCAATTTTTTCAATAGTATATTGGGCTTTAATTATATCTCCTACGTAAAAAGGTTCAAAAAATTCATATTTATTACCCCCACGTATATATCTTGTACCTGGTAAGTTAATGCCCCACTCGTGTGCTATTGCTCCATCTTTACCGGGGGGGCCTTGCATGAAGCTATTTGTTTCTGTTACAAAGGTTGGCGGAACCGGAGTCGTTTTGTATCCAGAGTCAATAGCATATTTTTCATCACTGTAAATTTTATTATTTTCACCGATCGCTAAACAATAATACCTCACCATAGAGTGGGAAATTGGATCTGGCGAAATGTACTCAAAACTTTGCTTTGCTAATTCTTCTATTTGTGGAGTTAATAGTGTTTTAGTCATTAAAAATACTTTGCAAAAGGGTCGATTTCAATTAAAAACTCAGGCCTCAATAACGAATGACAAATAATTCCTGTAGATGCTGGATAGGGTTCAAACAATAATTCTTTTCTGATTCCTGCAGTTGACCTATAGTCTTCAAGACCAGGTGGTGTTACATATTCAATTGTTTTAATAAGATTTTTTGGGGACAAATTTGCTGCTTCTAAAACAGTAATAATATTTAAGTAGGTGTATTTAGCTTGCTCATAAATACTATCCGCATAAACTGCTCTTTCAGTCTCTGGATCTAATGCAGCTTGGCCTGACATAAATAAATTGGTGCCACATTTTACTGCTGGTGAGTATGTTAGTTTTTCATACCGATCCCATCCTGGATTAATAGATTCCTTTTCACCTTTAGCTGCAGTCATATTAATTGATATCATTGACTGATTATCAAAAACTTTTGACATTAAAATTCCAGTTGCTCCTGGATAAACCGGTCCTAAATTTTCTTTTCTAACTTTTCCAGTGTATTTATAATCTAACAGTCCTTCAGGTGTTAGGTAATCAACTGTTTTAACAATGTCGGACATACTAAACTCCAATGACTCAAGGATTTTTTTAGCCTGAGCATAAATACTTTCAGTCTGGGTAACTAGATCCTCTTTATCGACATCTTCCAAAGGAAGTAAAGTTGGCAAGGATACAACAGAATCAGATTCGGTATTCACATTTTCTATACGGATCTCTAATTCCACGAATGCGTCTGGCCTAAGTAAAGAATCTACAATGACAAGCTGCCTGCTAAAGTTCTTAGGGAGCCTCTGAGATATCACGGCATCATATTCTTTGTAATACTTAAGTCCCTTCATAGTGATATTTTCAACTAAATGTGTAGTGTCAGATAAAGACTTATTTTCAGCACGTAAAATTGCTTCAATTTTATCTAAAGCTGTATTAGTTTGGTCTGCCATGTCACCTTTTACTACTATTTTTTTCTCAGCGGAGCTGTACTCAGAAGCAGAATGACCTGACAAATACAAATCATTATTGAGATTAAGACCTAATGAGAAACTATAACGCTCATAATCAAACCATTTAAAGTTCTCAGGATTAATACTTTTTAATACATTCACTTATCACTCCCTTAATAATTTTACCTGCATCATCTGAATCTTGTATATTAATTAATTCATCCAAGATTTTTGATTCAGTCGGTAAGTTAGTATTTTGATAAAATTTATTTAAAACTTTTTCTGTATCAGTAATAGAGTTATTTGGATTTTTCTCGGTATAAACCTTACTTGTTTTATCAGTGTAAAAAATTTCAACCTTACCTTTTACACTCGCTGCATCTTCAGTGTGCTTAATTTGTTCAATTTCAATTTTGTTTGCTAAATTTGATATTTGGGAATCATTTAGATAATTTTGTTCAAAGCTGTCGACATTTAATTCCTTTTTTAATAGGTAAAAAGCTAAAGTCCAATAAATACTAAATTTTGCTTCGTAAGACGATTGAGGATTCGATTTTGAATCTTTATCTAAAGCAACTATATCATAACTATCTTCAGGTAAATACACAGTTACTTTATCTATGGTATTAGTGTCTATGGCTATGTCTAAATCTTCTAATAACCTAATCGAAGCAATGTTTAACTGGCAAATTGGATAGGGTTTAAAATTTACTTTTTTAATTTCGTAATCATCAACATTTGTTTTAATTTTTTTGCTTATATTGTCAACATTTGAATATAGATTAAAAAACCCATTATCGTCTTCGAAAATGCTCTCTGAACCAGTAACTGAATAATTAGTTATTTCTGTTGCTTTACAACCACTAAAAGAAGCCCAGCCTGGATGTACAATTTTGGTATTATCGCCACTATTTAAAAAAGAAAGATTACCTGAAGTAAAACTTCCTGCAATTCCAAATGCATCGATTGCTTTATTTTTAGAATAACCATTTAAATAGGAATATATTAAAGATGAAGAAAATGGTCCTACTAGTGCAGTTGCATGAAATCCTTTCTTATGAAACATATGTTTTTCAACACTAGCAAGCGTAACAGCAAGCTCTACGCCAATACATATTGATGTTAATAAGTCTTTACCAGAGGTTTTTTTTAAAAAACTAGAATAAATAGCTGCTGGTACTGTAATGCTTCCAGTGTGAATTAATGCACCATAATGTGTATCGTCAAAATCTAACCTGTGAATTAACATACCTAGAAAAAAAGGTAAGAATTCAGTTTCCTTGCTTAATGAATCAATAAATTTTTTATTTAATTTTTCATTCTTATCAACTCTATATGAAGCAACTATGTTACCAACACAATCCATCAGCAAATTTCTAGATGCTGTTACTGATTCCTGGTCTAAATTTTCAAATTTTGTTGAATAGTAAGAATCAATTAAGTCTTTCGAAATAGACATATTTATTCAACAACTTTATTTTCTAATAAGCTATTAATATAATCGTCATCATATTCCAATATTTCTCTTAATACATAATCAGTATGTTCTGCATACAGCGGTGCTCTTGAAATGTCTACTTTATTACTGTCACCAACATTTACAGGGCTAAGTACTTGTTTTACTTGACCTAAAGTCGGGTGTTCGTATTCAAGAATCATATTTCTCGACTTTGCATGCTCATCATCGAAAACATTTTTCAAATCATTTATTGGACCTGAAGGTATTTGTTTTTCTTTTAGCATCACAAGCCACTCATCTGCACGCTTATTAACAAATATCTCATCAAGTATCTCAATTAATTCCTCTTTATTTTCAAATCTTGATGCAAAGCTCTCAAATTTTTCATCTTTTAGTCTTTCATCCCCCAGAAGATCTCTCAATCGTTCCCAAAATTTTTCTTTTGCGCAACCAACAACAAACCAATTATCAGAGGCTTTAAATAGTTGAAAAGGAACTAATGAAGGATGTGAAGATCTTGAAAACCTTTGTACTTCGTATTCCTTGCTTAACCACCAGGTTGCTGGGTAAGTTAATAGAGACAGCGCTGTGTCATAAAGACTTAAATCACAATCCATTCCCTTTCCAGTTCTTTGAGCAGAGTGAACGCCTGCAAGAATAGCAATTGATGCTATCAATCCTCCTGAATAATCAACCATTGATAACCCAGATTTGGTAGGTGGTCCGTCAGGTTCTCCTGTAAGATTCATCCAGCCCGTAAGTCCTTGCATAATGTAATCATATCCTGGTTCTTTACTTCTTGGACCTGTCATCCCAAAACCAGTTAGAGAAACACATACAATTTTTTCATTAATATCCTTTAAATCGTCATACGTTATCTTTAACTTTTTAGGAACATCTCCTCTAAAATTTGAGTACATTACATCACATTTTTTAACTAGATCGTTAAATACTTTTCTTCCTTCGTCTGAATTTATATCCATAACTATAGATTTTTTACCCCTATTAAATGTTTCATGGAAAAGAGAATCTGTTCCTTCATTGAATGGAGGCACATATCTTCCAACGTCCCCATTAAAATTTGGATCTTCAATTTTGATAACTTCCGCACCTAGGTCACTAAGATGTAAAGAGCCAAATGGTCCTGCGCCATACTGTTCTAAAGAAAGTATTTTTATATCATCTAATGGTTTCATAAAGCATCCTAAAGTTTCTTATATTAAAATAGTATAAAGAGATTTATCTAAGGAGTCACATATGGTACAAGAAGTTGATGGTTGGAAAGGGCGTTATTTTGAAGATTTTGAAATTGGGGATCACTATAAACATCCTTTTGGGAGAACTATAACTGAAGCTGACAACACATGGTTTACTCTCTTAACTATGAATACAAATCAAAATCACTTCAACTCAGAGTTTGCAAAGAACTCCCCTTTTGGCAAAGTTTTAGTTAACTCCGGCCTAACAGTTGCAATTGTGCTTGGACAATCAGTTATAGACATAAGCCAAAATGTCTTTGCCAACCTAGGGTGGGATAAAATAACTATGCCTAATCCTGTTTTTGTAGGAGATACAATTTACGCAGAGAGTGTGGTTTTAGAAAAAAGAGAATCTAAGAGTAGGCCTTATGGAGGAATAGTTACAGCCAAAACACGTGGAATAAATCAAGATGGAAAAACTGTGATTAAGTGGAAAAGAACATTTTTTGTTTATAAAAAAGATGCTCCACAAGACAAAGACTGGTTTCCTGAAGCAGAAATTAATATAGAAGATTTCGAATTATGAAATTATCTTTTGGTCCATGGGGTGAAACTTTAGATGAATTTGTCAAAGCTGGATTAATCGCAGAAGACAAGGGTTTTTCAACACTATGGGCAAGTGAACTTCACAGAACTCCTTTTGTTCCACTAACTGCTTTAGCAACCAAAACTAAAACTATAAAGATTGGGTCTGGTGTAGCCCTTGCATTTTTAAGATCTCCTCTTACTCTTGCTTTGACTGCCCTAGATCTTGATGAAATTTCAAACAATAGATTTATATTAGGCCTTGGCTCTGGTGTCAAGAATTTAAACCTTTACTGGCATGATATAGATTTTGGCAAACCTGTAAACCATATTGAAGATGTTGTAAATATTTGTAGAAAGGTAATCTCTGAAAGCCATCTAAATCCTATTTCTTATGAAGGTAAGGAGAAAAAAATTTCACTTTCTGGTTTTGATAGGCCCTTCACTCCTAAAAATACAAATATACCAATATATTTAGGTACAGTAGGTCCGCTAATGACAAAGAAGTGTGGAGAAATTGCTGAAGGTTGGATTTCACATGAATTATGCTCACCAATGTATTTAGAAAATAATATAATTCCAAAACTAAAAGAAGGGTCAACAAGTAACAAAATTCCTGAAATTGTTGTTTCAGGATTAACAGTTGTTGACAATGATGAAAAAAATGCAAAGAGAATAGCAGCGGGGACTGTTGCCTTCTATGCATCAGTAAAAACATACGATGAGTTCTTTTCAAGCCATGGGTTTGGAGCTGAAGCAGAAATAATCAGAAAGTTATTTAGAGAAAGAAAAATTAATGAAATGATTGAAAGTGTTCCCGATGAAATGGTGGATACATTTGCAATAGCTGGGAATAAAGAATTCGTAAAAGAAGCAATCGATAGGTACAGAGGTCTTGCGGATGAAATTAAGCTGACTCCTCCAACACACTACGTAACGGAAGAACAAACAAGATTTGCACAAGAATCAATCCTTGAACTAGTAAAAGATGGTGAAGCAAATTAAAACACACGAACTCATAATAAATAATTCGTCCGCAGAAATTGTACTGAATAGACCAGGTGAACTTAACTCAATTAATGAAGACTTTCTTACAGAAATGCCTGAGACTTTAAAAAGTATAGAAGATGACCCCGAAATTAGAGCTGTATTAATTAAATCAACAGGAAAAGCTTTTTGCGTTGGTCTAGATATAAATTTATTAAAAAAGGCATTTTCAGATGACGATTATTTTTCTTCAGTCTTAAAAAGATTAAGAAATATATACCTCCAAATAGAGTCTCTTTCTGCGCCTGTTGTAGCAGTTGTGGATGGGGTAGCTAGAGCTGGTGGTTTTGAGCTAATGTTAAGTGCTGATATAATCTTTGCCTCCGATGAATCAAAAATTGGTGATGTTCACACAAACTTTTCAGTACCCCCAGGAGGAGGTTCAACAGCTAGATTACCAAAAATTGTTGGTCCAAAAATTGCAAAAGAATTAATTATGACTGCAAAGTGGTTATCTGTTGATGAACTAAAACAGATTGGATTAGTTAATAAAGTTGTCCCACAAACTGAACTAGAAAAAGAAGTTGACCTACTGGTAAATAGTTTAATCGACAAACCAAGATCAATTCATAAGACAGTTAAAGAAATGGTAAATACATCTTTGACTTTAGATGTACAAAAAGGTACTGAAAATGAAATTAAAATTTTTAAAGAATATGTTTTTGGAGGACATGATGCGAAAGAGGGATTTTGGTCATATATAGAAAATCGTACTCCTGATTGGAAAATCTAAAACTTATTGATTTTTAAAAAATATCTTCCATTGTCTAGGTTGTCTAAGCTATTCCCCTGGACAAAATCATAATTATCTATATCAACCCCTATAAATTCTTCATTTATATAAAATGTCGTGTTATCTCTTCCTAAAAATATAGAGTGAAATTCATCGTTATGTAATAGCTCAATGAACGACTCATTTGTATTATTACTCTCTTTACTTATTAAATTGTTATCTGCATTTAAATTAGGCCCCTGAGACCAAGAAGGCTTATGACTCCACCAAACAATTGCAAAACAACCTTCGGGACATGCCGTGTCTGATCTTGTAAAGTTTGGTGGAAAAAGGACGTAGTCATTCTTTCGGAAAGTGTGTCCGCTAATTTCTAATGAACCATCAATTATAAAAAGCTCTTCATAAGCTGGGTAATGTCCCGTTGCTTCTCTCGAAAAACCTTTTGGAAACTCAACTAACATTAATCTACTTCTCTCAGTTGTATCATTAACAAATAGTGTTGAGAGCTTAGTGCCAGGTGAACTGTCTGGCATTGGAGCATCTTTCCACAAAATATTTTCTTTCATGGTTGTTGACTATAACGTAAGAATTTAACTTTACAAAACAATAATGCCTCTTTGTTTTGATTCAAAACATTCCAATCAAAATAGTAAAACTTTTGTGTAGTCTTCATTAACTTTGCTTCTAGGTAAACTTCGTCATTTATTAACGCGGGCTTTAAAAATTTGACGCTCTTAATTTCTATTAATGCATAAATATCTTTGAACAATTTTTCGTAGCTTTCTGCAAGTCCCCCGGCTATAAATAATAGATATTGACCTGGAAAGGGCTGTTTTTTATATTTTTTTGAAAAATGTGAATTTTTAAAATCAGAAAATATTTCATGAGTATACTCTGCCAAATCAGTAACGGCTACAAAATGATCATTTGTTAGTTTTATCTTTTTTGTTGTATATTTCATTCGATTTCTAATTTCCTAAGAAATCAATAACACTTTCCCAACCCTTAGACACGCCTTTATAAAATTCTGTATATTGACAATTTGTACAGGTAATTGCTAGAAATTTACGATTTTGAATGTTCATAAAACGTGACCAAGTTTTTCCAGTCATAGTAACCGTGTCTTCTGTAAAGCTAGTAGATTCACATTTTGGACAAGTCCATACTTTTTTTTGTGCTGGATATCTTTCTTGTTCCATATCTTAAATAATAATAGGTAAATCTTATATTTCTTTTAAATGGACTGGTAAATAATACAGAGGTAAAATTTGGTATGTCTAAATTTTTTAGAATCTTATTCCTCTCTACTTTATTATTCTTGTTTGCTTGTGGCTCAGAAGAAGCTGCCGATCTTGATCCACAAATTGTAAAAGTTGTTGATGATGAGTTTTCGCCTAGAGTTTTACGAGTTGAGCCGGGAACAACAGTAATTTGGGAATCTGGAGGGGCTAACAACCACAATGTAATTGCTAGTGATGGCAGTTGGCAAGCTATATCTTCAGACTATTTTGAATATGGAATTATAACTAAAGGCGACCAATATGAACATACTTTTAATGAACCTGGTGTTTATGAATATTATTGTCCATATCATGGAACAAATAATAAAGGGATGGTTGGGACAATTGTTGTTGGCGATGTAGATTATACAGAAACTGTTGAAGCCGTAACTGTTACTTTGACTGACAATGTTCTTAAAGTTGGAAAAAATGAACAGTACACAACAATTCAAGGTGCTGTAGATAGCGCAAACACTGGTGATTTAGTTTTGATAAGTCCTGGGGTATATAACGAAAGCGTCACAGTTACCACCTCATATTTAACCCTTAGAGGAACCGACAGAAATAAAGTCATAATTGATGGAGAGTTCATGAGAGAGAATGGTATCCAAATCTACGAGACAGATGGTGTAACAGTTGAAAATCTCTCAGTCAGAAACTTTTCACTTAACGGTGTTTACTGGAATACTTCAAAAGGTTTTAAAGGTTCTTATCTAACTGTTTATAACAATGGCGATTATGGAGTATATGCATTTAATTCGACAGATGGTGTGTTTGATAATGTATATGCATCTGGTCATCCGGATAGTGGAATTTATATCGGTCAATGTTACCCCTGCAACTCTTTAATTTTTGACAATGTCATCGAGGGAAATGCTTTGGGTTACTCAGGAACCAATGCAGGAGGTCACTTGTATCTCTATAACAATATATGGAGAGACAATATGTCAGGGATAGTACCAAATACTCTAGACTCCGAGCTAAATCCACCAGGGAGAGAAACGACAATTGTGGGAAATTTAGTCATTGATAATAACAACTACGAAGCTCCAACAAATCGATTTGGTCTTGTTGCGAAAGGAATGGGAATAGTTGTGCCTGGAAGAGTAGGTGACATAATAGAAAAAAATTTGGTTGTTAACCATGACAGGTATGGGATTGTCGCAAGTCCAATGTTGGATGCTAATTTATATTTTTCACAACATGTGAGTGTAAAAAATAACGTTGTTTTAGATTCTGGATACACTGACTTAGCTCTTGCTGGACCATGGGGTCCAGGAAATTGTTTTGAGGACAATATTTACCAAACAAGTACCCCACCGCTTTTAGAGCAACTTCATAACTGTTCATCAATAGACTCTTCAAACTTAATTTCAAGGTTTCCTTTACAGGGAGATCCTTCGGGTCTAATGATGCTTGCTGGGTTTTTTGCTGATGCCCAAACAACAGAACTTGATAAAAACAGATATAAAGAGTACCCATGGCCAAAGGAACAAGAAAACATGCAATTTGCAGATATCAATAAGCCTTTCCCTGCAATAGATTTGTTTTATGTACCTGATTTAGACTCTATTCAGGTACCAACAAACTTACTAAATGAAGACTTAGAAAATTACTACAATTCTGAAAAGGAGATAATTATGAGCGGAGTGCCTAT
>Ga0255765_1001351_pt1 | contig 30768 bp, 29 predicted proteins | sample 041ome_8_FD_179965 | JGI IMG/M metagenome (GOLD analysis project Ga0255765, IMG submission 179965) | Coastal salt marsh microbial communities from the Groves Creek Marsh, Skidaway Island, Georgia - 041407BS metaG (version 2) | ecosystem: Environmental > Aquatic > Marine > Intertidal zone > Salt...
GCTTCCAGTTCTATTTGATTTGTTAGAGTGTTTACGTGTCATCTTCGTTCATTCGTCATTACGATGAAACAAAAACACTCTCTTATGCAATACCCTTAATTAGTCCAACTTGGTCTGACGGGATACAATTTGGTTTATATATGATACAAGATAGTGAACTTTTCATCGCTGATTTTGCAAAAACGCCGGTTAATAAAGGGTTCGTTTTGTCTCGAATTTATAACCCTATTGCTCGATCATTCTTTAAAGAAAAATCATATAGAGAATTTATCAAAAATATCGGATTATTTACCTACTGGAAAAATAATAGTTTTCCTGTTTTTTGTTATGAAATTGATGACAATGATTTTGCCTGTGGTGAACCTTAAATGGTTATTCTAATTTCTTAATAACATTAAAAAGAACCTCTGCTCCAGCTTTCAAATCACTGACGTCAGTGTGCTCTTTCGGATTATGGCTAATGCCATCTTTTGATGGTACAAAAATCATGGCCGCCGGACATATCCGAGCCATCATTTGTGCATCATGTCCTGCACCTGAATTCATCTTCTTTACTGATAAGTTCATTTCCTTAGCAGTATTCATGACAATTTCTACAAGGTCTTGGTCGAATTTTACCGGTTCAAATCTTGCCAATTCTTCTGTCTCAATGATCACCCCTTCTTGGTCACAAATTTCTTTGATGGCTACCTTAAATAAATGTTCTGATTTTTTTAATTTTTCTTCATCAACATTTCTTAAATCAATCGTCATTTTTACTTCAGATGGGACGACATTGATTAAATTTGGCTTTGGAGTTATCACGCCAACAGTACCAACTTGAACACCACCGATTTCCTTTGTAATTTCTCGCACCTTTACGGCTAACATACTCGCTGCATATCCAGCATCAATGCGCATATTCATGGGTGTCGTGCCCGCATGGTTGGCTTGACCTTTAATCGTAAGAGACGTCCAGGAAATACCTTGCACATTTTCTACCGCACCAATTTTAACGTGCTCTTTTTCTAAAATCGGCCCCTGCTCAATATGTAATTCGATAAATGCTTTTGGCTTTATAACCCCACATTCTAAAGCGCCTAAATATCCTATTCTTTTAAGTTCATCTTTTAACTTTTTTCCATCGGCTGAAGTTGATTCATAGGCAGCTCTTAATGCCATTCCACCTGCATGAACTAGTGATCCCATCATATCGGGTTGAAATCTCGCGCCTTCCTCGTTGGTAAAAATCGCTACACATATATCATTTTTTGGCACTATTTTATGATCAATATATGTCTCAATGACCTCTAAACCCGCAAGAACCCCTAGACAACCATCAAGATGGCCGCCATTTCCAACAGTATCAATGTGTGACCCCATCATTATGGGAGTGTAGCGGTTTTCGCCTATTAAAGTTCCAAAAATATTACCAATTTTATCAATGGATACTTCTAAATTTAATTCTTCCATCCAACCACGAACCAGATCACGTCCGGCTTTATCTTCGTCCGTTAGCGCAAGCCTTCTTGCGCCACCCTCAGATGTACGCCCAACCTCAGAGAGTTTCTGAAGTCGGTCATTTAATCTATCAAAATTAATCTTCAAATTAGAACCTTAAGATGTCTTTAGTTGTGTGCCGTGGGCATCATGGCCAAACAGTTTCATCACCGTTCTTATGACAATAAATTGAACCAATAAAATCCCAAACACGATATAAGGTGACGGGTAAAACCCTGCGACTATGAAGGCAAGCATCGTCATCGCACCGTTGGTCGCCGCATAGGCAAACTGTGTTGATACATGGTCAATATGTGGACAATCAGCACCCATGGATGCTAGTACCGTAGTGTCAGATATAGGTGATGTATGATCACCAAATAATCCACCGCTTAAAATAGCAGCAATACTTAATATCATAGGAGCGCCCATTTCGTGAGCCATTGGAACTACAATAACCATAAGTATCGCAAATGTGCCATATGATGAACCTGTTGCAAATGACATCATTGCGCCAAGGAAGAAGACAATAAGTGGTAAAAAGCTAGGTTGAATTCGGTCCCCTATTAAGCTCGCAAGATAAGCCCCCGTTTTCAATTCGCTACATATGGAACTTAATGTCCAAGCAAGAAGCAAAACAATACAAATGAAAACCATTTTCTGCATCCCTGCGACAAATGTATTGAGGCTTTCATTATAGGTAATATTGCCATTTTTTTTCATTAAATAAGCACACCCCATTGATGCAAAGATGTAAGCGAGAGTGATACCCGAGCGTACATGAACACTTTTAACACCATCAGTGACGGCAAAATAGCCAATGTAAATCGCCATTGTGCATAACATTAATCCTAAAGGTAGCAGAACCGTGATTAATTTTGGATCTTCTTTTTTCTCAGTCTCATCTAGAGCTTCATCCTCTAATGTGCCATCGCGCAATGCTTGGTTATATCTATCTTGCGCCGCAGCCATGGGGCCAAAATCTCTTCCTGTGCTTAAAATCATTGGGATCGAAAGAAGCGCAAGAAACGCATAAAATTGGTATGGCCAAATGCTTAAAAGCACTTGAAAACTATCTTCGTTTATACCAACATCAGCATAAGCATTTTCAATCAGACCCATGATATAAACACCCCAGCCAACAAAGGGGATCAATATACATATTGGCGATGCTGTCGTATCGATAATAAAGGCAAGCTTTTCACGGCAAATTTTAAGTTCACGAAATACAGGTTTAAAAAGTGGCCCGACAATTAATGCGTTGCCACTATCAGAGAAAAAGACGCTTAAACCTGTTGCCCATGCGGCCATTTTCGCCTTTGCAGGGTTACCAATAAATTTGACCATCACTGTTGCAAAAGCGCGCGCGCCGCCTGATTTATCAAGCATATAAATAAAGCCGCCGATAGATAACGTCACCACAAGCACTTGATTGTTCGATGAAACCGAAAGCTGCGGGAAAGCGTGCGTTTCCACAAATTCAGCGATCGCAAGAAATGGATTATAATTTGATAAAACCAATGCCCCACTAAAAGCACCCAGAGTAAGGGAGAAAATGATATTTCTTGTATAAACGGCTAACACAATGCTTAGTGCTGGTGGCAAAATCGATAAAATACCATAATCTTCCATAAAATTTCCCTATATATTTTTCTTATACGTTAGATGATGTAACTTCGAATTACAAATCCCTATTCCCCAAAGCGGTTCATCACAAATCGAATAGCAAAATATTGCAGTACCAACATCACTAATATGACATAAGGCGTTTGATAAATAGCAAGCAATATAAAGGCAGATATTGTCATAATGCCCGTTAATAATGCATAGGGCAATTGCGTGGTTACATGATTAATATGCGGGCAGTCGGCACCCATTGAAGCAAGAACCGTTGTATCAGAAATGGGGGATGTATGGTCACCAAAAAGCCCACCACTTAATATTGCTGCAATCGTCAAGACCAGATCAGCAACAAGTATATGCGCTACCGGTAAAGTCGTCGCCATTAAAATAGCAAAAGTTCCAAATGAAGATCCCGTCGCAAAAGACATCATCGCACCTAAGAAAAATACGACAATTGGGAAAAACGCAGGATTTAAACTATCCCCTATTAATGTCGCCAAATATGGTCCCGTTTCAAGTTCACGACAAATGGAGCTTAAAGCCCAAGCAAGTGCCAATATTGCACCGACTTGCATTAAATTTCCCATCCCTTTAAAGAAGCTGTTCATCGCTTCATTATATGATTTTCCTTGAAATTTCTTCATCACATATGCGCATCCCATTGATGCAAAAATATAAGATAAACAAAGCCCCGCATTGACATGAATACTTTTAACGCCTTCGGTTAAAGCATAATACCCAAGCACGCCGCCAAGAACAGCGATCATGATGGCAAAAGGAAGAATTACGACGATTAGCTTGGGATCATCTTCTGTTTTGATCTCTTCAATTTCCGTTCGGATTTCTTCTTCATATTTTTTTTGCGCTGCACGCATAGGGCCAAAATCTTTACCGGTACTAATGACCATTGGCACTGCAAACAATGCTAAGAATGCATAAAATTGATATGGCCAAACATTCAGTAAAACCGTAAAGGCGTCTTCTTCTATTCCCATTGTCGCATATGAATTTTCAATCAGCGACATGATATATACACCCCAGCTTGCAACCGGGATTAGGATCACGACGGGTGCAGCAGTGGTATCAATAATATAAGCTAACTTTTCACGGCAAATCTTTAGTTCACGAAAAACAGGGCGAAAAAGCGGCCCAACAATAAGAGAGTTGGCCGTATCACTAAAAAAGACACTAATCCCTGAAGCCCATGTGGCCAGTTGCCCTTTTCGCGGGCTAGAGACATATCGAACAATAGCCGCAGAAAAAGCGCGTGCGCCACCACTTTCTTCAAGCATTCTTACAAATCCACCAATGATAAGAGTGATCATGATGACTTGAGAATTACTAGGACTTGCTACCTGAACAAAAATATGGTCCCTCATTAAACTGACGGGGGCAAAAAACAGATTAAAACCACCCAATATAAGCGTGCCACTTAACCCACCAATTGCTAAGGAAACAATCACATTTCGTGTGTAAACCGCTAAAAATATACTTAATGCAGGCGGAATAACCGACAGTATCCCATAGCTTTCCATTGTTCCTCTCCCATTTTCCTTCTAGCGTAAAGATTGAAGGGATGAGGTCAAGAAAGAAATAATTTGATTATTTTGAATATCCATAAAAAAAGGCGCCCTCAAGGACGCCTTGATAAAAAACTGATGACAATTTATTCCAACTCATCATTTTCAACGGCGGATGTCCATGAGGTTTGTGCCACACAATCAAGCTCTTCAATCGCATTAACCGTTTCACGGGCCTTGTTTTCGCTTTCATTAAGCAGCGTTGTTAATCGTTCTTCGGCAAAGTTAATATTTTCATGAACATGGGAAGGAACAGGCTCAGGGTTTTCACCAACGAGTTCGTTATCAGCATCAGAAATATTTTTTAGGTGCACGTCTTCAAAATACGGTTCTTTTCGTATTTCTTTACGCACTAAATCGTGTACTGTTTCGCCTTCTGCCTTATCAGGTTTTGATAAAAACTCTTTTATCTTATCAAATGCTATCATGTTCAAATCCCCAAAGATTATTTAAATTAAGACAATAACAGTAGCGAAAAACCTTAAAGAACTTCTTACGATTTATGGTTAACAAAAAGTAACCATAAAAAAAGAGCGCCAGAAAAGCGCTCTTTTTAATTCATTATTCGATTAACTTATTCACTTGCAAGGATAATTTTATCTCTATTCTTAAAATAAGCATCATTAAACGCAGCGACCGGGCCACTTAAAATCGCTTCATATTCAGGCTTAAGCGCCATCCAGCGATCATTTATATGTGAAAAACGGTCACGCATACGTTGGTTCATTGGGGGAACAATATTATCAACAATGCGGTATATATCCTGCATATCCGCAAATACCATATCCGGCCAGTTAAGCGTATCTTGGAAATAAGTCCGGTCAACGGAAACAACCTTCGCTTCCCATGCATCAACCGCTTCAACGATATCCTGAGCGAGCTTTTTAAGCTCTTCACTATTGGCATCATCTTTCGATTGAGTTTCAGCTTGATTGCGAGCGTCACGGGCCGTTTTAATGCTATCGGTAATATCACGAAGGGACGCATCAATCTGATCCGTCAGATCATATTTTTCCATGAGCTGCGCGTTTGTTACTTCAATACGCGGATCATACTGAACCGTTAATGGCTGTTCCATCACTTCACCATCAAAACTTAAACGAACCGTATAATCACCAGGGCGCTGTTTCGCACCACCCGTGATATTATCACCACCGCCGGATAAAACATACAGATCTTTAATTTCCGAATAATTTTCACCGCGGTAATCCCACATTGCTTTGTTAAGTCCTTTATTCGCCGGAAGCTTATAAGCACTTTCCGAACCACCGCCGTCACGATTTTTCGCATCTGATTCAAGTGTGCGAACAACATTGCCGCTACCATCCAGAATTTCCATTTTTAATGGCTTTTCTGAAAGGTCATATTCATCACCAAGTGTGTAATAAATAACCGCTTGCATTGTCATATTTCCGACACGCGCATCATAGGCCGTCGCTGGCGCATAAAGATAGGCCGCATCTTCATCGTGTTCTTCTGCCTCTTGACGAAGCGGGCTAATATCATCCAGCACCCAGAAAGCACGTCCCTGTGTTGAAATCGCAAGATCGGAACCATTCACCTGAATATCGGTAACCGGAACTGTTGGCAGGTTTTGTTGATAGGCTTGCCAACTATCACCACCATCAACAGAAATATACATACCTGTTTCCGTCCCCGCATAAAGAAGGCCTGGACGAACGGGATCTTCACGAACGGCACGGACAAATGAACCGTCCGGAATACCGTCCGCAATCATTTTCCAACTGCGGCCATTATTGGTGGTTTTATAAATATACGGCTTATGATCATCATATTTATAGCGCGGTGTCGTGATATAAATCGTATTTGGATCATGCGGTGAAATTTCAATTGAATTCACCATTCCGTCTTTGTTGCCTGATGGGGTTACGTCTTCCCATGTGGCGCCGCCGTCTTCGGTTTTGGATAGCATGCCGTCATCGGAACCCGCCCAAATTACATTAGCATCATATGGACTTTCCGTCACCGCAAGCAGCGCATTATAACTATCCGTTACTTCACGTGTAATCGTATCTGGATGAGTTTGCTGATATTCAGTTTGATTTTTGGTGAGGTCAGGACTGATGTCCGTCCATGTAACACCACGATCATCGGATTTATGGATCACATTACTGGCGTGATAAATCACTTCCGGATTATGCGCGGATACAAGTACCGGCGCATTCCATTTCCAGCGATAACGACGTTCATTGGGGTTAACACCAAACCCGAGTTCACGGTATGGCTCCACATTACGGCGTATACCCGTGTCACTATCATATTCATTAAGCTGTCCAAGGTAACATCCACCATACATATAACGCGGGTCATCCTTATTCATGGCCACATGGGCATTTTCACAGCCCGCCACCGCGATATAGGCATCTTCGCCCATATCACCTGATACACCCTTACTGGCGATACCAACTGATGAATTATCCTGTTGCCCACTAAACATACGGAATGGGAAACTGTTATCTGTATTCACCCTGTAAAATTGCGCCGTTGGTTGGTTATGAATGGATGACCATGTTTTACCACCGTCAAATGTCACCGTTGCACCACCATCATTACCGTTGATCATATTCAAACTGTTGCTTGGGTTAATCCAGTGACTATGATGATCACCATGCGGTGTCGTAATACGGTCAAAGGTTTTACCGCCGTCTGTTGATCGGTACATTGGTGCGTTTAATGTATAAATTGTATCCGCATCATTGGGATCCGCATAAATATGCATATAATACCATGAACGGGAAATCAGCTGACGATTACTGGTCACCTGTGACCAGTTTTCACCGCCATCGGTTGATTTATAAAGGCCACTTTTTTCACCGGTTTTTTCATCATCGCCCGCTTCCACAAGCACATAAAGAAGCCCTTCTTGTGCGCCTGATGGTGCGATACCGATTTTACCGAGGTAATCCGGCAGACCATTATTAATGGCTTGCCATGTTTCACCACCATCCATGGATTTATGAATGCCACTGCCCGGGCCACCACTGCGCATACCCCATGGATTGCGATTTTGATCCCACATGGACGCATAAATAATCCGCGGGTTATTGGGATCGGCTTTCATATCCACACCGCCCGATGTTTCATTGGTAAATAGTTTTCTTTCCCAATTTTCACCGCCATCGGTTGTTTTATAAATGCCGCGCATTTCGGTCGGCTCCCATGGGCTGCCTTGCACGGATACAAGGATCGTGTCCGGATCATTCGGCATCACAATCACTTCTGAAATCTGACGCGCTTCTTTAAGGCCGATATGTTTCCAATTTTTACCTGCATCCGTGGATAAATAAACACCATCACCATAACTTGATGCCACATGGCGATATGGACTTTCGCCCATGCCGACAACGACCACATTAGGATCGGTTTTGGACACGGTTACGGAACCAACGGACGCCGTCCCGAACGTGCCATCATCAACGGGTTCCCACGTATGGCCCGCATTTGTGGTTTTAAATACACCACCGGTTGAGCCCATATAATATGTTTGATTATCGCCCACAACGCCTGTCACCGTGGTCACACGACCACCGCGATATGGCCCGACAAGACGATATTCCATTGCTTTTAAATTATCTTCGTTGATGACCCCGTCAACCGCACTCGCCGGAGACGTCATAAGCCCCACCCCGACAATTCCAGTCATACAATATGTCAATAAATTGGATTTAAGCTTAAAACCCATAGGTTCCTCCCGTTTTTTTGTGATTCTGATTCTTATGCGATGAGCTTAATCGGTGATTAGAAGGTTGGCAATGAATTTGAAAATGAATCTATTTCAATTGCCTCATTAGTTCCCAAATAATCTTATCAATTTTCCCGTAATTTTCATCAAAAATGGATGACTTTTACACAGCTGTAGAAAAGCATATTGTTTAGCTTCCCTTTTTTCATCTAAATCTTTTTCAGAAGAATGTTTAAATTTATGATGACCAACTTCGCGGTAAAAAGATGATTCAATATTAAACATAAACAGCCAAGCGAAAGGATTAATAAAAGAAATTGATGTATCCCAACCAATTATTATTTTACATAAGATTGGCGTATAATCTGCATAGCCGTAATTTCGAGGGACGATATAAAGTTTACTTAAATTATCAAGGTCTTTTTTTTAATATTATAGATAGCCATTTTTCTAATTTACGAATGACAAAGGAATAATTTTTAATTTCATTAGAAATGAATATTTCAACATTACACTTTTCAAAAAGATAAAAATTGTCATTTGTAAAATTAGTGATTGCTGAGATGCGCCTATTCACCTCAAGACTTGCACCCACATCATTTATTTTTTGACCAATTTTTTTTGAATACTCTTCGTCAATATCATGTATAAGATTTAATATGCCAGTAAGAAAAAATAATTGCTTACCATATTGAACACTCGTCCAATCTTTGTCTAAAATCAACTTTTCTAAATCTGGTAATATTGCAGTACCCTCTTCATAGAGGTTCCGATGCGCACGATATATTTGTTTATAATCACCCTGCATTAAACCAAGCGATAATAATTGAATATTATTTTTATACTTATTACTCACTTATATCCCCATTTTTAATCCAAGAACTTTTTACAACGTCACCTTCGGCCTAACAATCGTATTCGCAATCAACAATCCTGCGGAAATCACAAGCGCAACAATGAAGAGCTGCATGAATTGATTAAGTCCACGGCTGCTTTCTTCGGTGGCGGCAATAAGAAGCCCCTGAAAGCCGACGGAGCCACTCACCATCACGGTGATGGCGGGCACGAGAACAATCGAGGTCGGACGATTTGTTTTACGCGCCCAAAGGTTCGCAAATATATTTGCGACTATCGCACCTATCAGAGTACCCAAATATTGAATTTCAAATGTATTACCAAACGTCACACCAATATAAGAAACCAAACAACAGAGCATCACCCACGGAAAATCACGCATTAGTGATTGATAAGCAATCCCAAGACCAATAAATAGCAGCGGTAAAAAGAGCCAAAGCCCGAGACTTTCACTTGCCACCGCAGGTACAGGGTTCCCCGAAAATAATAGTCCAATCGTCGCAAGTCCAAACCATGCACCAAAAAATTGCTTAAGAAGATAAATCACACCCGCGATCAGATTGGCACTGCCCGATACCACGTGATTACTGACAATCTCAACGATACCGGCGCTCACGGTAAAGCCCGGGATCATAATAATAATCGCCGCAATGATATTGACGAAAGTATTAATATCAGGCAACCATATCTTAAATAATGCCGCCAAAAAACCAACAATATACGCACTGGTGAAGGGGAGTAATTCATACATCCGCCCACCATATTTTTCAGCAAAAAACACATTGATATAAACAATAAGCGCCAATACACCGGACACAAAAATATCCATAATATTACCGGACATAAGGCCGGAAAAACCGACACCAATGAATAGAAAGCTCACTGCCTTTGCCCCAACACCCCAAGGGTTCGGCAACCCTTCAATTTCATTCAAGATATCATACGCATCATCCAGTGATATACCGCCGTCGACCACGGCCTCGACCACTTCACCTACACGGGCGAGTTTGGCCATGTTAAAGCTGCCTTTTTCCACCATTTCCATATGAAGGATTTGATCCATTTTATCATCCTTCCAAAAAGAATAAATAATCTGGGATCGGGTGGAATGGAAATGGCCACCATAACCAAGTGCCTCTGTCACCTGATTAAGATAATTTTCCAGTCGAGCCGCGGACGGTCCATAGCCATGGGCAATGATGCCAAGCTTTATAATAAACCGTCTGGCAACACTGTATTTTACCGTTCTTTCGTCATTTAATGTCTGACCTGTCATGACAAAATCCTTCATCTGAATATGGTGACACGATATGCCATTTTGATCGCAAATGAAAATAAAATAATTATGACGTTTTCTTTTATTCTCTTTTTATTTGTTCTTGTTTTGTTCTAAATATTTCGTTACCCTTTTAACGACTCACACGAGTCCTTCTTGAAATTGGGGCCTTATATGAAAGGTACAGAAGCTCATGTTGGAAATTCCAACCGGGCTGGTATGGTTGTATCTTGATTTGAACAGCTATTTTGCCAGCGTCGAACAACATATGAACCCCCGCCTTCGAGGGCGACCTGTTGCCGTGGTGCCGTCTGATACCGATGCCACCTGCGCCATTGCCGCCAGTTACGAGGCAAAGGCCATGGGCGTTAAAACCGGAACGATGGTTTATAAAGCACGGGAAATGTGTCCCGGGCTCGTTACCGTATCCGCTCGTCATGACAGATATGTTGAATATCACCATAAAATCATGGATCAGATCGGAAAATTCCTGCCGCTTACCAAAATTTGTTCCATTGATGAGGTCGCCTGCCGATTGATGGGCACTGAATGCCGCGAAGAAAACGCGCTTGAAATAGCCCATAATATCAAAAACGCCATCGCCAAAAATGTTGGTCCCTCTCTTGGGTCATCCATTGGTATCGGTCCGAACCGCTTCCTCGCCAAGGTCGCAAGCAATCTTCAAAAACCAAACGGGCTTAGCGTGCTTTATGCAACAGAAGTACCAGAACGTCTCGCTCATATTGAGCTTCCTGATCTACCCGGCATTGGACGCAATATGAATAAACGTCTGATGCGGGCTGACCTTCCCACCTTCTGGAATTTGGAACCAAAACACGTGAGGCGCATTTGGAACAGCGTGGAAGGAGAGCGTTTTTGGTACGCACTGCACGGCATTGAAACCACCGTAAACGAAGATCCCGTTCGCCGCACCGTCGGACATAGCCATTTGCTCGCCCCTGTCATGCGCCCTCGTCACAAGGCCCGCATTGTCGCACGCCGCCTCACCCTCAAAGCCGCAAGCCGCATGCGAAGGCTTGGGTATTTCGCCAAGCTTTATTCACTTTACGTGCGTTTCGATGTGCCGAAAAACAGTGGTGAACGTTATAAATGGCAGTCAGATATTAAAATTCCGCTGGCCGAGGATAGTTTTTCATTTTTACGCGCCCTTAATATGCTCTGGGAAAAAATGATTGAAGACAACACCCCACCGCGCATTCGTCAAATATCGGTCAGTTTTTATGGCTTGGTACCGGCCGATAAAATTATGCCTGATATGTTTAAGGAGTTGGATGATCCAATATCAAAAAAGCAACAAAGGCATACCCGCCTTTCGGTCGCCATGGATGATATTAATGCCAAATACGGCCTTGATACCGTCGTACTTGGCACCCTGCCGGAAAGCATGTCACGCTTTAGCGGTACAAAAATCGCCTTTACCCGCATTCCGGAAAAGGCAGAATTTCATGAATAAACCTTGAAACCGCCCCCTCTAAGGCTTACATAGAAATCATAGATATTGATTAAAGGGTAATAGATATGACCATTCCTTTAACGGCAAATGAAACAATGCCGAAGGCCGAATTGCTAAGCGAAATTAATCGCTTGCGCAAAGAGAAAAACGCCGTAATTTTAGGCCATTACTATCAAGACCCTGAAATTCAGGATCTGGCGGACTTTGTCGGTGACAGTCTTGACCTATCCCGCAAGGCGGCCGCCACTGACGCAGACGTCATTGTCTTTTGCGGTGTTCGCTTCATGGCGGAAGTGGCAAAAATTCTAAGCCCTGAAAAAACGGTTGTGCTCCCTGATATGGACGCTGGTTGCTCGTTAGAAGATAGCTGTCCGCCTGATGATTTTGCGAAATTTCGCGCTGAGCATCCGGATCATATTTGTCTGACTTATATTAATTGCTCAGCGGCGGTGAAGGCCCATTCCGATATTATTGTTACATCATCCAATGCAGAATATATTTTAAGCCAAATCCCGAAAGACCAGAAAGTCATGATGGCGCCGGATCGTCATTTGGGTGCCTATCTTGCCAAAAAAACAGGACGCGACATGGTTTTATGGCCCGGCAGCTGTATCGTCCATGAGCGTTTTTCTGAAAAAGAATTGATCAAATTAAAAGCCGAAAACCCGGATGCCCCCGTGACCGCACATCCGGAATGCCCGGAACATATTTTGCAGCACGCTGACCACGTAGGATCAACATCATCCATCCTGAAATTCGTGCTTGATAATCCGGCAGAAAAGTTTTTGGTGGCAACAGAGCCCGGCATACTTCATCAAATGCAAAAAGATGCCCCACATAAAACCTTTATCGGTGCGCCAGGCGCAGATGGCAACTGCAATTGTAACCAATGCCCCTACATGGCGTTAAACACATTGGAAAAACTTTATCATTGCCTAAACACATTGGAACCGCAAATCCATGTGGATGAAGAAACAAGATTAAAGGCACTGGCACCACTTGATAAGATGCTTGAAATGTCGCCAGCACAAGCGCCAACGCCTCCTATTAATTCTGGGGCAAAATCAGGGCGTGCGTTTTAATGCCTTTGTTCAAGGAAGAACTAAGATCCTTTATCCGGTCAATGCTTGATGAAGATATCGGCCGTGGTGATATAACCACGCTCGCAACCATTCCTGCCGATGCAACCTTAAAAGCGGAAATGAATGCCCGCGAAACCATGGTCATTGCCGGCATTGATATTGCTGAAAAAATCATCCATACGGTTGACCCTGCGATCAAGGTTGAAATAATGGCACAAGACGGCATTGAAGTTACCGCAGGAAACGTCATCATGACGCTTGACGGTAACGCGCGAAATATTTTAACGGCAGAGAGATCAGCCCTTAACCTATTACAGCATTTATCCGGCATCGCAACGCTTACCAAAACCTATGTCAAAGAGATTGAGCATACACAATGTCGGCTGCTTGATACCCGAAAAACCATACCGACCTATCGCAAGCTTGCAAAGTATGCGTCAAAAATGGGCGGTGCGATGAACCACCGCATGCGACTTGATGACGGCATATTGATTAAAGATAATCATATCGCCAGTGTTGGGTCGGTGAAAGCCGCCGTAATCGCTGCAAAAAATTACGGCAGTGACGCGAGCACCATCGGTATAACCGTTGAATGCGACACTCTTGATCAAGCCCTCGACGCCGTTAACGCAGGCGCTGACCGTTTGCTTCTTGATAATATGACAAACGACATGTTAAGTGAGGCCGTTACCAAATATAAAGGTAAAGTCAAACTCGAAGCATCAGGCGGCGTAACGCTTGAAACCATCAAATCAATCGCCGAAACGGGCGTTGATTATATTTCCGTTGGACGCATTACACAATCGGCTCCCGCCGTTGATATTGGACTTGACTATAAAGTTTAACGTGGCATATTCGCATGCGTATTCACTATCCAGTTTCAGTGAACTGGCCCGTCTTAACAGTAGACCGGAAGGACTTATCCTGAATATTTAAAGTGTGGAGAATAGTCATGACTCTCGCTCAATCAAATTTAGTTTTATTATTAACGGCTGCCATGTGGGGCAGTAGCTTTGTATTGCAAAAAATGGCCATGGATATCATGGAGCCATTTATTTATAACGCACTACGTTTTGCACTCGCGGCCATATGTTTAATGCCTATTCGGTATTTTAGACGTGGTAACATTAATGTAATTAAAAGCAATGATAAACGCCATATGCTGATCGGCTCTGTTGCGGCAGGAACCATTATGTTTTGCGCCGTTGGCTTTCAACAGATCGGCATTAAGGACACCACAGTTGCAAACACGGGCTTCATAACGGGGCTTTATATCGTTTTTGTCCCTATTATTGGTGTGTTAATTGGGCACAAATATAATGCGAAAATATGGCTGGCGATTTTAATTGCCTGCTCGGGGCTATATTTACTTTCCGGTATGGATGGCATTCATATGAAAAAGGGTGATTTATTCATTCTGATCAGTGCCTTTTTCTGGGGGTCGCATCTAATCGTGATTGATATGGTTTCCAATCGTCATCATCCCATTGCCTTTGCCATCAGACAATTTTTTATCTGTGCGGCTTTAAGTTTCATTGCGGCACTTGTTACCGGTGAAAGCTTAAAGGTTCCATCAATAGACGCCTGGATTCTCATAGGCGCTAGCGGCATTATCGCCATCGCGCTTGGTTATACACTGCAAATATATGGCCAAAAGGTCACACCACCATCGCAAGCGGCATTGATTTTTAGCACGGAAGCCGTATTTTCGGCACTTGCGGGAATTTATTTCCTCGGTGAGGTGTTAGGATCGACCGCCTTAATCGGTTGTGTTCTGATGCTTGGTGGATCGTTAATGGCGCAATTTTATCCGCCGCTTAACCACAGGGCCACGGAACAAAAATCGCTTCCTTAAAGGCTGGCAATAACCATCACAACTTTCTTTTCTCCCTCGCTTTTCGTGAGGGAGAAGGGTTGCGATATTTTGACCGCTTTAAATCCGGCTTTATTATAAGCCGACTTTAATTGATCGGGCGAAAAACCAAAATCATCTTGTCCTGTATCAAGCCAATCCCACTGCACCAAAATTCCACCTGTTTTCAGCAATCCCTTAAGTAGGATTAATGTATCGACAAAATTCGGGACAAAGCCAAACACAGACGACGCTGTGATTAAATCAAATTGATTTGAGATATCGCCTTCTCTTAGTTCAAGCTGCAGCGCTTTTACATTCTTGATATTTTTATTTTTCAAAATGGAGATCATTTTTGCGGAACTATCAATAGCCGTAATGTGATTGGCTTTTGGGGCCATTTTTTCGGTTAAATTACCGGTACCACAACCGAAATCCAAAATTTTTAAACCCTCAAGATCAACTTCCGCCCTAAGCGTTTCATAAGTGTGATTGGCATAGATAATAACCCCTTCATTATCATTCCAGTCATCCGCATAATCGTCCCATTCATCACTCATAGTATAGTATCCGGATCAAAGTAACTTTTCTTCGAGTATGGCTTGATCGTTTTTCGAAAACCCAATGGCCAACTCATCTCCAAGATCAAAAATCGGCCTTTTTATCATCGCTTCATTTTCTACCATTAGTTTAATGGCCCCGGCCTCATCAATATTATCCTTAATATCATCAGGCAACTTCCGCCATGTGGTGCCCCGCTTATTTAAAACAAGCTCAAGCCCCAGCCTAGAGACAAAATTGGCCACCATATCTTCTGAAATGCCATCTTTACGGTAATCATGAAAATCATACTCAATGCTATTAGCATCCATCCATTTGACGGCTTTCTTCATGGTGTCACAATTTTTAATGCCATAAATTTTAATCATACTATTTCATTTACCTCATTGATATTATTCAGAGTTCATAATGACACGTATTGAATGTGTCGTTGCGATTAATCAACAATCGCCTGATAAACAAGCGCACGTAATTTATTTTGATCATCAAGACCGCCTGCGGGTATAAGTTGCGTTAAATACACGACCACCAAATTTTCTTTTGGGTCGATCCAATATACGGAATGATAGGCACCACCCCAACCATATGCATTTTGACTACCGGGTTTTCCATATTTGCCTAAATCGGTAATAATTTCAAAACCAAGCCCAAATCCTAATCCTGCACCATATGGAATATCACCAAGATGGTTTGTCGTCATCAGTTCAACCGATTTCCGACTTAATATGCGAACATCATTTAAGACACCACCGTTTAAAATCATTTGCAAAAATTTACCGTAATCCTCCGCGGTTGATGTAAGCCCTGCCCCGCCCGCGAAACTTTGACGTGGCCCATCAATATAATGTCCTTGCCCTACATGGCTAACACCTTCAAGCATTCCGGGATTATCAGCAAGAGTAATTTTATCACCCTTTAATGAATATACGGTCGCAATTCGGTCTCTTTTTTCTTCGGGTACAAAGAAACTCGTATCGTTCATCGTTAATGGATCTAAGATATTATCTTTTAAAAATTGATCCAGTTGCTCACCAGAAACAATCTCTATCACTGCACCAAGAATATCGGTGTTATACCCATAAACAAATTTCTCACCTGGATGAGCCGCTTGCGGCAGATCTGCCATGCGGCGGACGGTTTCGCGAATTGGTTCACTGCGCTCAGCCGCATACCATCCATAAATACCGGAATCTAACCATGCTTGTTCGCCGGGACCGTTGCCATAACTAATGCCAGCCGTATGGGTTAATAAGTCACGAATGGTAATTGACCGCTTTGCCGGCACAACAGTGTAACCGCCATTTCCGTCGTCCTCCGCAACCGTTGTGTTCATATATTCCGGCAAATATTTTCCAACAGGATCATTGATCAGCAATTGGCCTCGTTCCTGTAAAATCATAATACCTACACTGGTAATAGCTTTTGATTGTGACGCAATTCTGAAAATATCACTTCGTTCCATATTATCATTTGCTGCAACGTCACGCTGCCCAAGCGCTTTATGATAAACGGATTCACCATTTCTCGCGATATATATCACATTACCGGAAAGTTGATCTTGATCGATATAATCCTGCATGACTTTATCTATACGGTTTAATCGGTCCAAGGACATACCCTGATTAACCTGCGCTGTAGCCGAATTTGCAAGCGTGAGAATTAAGAAAATAAGCGCTGAAACATTAATTTTCTTCATTAATCTAGAATATATCATGGTTCTTCCCTCTTTGTATATTATGAGAATACTGTGACTTATTTTGAATTATCTGGCAAATGAAAAAAATCTTCTAAACTAAATCATAAAGCCCTAAGACGTTATCCATAGACAATCTTGATAATCCGTTATCATGTGAAACAATAAACCAACAGCGATGATGCGCATATAGGTGTTTTTTATAAGTAAGAGTGCTAAATAAAACCCAATAGCATAATAACTATGCAGTGGATGAAATCCAATGCTGCATCGATCAGGATCAAAAATCGGCGCCGCCAACAAATGATCGAGATCAACCAACATGGTCGCCATCATAATAACCCAAGCTTGCCGCCATCTCGGTTTAAAGAAAGCCCAAGCGATTGCAACGGGTGCGATCAAATGCAGGCTATAATGTACAATAAATTGTAATTCAGGCAATCATTCTACCCTATCTTTGGTAATTTCTTCAGGGTCCGCGTGAATGAATATCTCTGCCGTTGGATAAGCTTCCATCAGACTGTCTTCAACCTGATCAGAAATAGTATGCGCATCATAAAGGCTAATGCCACGCTCTAAATCTAAATGAAATTGAATAAAAATATTCATACCTGAAGACCTTGTGCGCAATTCATGAATATCGATGACACGTTCATGGGATTTGATGATTGAAACAATATTTTTCTTTTCATCATCATCCATTTCTTTATCCATTAACACGTCGGTACTTGCTTTAAACACTTCCCAAGCACTGTGTAAAAGGTAAAAACAGGCTATCGCGCCAAAGATAGGGTCCGCATAAATCATATTGAAATAACCCCCTAAAACCAATGCGATCGCCACACCGATATTTAATAGAATATCACCTGTATAATGCATTCCGTCTGCTTCAATGGCGATTGATTTGGTTTTCTTAGCCACATACCGCTGATAAAGAACGAGCAACAGGGTCAAAATAATGGAAGCAATGATAATACCTAAGCCAATTTCTGTTTTTCCAATTATCTGTGGGTTCTTAATTTTATCAAATACTTCGTAAACTAATAATAGTGATGTTGCCGTAATGATAAATGCTTGCAAAAGACCTGCTATGGCTTCCGCCTTACCATGGCCAAAACGGTGATCATCATCAGCAGGGGTAATGGAAAACCGTACCGCGATAAATATTATAATCGATGAAAGACTATCCATAACACTATCAAGTAAAGTACCAAATATGGCTACAGAACCACTATCAATATAACCCCAAGTTTTAAGACCGATCAGCGTCACCGCAACGCCAACCGAAGCAGTAGTGGCACGTTTTAATAAAACTTCCGATTGTTCTTTGGTCATTGAGTTATTATTCATAATGGGTCCAAGTCTTATTAGGGGTAAAGAGTTTCTGTATCCCAGTTGCCTTGTTCATTTCGTATGTATATATGACGGTCATGTAATCTAAATTTACGGTCTTGCCAAAATTCCATCCGTCGCGGCTTCATACGGAATCCGGACCAGAATTCTGGTCTCGGCACTTTACCAAGGCCAAACTTAGTCGTGTATTTTAAAATCCGTGCTTCAAATTCAAATCGTCCTTCCATTGGTTGGCTTTGTTTTGATGCCCATGCACCGATTTGGCTGTCTTTTGGACGGCTTGCAAAATAAGCGTCCGCTTCTTCGTCAGTCACTTTCGTTACATCGCCTTCTATGCGGATTTGGCGTGCCAAGCTTTTCCAATGAAAACAAAACGCCATATTTGAATTGCCTGCGATTTCTTGGCCTTTGCGACTTCCCAGGTTTGTATAGAAGGTAAAACCATCTGGTCCATGATCTTTTAACAGCACCATTCTAACCGATGGGCGTCCTTGACTATCAACTGTTGCAATTGACATGGCTTCGGCCATATCCTCAACTTTTCCGGCTTCTTCAAACCATTCGGCAAATCTTTCAAACGGGTCTTGCATTTTTTTCTAACCTTGTAATGCTTTATTTAAATATTAACTATATGATAGATAATAGAGAATAAACTTAGTTCAAGATAGAGGATAAAGAAATGACGAATGTTAAAAATATGTCAAAACTTACATTAATTTTGCTTATGTCATTATCAATTATATCTTGTACCAAAGAAGAAACAGGCACATTACTAGGTGCGATTGGTGGTGCGGTCATCGGCAGTGAAGTCACTGGCGATAATGGTATTGGTGTCATGATGGGCGCATTGGCAGGTGGTTATGCAGGGCGCAGCATCGGAAGTAAACTTGATGAAGCGGATCAGCAAAAAATGTATAATACAACTCAAGGTGCGCTTGAAACAGGCGTTTCAGGTGAAGCCTCAACATGGTATAACCCTGATAACGGCAATAGAGGAACGGTTACCCCACAACCCGCCTATAAAAGCACCGAAGGACAATATTGTCGCGAATATCAGCAAAGCGTTACTATTGGTGGTGAACCTGAAACTGCATATGGCACAGCGTGTCGCATGCCAGATGGTACTTGGAAAATTATAAATAGCTAACTATATTAATAGAAGAGTTTACAGAAAAATTCATATAATTTACAGAAAAATTCATATAAAATGAGTTAAGAATAGAATATGAAAGATCCGTATAAAGTTCTTGGCGTGTCAAAAGACACAAGCCAAGCCGATTTAAAAAAGAAATATCGTCAGCTCGCGATGAAACTTCATCCGGATCAAAATCCGGGTGACGACAAAGTTGCTGAACAATTCAAGGAAGTGTCGGCCGCATACACATTACTAAGCGATGAAAAAATGAAAGCACGATATGACCGCGGCGAAATTAACGCGGACGGCAGTGAAAAAGGGGTTTTCGGCTATCAACGCCAACATGCTGGCGGCGGTAACCCATTTGGTGGTGGTGGGTTTGGCGGCGGCGGCGGAAATCCATTTGGTTCCGGTTTTGATGCTGAAGATTTATTTTCAAGTATTTTTGGTGGTGGTGCTGCAAGAGGTGGTGCTGGCGCATCCCGCGCGAGATCAGCCGTTAAAAAACGCGGTGAGGATAAAACCTATACTATTAACATTGATTTTCTTGACGCGGTTCTTGGTAGCAAAAAACAAATTAAATTAGAAAATGGTAAAACATTAAATATTAAAACGCCCGAAAATGTCAAAGAAGGACAACAAATCCGACTTAAAGGACAAGGACGTCCTGGTGTTGGTGGTGGTGCAAACGGTGATGCTTTAATCGAAGTTCACATTAAGAATCATCCATATTTTACCCGTAACAACAATGATATTGTTATGGATTTACCAATTACGATAGAAGAAGCAATTATGGGGGGCAAAGTGACCGTACCGACCGTAAACGGGAAAATTTCGCTAAATATACCGAAAAACTCCAATTCAGGTAAAACCATGCGCCTAAAAGGCAAAGGCGCGACCGACCCCAAAACGAAGAAGCAAGGCGATCAATTGGTTCGGTTAATGGTCATGATGCCAAGCGGGAAAAATTCTGAACTTGAAAGATCTGTAAAAAAATGGTCCACTAAATTAAAAGAAACAGAAGCAAAAAACATTCGTGGACATTTGGATTAAATGGAAAAACCCGTCGCTTTCATAAAATTTCTTTTTAAAGCAATCGCCAATTTTAATAAGCATGATGGCATGGTCATGGCCGGACACCTTACCTTCTTAGGAATGCTCGCGCTTTTTCCGTTTATTATTTTTCTCGTATCTCTAGCCGGTACATTTGGACAATCTGAATCAGGTATCGAAGCCTTATCATGGCTTTTTGACAGTATGCCAACCGATGTTGCATCCGTTCTAAGAGCCCCTATTGAACAAATGGTGACAACAACCAATAAAGGTATCATGACCTTTAGTATTATTGGCGCTATTTGGGTGTCATCATCTGCTATTGATGCGGCGAGATTAGCAATAGTTCGTGCCTATTCAACCGTTACTAGACGCCCATACCTTAGACGTCGTGCAGAAGGTTTGTTATTGGTTATCATGTCCGCAAGCAGTATTATATTAGGCATGACGGCTCTGGTTTTCGGACCAGTTATTTGGAATACTATTATTAAATATAGTCCCGTTAATGCAGATTGGGCATTTTTGTGGAATTTGGTCAGACTTTCGACGAGCTTTGCACTTATCTTTGGCGCATTATGTCTCGCGTATTTAGTCTTGCGTCCTCGTAGCCTTAAAGTCGCAGGTCCCCTTGCACCTGGTGCGCTTGGCGCTATAATTCTTTGGATGCTCGTCGCAAACACATTTTCTCTTTATCTCAAGTATTTTGGCAACTATGATGTCACCTATGGAAGCCTTGCCGGGGCTATTATCGCACTAGTGTTTTTCTACTTTTTAAGTGTCGGTTTTATATTGGGGGCGGAAATAAATGCGGAACTTTATCATAAAAGACTTGTAAAATTAGAAAAAAACAACCCAAGCGATTGAATTTTATGCAAAATTGTGTAGGATATTTCCCAATTGATATAATCAATAATATCATTTAAAAGCATTTGGGATAATCACCCAGAGGAATGAGAAATGGCTGAGAAAAAAGGACTTCTGTCGGGAAAGCGCGGTATCATTATGGGGGCCGCCAATAATAGATCTATTGCATGGGGTATCGCTAAAAAGGCCGCCGATGAAGGCGCGGAACTTGCGTTTACTTACCAAGGCGAAGCACTTGAAAAACGTGTGCGCCCGCTCGCGGAGAGTGTGGGATCAAATATTGTTCTTCCTTGTGATGTAACGGATAATGATTCTATCGATGCTGTATTTGCTGAATTAGAAAAAATCTGGGGTAAACTTGACTTTCTTGTGCATGCTATTGCCTATTCCGATAAACAAGAGCTCACTGGAAGATATGTTGATACTTCGCTTGAAAATTTCACCAAAAGCTTGCAAATTTCTTGTTATTCTTTTACCGCTGTAGCTCAGCGTGCTGAAAAATTAATGACCGATGGTGGCAGCATGATAACACTTAGTTATTATGGCGCAGAAAAAGTAATCCCGCATTATAATGTAATGGGTGTGGCAAAAGCAGCACTTGAAGCCAGCGTCAAATATCTTGCGCGTGATTTAGGTCCAAAAAATATTCGTGTGAACAGTATTTCTGCTGGCCCTATTAAAACACTTGCCGCTTCTGGAATTGGTGATTTCCGTTATATTTTAAAATGGAACGAACTTAATTCGCCTATGGGTCGTAACGTCAGTATTGATGAAGTCGGCAATGCAGGTGCATATTTCTTAAGCGATCTATCATCCGGCGTTACTGGTGAAAACCATCATGTTGATGCAGGTTATCATGTAATGGGAATGAAACGCGAAGACGCCCCGGATCTCACCCTCAATAAGGATTAGTAGTTATGTCAGACAATTCCTTCGGTAAATTGTTCCGGGTAACCACCTGGGGCGAGAGTCACGGCCCGTCTATAGGATGCGTCGTCGATGGTGTACCGCCGATGTTACCCATAACCGAAGAAGATCTGCAAGTTTATCTCGATCAAAGAAAACCAGGACAAAATCGATTCACCACTCAAAGAAAAGAACCTGATCAAGTGAAAATCATGTCAGGTGTTTTTGAAGGCGTAACTACTGGTACGCCAATAAGCCTCGTTATTGAAAATAAAGATCAACGGTCAAAAGACTATGGTGACATCAAAGATAAATACCGCCCGGGACATGCTGATTTCACCTATATTGAGAAATACGGCATACGTGATTACCGTGGCGGCGGGCGCTCATCGGCAAGAGAAACCGCAATGCGTGTCGCAGCTGGTGGTGTTGCAAGGAAGATACTTGGTGAAAATATTAAAATTACCGGTGCAATGGTTCAAATGGGCGAAAAGAAAATCAATCCTGAAAATTGGGACGATGAACTCATCAGTCAGAATCCATTTTGGTGCCCAGACGCTAAAATGGTGCCCGAGTGGGAAAAATACCTCGATCAAATTCGTAAATCAGGCAGCTCAATTGGTGCTGTCATCGAAGTGCGCGCAAGTGGTGTTCCAGCCGGTCTTGGCGCGCCGATTTATGGTAAGCTGGACGGTGATTTAGCCGCCGCAATGATGAGCATTAATGCTGTAAAAGGCGTTGAAATTGGAGCGGGGTTTGGAAGCGCCGCTTTAACTGGTGAAGAAAACGCCGATCAAATACGTATGAAGGACGATAAACCAAATTTTCAAAGCAATCACGCAGGCGGAATTCTCGGTGGTATATCATCCGGTCAGGATGTAATCGTCCGTTTTGCCGTGAAACCAACATCATCCATTTTAACGCCGCGTGATACCGTTGACCGTCACGGAAACGAAACCGAAATTTTAACCAAAGGGCGCCATGATCCTTGTGTTGGTATACGTGCCGTTCCCATCGGTGAAGCAATGATGGCATGCGTGCTTGCGGATCACTTAATGCGCCATAAAGCGCAATGCGAATAAAAGATGACTTCATTCCCACCAGAGCAAATCTGCGGACCTTCTGCCTGGGTGGGAATGAATATGGAAAAAGAACCAGACCTTTGGTTAAAAACATTTTCACTTGATGAAATTAATGAACTTGAAAAAGCCGCAGATGATTTTTTATCATCATCACTTTCTATAGGTGACTTATCAATTGAAAATTTTCCTCTGCCAAAACTTTCAAAACGGTTTAATGCGTTAAAAGAAACATTAATCCATGGCCACGGTTTTGAAGTTATTCGCGGACTTCCCGTAACAAACTATTCTCAAGAAAAAGCGGCCACTATTTTTTGCGGTATTGGCGTTTATTTAGGGTCAGCAAGATCACAGAATGCGGCCGGTCATATCCTTGGCCATGTCAGGAATATTGGTGCAGATGCCAATGATGTTAATACCCGTATTTATCAAACAGCAGAACGACAAACTTTTCATACGGATTCCGCAGACATCGTGGGTTTAATGTGCTTAAAAACCGCAAAAAAGGGGGGCGGTTCATTACTCGTCAGCACGGAAACCATCTATAATGAAATGAATAAAAGAAGGCCCGATCTTCTTAAGCTCCTTTTTGAACCAATCGCCACAGACCGCCGCGGCGAAATTCCGCAAGGAGAAAAACCCTATTTCGAAATTCCCATTCTCAATTGGTATGACGGTAAATTAACAGGCATGTATCAACGCCAATATATTGAAAGTGCCCAGCGTTTTCCTGAAGCAAAACGCCTTACAAAAATGCATATTGAAGCCATGAATTTATTTGATCAGTTGGCCAATGACCCTAAATTACATTTACAGATGGAATTAAAACCGGGTGACCTTCAATTCGTTTATAATCACTCACAACTTCATGACCGTGAGGGGTTCGAAGATCACCCAGAACTTGAAAACAGACGTTATCTTTATCGACTATGGATATCACCAAAAGGCGACCGGGAATTGCCGGAATGTTTTAAAGAACGTTTTGGCTCCATAGAAATAGGAAACCGTGGTGGTATTATTACCGAAAATACAAAGCTCACTTTTGAATTGGACTAAGTTTAAGCAATCACCTAATAATCCCAAAACCATCTTACCGATAAATTATTATCATTATCCATCGTTCTTCTGGTCACAAGGGAAAGATTACGTGTTAAGTCAATTTCCACACTAGTCGCTGTTTCACCCGTTGCAGGTGCTGTGGAAACCTCAACATAAACATTGTTGGTTAAATATTTTCCGCCCGTGATAGTCGTACCATATTCACGGCCATTATCATTATCAATCGATAAGCGATCGACACCAATCGCGCGGCGGATCCCACCAAGGATACCCTGACCACCCCCGTTTGATAATGAATAGACGGCTGACGCCAATTGAACCGCTTCAACGGCCGTAAGTTCAGCAACGGATGTTCCAAATAAAATGCGTGATAAGACCTCATTTTCTGGCAAATATGGCGTGGAACTTAACTCAAGTTTTGGGTTAGATGCCTTGCCGAAAATCCGTAAATTTGCAGTCATTTCAAGCATGGCATGTTCTGCTGCTATTTCAATAACAGGATCATTACTTTTATCATTTGGAAACGCAAAGTTTCCGCGTTTGAGTTCAAACCTTTTTCCTGAAAATTCAAAAAATCCACGAATTAAATTCGCGGTTCCACCGATAATGGGCTCTTCTGACGTTCCCGAAATTTTCAAGTCTGCGCCCCACTCGGAATCAAGTCCGTAACTTGTGACAAATAACTGGTTTGGCACAACCAAGTTTAAATCGAGCTTTATAGAGCCAAGGGCATCTTCTTGCTTTTTTTGCGCTTGAAGTGTGCCTTCATCGTTAATTTCTGTTACATCGAGTTCTGCGATTGCAACACCGCCTTGCTCAACCGCACCAATACTCTCATTTTCAACCGTTATATCACCAGATAGAGACGTCTTCTCCGCGCTTCCAGTTCTATTTGATTTGTTAGAGTGTTTACGTGTCATCTTCGTTCCTTCGTCATTACGATGAAACAAAAACACTCTCTTATGCAATACCCTTAATTAGTCCAACTTGGTCTGACGGGATACAGAAGTACCAATGGTTCTGTGCTTTGCTTCGATATGATTAATAACAATATCCGCATGATCTTCACCGTCCGGTACGACATCAATATTAACCCCTGAAAAAAGATTACTTTCAATAATACGATTTCTTAACTGATCAACATGTCTTTGCTCATAATAACTGTCCTTCGGCCAAATTATAAACTTCCTGAGGTATTCCTCTTTAACGGAACTAAGCCCTTCAAATTTAACATTCCCATTCGGCGGCGGGTTCCGGGATCAGCGGAAAATGTGACATTTAAGACCTGCTCTCTATGATCAACTATAATATCGCTATCAACTTCACCCGCAAAGGGGAAGCCATATTTTGGTAAGCTATTTGCAATATTTCTTTCCGAAATGATAACTGGAACCGCACGGGCAGTCTCACCTTCATTAATAATAAGCGCATCATTAATATTTCTTGATATTTCGTCATCAACACTGTTTCCGGTAAAGATAACTTCGATTTTACCATAGGAATAAACCGGCCCCAGCTTTACCTGAAAGGAAATAGAAAAATGATTATCATTTCGCATAAACTGCGGCTCAACTAAGCCATTATAATACCCTTCAGCACGTAGAATTTTTTCAAGAATTTCAACATCAGCATTAATATTACTTCTTAAATTAGCCACTGATACAAATGGGGCACCACTTCTATTTTTTAAAATCGATGCTTCTTCAAATGTTGATGAAATCTCATTAAATTCGGCATTTTCAATTCCTAAAATATTTATGTCATATGAAATTTCGTCCGCGGCATGACTTAACGAAAAACTGCAAACCACAAAGACCAACAAACAAATAGCAGAAAATTGACGCAGCACGAGATATCCCCGCATCTTTTTCTTCGCTATTTGAAGACAATTATTTAAATGTAAATTATTGAAAACAATAAATGGCCGTTGTTGTCATTAAGAACAGATTTGCACTTTCTTAACATTCTTTTTGAAAATTAAAAAACAATATATCAATCAATATATCAGAATTGTGGAATTTATGAGATGGGAATAGAAATCTATCAACAACCAAATTAGGCGCTTGCATCATGATTGCTTAGTCGCTTACTATCAACACATAAATTAATGAATGATTTAAACTTTAAAGGGTCTTTTGTGAAATCTATTACCACGTCGAAAATAACACAGAATAGTTTTTCTGAATTTGGTAATATTATTGATACGTCAAACCCCACGGGCGAAGGGTTTTCAGTAAACGAAGGACGCGGAAAACGTTTTAATTACCCTAATATTTTTGAACATAAGAATGGTATGAATGATCCGGAGATTTCAATCTATCAAATTAAACCAAGCACATTACCCGTTGAAATCGCGATACTCGAACAACATCCGGATACAAGTCAACTTTTCTTGCCAATCACAGGTGGCTATTATTTGGTTGTTGTTGCACCAACAAATTCTGATGGATTACCTGATATTTCAAATATAAAGGCCTTTATAGCACCGCCTGATATTGGCATATCATATCATCAAGGGATCTGGCATTTACCGATGATGTCTCTTGAAAAGGCTGGCTCTTTTGCCATGCTGATGTGGGAAAGCGGCACAAACAATGATTGCATTATTCATCATTTAGTTGAAAAAATAACAATATTATAAAAATAACAATATTATAAATTGACCAGTGGGAGGAATAACATGACACAATTTGATACTATCATTCGAGGTGGAACAGTCGTAACTGCATCCGATACAATTCTATGTGATGTTGGTATCAAGGGTGAAAAAATTATCGCCCTTGGTGAAAATTTAACGGATGATAATGCAAACATTATTAATGCAGAAGGCTTGCTTGTTATGCCGGGCGGTGTCGATAGCCATGTTCATATTGACCAAGCGTCTGGTCCTGGTGTTGTTATGGCCGATGATTTTGATACAGGCACCCTTTCCGCCATGTGCGGCGGCAATACAACTGTTATTCCTTTTGCCCTTCAAGAAAAAGGGCAAACATTACGCCACGCGGTTGAGGACTATCATAAAAAAGCAGAAGGCAAGAGCTGGATTGATCATAGTTTTCACATTATCATTAGCGATCCAACACCAAGCGCATTAGGGCAAGAACTCCCTGCGCTCGTTGAAGACGGTTATACGTCATTCAAAGTATATATGACATACGAAGGGTTACATTTAAATGACCGTGAAATCATTGATTTATTAGAATCATCAAAACGTCATGGTGCCTTCATTATGGTTCATGCTGAAGGATATGATACCCTAAGGTATATGATTGAAAAATTAGAAGGAGAAGGACGCACCGAACCTGTCGGCCATGCCCTTTCCCGGCCACAAGTCGTTGAGCGCGAAGCTACCCATAGGGCAATTTCCTTGGCTGAGTTTATTGATGTTCCAATGCTACTGGTTCACGTATCCGGACGTGAGCCGATGGAACAAATCCGCTGGGCACAGCAACGTGGTCTTAAAATCTTTGCTGAAACATGTCCACAGTATCTGCTGCTTACCAAAGATGATCTTATGAAAGACGGCATGGATGGCGCGAAATATATCTGTTCGCCACCACCGCGTGACCCGGACAGCCAAGAAGCCTGCTGGGAAGGATTACAGCAAGGCGTCTTTAAAATTTTCTCCTCAGACCATTGCCCGTTCTTAATGGAAGGAACCAGTGGTAAACTTCGTGAAGGTAACAAAACCAAATTTAGCCGCGTGGCAAATGGCGTGCCGGGTATTGAAACACGCTTACCGATTTTATTCTCTGAAGGGGTTAAAAAAGGGCGTATTGATTTAAATGAATTCGTTGCTCTTGGCGCCACCAACCATGCTAAGATGTACGGCCTTTATCCCGAGAAGGGCACCATAGCCGTTGGCTCTGATGCAGATATCGCCATCTGGGATGCGGATAAAAAAGTGACCGTAACCCAAGACATTTTGCACTCAAGCTGCGATTATACCCCTTATGAAGGGCTGGAAGTCACCGGTTGGCCAGTGACTGTCCTTAGCCGCGGAAAAGTTGTAATGGAAAATGGTGAAGTTACTGGCAAAAGCGGCCATGGCCGTTACCTAAAACGCAAAAAATCACCGCACGCCGCGACTGGTTAAAGGTACTGCCAATTAATAAAAGATGATGACTTAAGGTTTAACTTTTCCGCTCAATTGTTCTGCATAACTTGCTAAAAAATCTATTTTTAACGGTTTTTTGTTTAGAGCGGTCACAATAAACACAACCCAAAGAACAAATGCCGCAAGATTAAGAAGGCTCATCATGGCAAAGCCAATAAAAAGAAACATAGGCAGAATTATATTTATAACTGTGACACTGCCAAAAACAATTATAGACTGAGCGGCATGATATCTGACGGTGTCATTTTCTTTTTCAATTAGCAGTATAATCAATCCTGAAAGCCAACCAAGTGCATAACAAAGCGCATTCGCGACATGTTCTTCAATTCCCATTGATGTTGATTTATCTGACATGACTTTAAGACCTTTTATTGGTTTTTATTATAGCGACATACTCAAGGTTTATAATATTGCAATATCAATTGCATCCTGACAAGTTTAAATGACCATATATAAAGCGACAAGTTGTTGTATTTAAAAAGATAGGTTACTAATATCGATATTTTAATGGAATTGAAGCTTTAATAAGGGACTTTTATATGTGGCACGATAATCGGTTATGTGAGTTATTCGAAATTGATCACCCCATTAATCAAGCGCCAATGGCCGGCGCGACAACACCCGAAATGGTGGCATCAGCATCAAATGCGGGTGCTCTTGGTTCACACGGCTGTGCTATGCATTCTAAAGATCAATTTCTTGCTGATATGGCGGAAATTAAAAAACAAACATCACGGTCCGTGAACGTAAACTTTTTTGTTCATAAATCACCGTAAAATATGTCAGTTGATACTGTGAATGAAGCGCTAAAAGCATGGTATAATAAATTTGAAATCGAAACTATTCCCGAAGCTGTTGAAACGAATTTTCCATTTGATCAGAATATGTGTGATGCGGTTTGCTCAGTATCACCAAAGGTGGCAAGTTTTCATTTCGGCCTACCAGATGCAACTCTTATTAATCAATTAAAAGCGGAAGGCATCAAAATTGTATCTTCTGCTACTTCTGTTAAGGAAGCCCGTTGGCTTGAAGAAAACGGCGCAGATGCGATCATAGCGCAAGGGTTTGAAGCAGGCGGTCATTGCGGATGGTTTTTACCCCGCAACGGTGCTGATTTAACCCGAACAATGGCATTGGTTCCGCGAGTTGTCGATGCCGACTCAGTTCCGGTAATTGCCGCGGGTAGTATTGCCGATGGTAGGGGCATCGCGGCATCATTAATGCTTGGCGCATCAGGTGTTCAAATTGGAACGGCCTTTGTCACCACACTAGAAAGCTGCGCGAGTGCGGTTCATAAAAATTCATTATTAGACGCAAGTGGTGACGATACTATGTATTCACGCGCCTTTTAAGGAAGATTGGCGCACAATCGTTAATGAATATGCAAGTTCGATGGAAAACGTTAACGATTTGCCCGACTTCCCCACCATGAACACAATCACAGCACCTATAAAAAACGCTTCGCTAGAGCAAGATAAACCAGACGCATTAGCATTATGGTCCGGCCAAGCAGCAGGTCTTAATCGAAATACTACAACCGAAAACCTGATATCCACATTGGTAAAAGAAACTCGAGACAGGCTTAATTGACCTTTAATATTTTTATTTTAAAAATATAATTCGTCAGGTTGTACTTATCATATATTGCAAGAAAAACGAGTATTAACCACTAACCGTCTATTCTATATCGACAATTCTTTTGCCTTATTTGCCTCATTTACTATTGGAGTATCGAGAAAGTAAAATCTGCCTAATTTGTGACTTAATCTCTCCATAAATGCGACTTAATTGTTTCCTAAACCCGCTTAGTAGAAATGAATTTATAGTTAATTAACGATTAATTCATTGTGAATTACTGGAATTTTAAAACGTAATAACAGGAACGGCGGGTTATCTATATGTTTTTAAGTATATTACCAGAATATCAAAATAAATTATCAACCGATTACAAAAAACAAGCGCTGCCTCGAGGCGGTGCCGACAGGTTTGATTATCCGTTGCTATTTGTTTTGGCTTTAACAGTT
>Ga0255765_1001352_pt1 | contig 30754 bp, 54 predicted proteins | sample 041ome_8_FD_179965 | JGI IMG/M metagenome (GOLD analysis project Ga0255765, IMG submission 179965) | Coastal salt marsh microbial communities from the Groves Creek Marsh, Skidaway Island, Georgia - 041407BS metaG (version 2) | ecosystem: Environmental > Aquatic > Marine > Intertidal zone > Salt...
TGACGCCAACCCTTTCTTGTGGGTGACTGATGTGTTTCCATTTTGATTGATTGTTTAGGATTGAATTCGTGTTCTAGTGATTCTATTCTATCACAAATGTTTTGTTGTAGATGTTCAAACCAATCTGTTATAGAGTCTCTATCCACAACATCTTCACCAAACATATCTGCATTAGGTGTATTGTTTGCCAGTGCGTCTAAAAATTTATTTTTATCTTTCACAGTATGGCTCCATCTCTTTATCAAACTCTGTTTGAGTAATCATTTCCATTTCCACAGCGTCTGCTCCTCTTTCATACCATGCTTCAACTTCTTTTAACACTTCTTTGTAAGCGAAGTATCCTATGTGCCACTCATCTTCTTTCTTTTCAAAGTAGTAACTGCCTTTCACAGGTTTCAATTTCGTTATTGTGAGTTTGTAGAAGCACTGATCCATTAAGCAGGATTCATTTGATTCAGCACAGCAAACAGTATTGCCAACACAAATAAAATTGAAACTATGCCTGCCAATGTTTTCTTTGTCTGTATAAAAGTTCTTAACACTTTAATTTTTTTCATTGTTGCCTTTCTTTGAGCGGGGAGAGCCTAGTACCCTCCCCAACTAGGATTCATGGTACGGATGGTGAGATTGGGTACTCACAGCGCCAGTCTCCCGGCACTCCACCTTTTGGAGTGGAGTTGTGTATGTTTCCACCACATCACGCAATTATTAATATAACTGATTTTAAATGAAATGTCAATACTATTCTGGATCTTTATCTTTAGGCATCTGTGCTTTGTGATCAAACTCATGCAGTCTAGGAGTTTCGGCTTGCCCTTCTGGTTTCTTAACCATCACCGTTTTTCCATCCTTAACCAACTTGTTGCCCTTGACCATTTCTTTTTTAACTGCATCTGTGGCAGGCAACACGTGCAGTCTAGGACCTTTATCAGTCATGATCAGCACAAATGCTTCATTGCCTATCACTTTGGAATACAAAAATTGAGATTCAGGCAAAGGTTGTTTGGTAGCATAGCCTTTGCTGGCTTCGTATACCATAAATCCAAACCCCATGGTGAACAACATCCACGGTATCACAATCAATGTTAACCAGAAATTGGCTCGGGCTCGCACCATAAAGAAAATTAAAAATAAAACCAATAGAACCAAACTGCCTGTGATAAAATATTCCATTACTGTCCTGCTCCCCTGTAACTGAATTTAGGAATGGTTCCCACAGCACTGATGTCAGTGTTCTCCAAACAACAAATTCCGCCTCTTTCAGATACATTGAACTTATAGAAGTGAATTGCTTCTCCTTCATCGTAAATTTTTTTAGTCTGGGTGTAGACTTCTCTGTAAGGATTAACTTTCATAACTTTAATAGTGATGGGTATGCCGTTAATCTCGTTGTCACGTAATCTTTGTTTGGAATAGAAGTGTACACTCACATAATAGTCACCGGATGCTATGCCTCTAACAGTGGTAGTTTCTTCGTTGCTCTGAATTATGTTGGGTTTACCATCAATGTAATAGGTATCGTTGGCCACTCCCAAATCATCTCTTTCCAAATTCAATAGACCAGATTCCTTGTTGGCGAATCCCACCTTGTTGCCTTGTGGTCCCATGACCCATAAATCTATATCGTGCAAAGAATTTTTGTCCCAAGTCATTGTGATTATAATTTCAGCCTTCTTCTGGATGTCGGCTTTCTTAGCCACAGGATTGATCAACAAGAATGCCACCAAGAATAGGAACACAAATCCAACCAAGATGTTGAACAGTAGGTCAACAAAGCCAATTGTGGATTTATATCTATCTTGTGAATACATCGTGTTTCTTCTGATCCAGCAAGTGTTCTAAATTAACCAATTGGGATTTGATATACAAACCACACACCAAACCTACCAACGTGGTGTAGAGTGCTGTACTCATGCCCACCGCCATAGATGACAGTGCTGTTTGAAGAGTGGCTGTGTCTGCCACATCGATGCCTGAAAATGCTGATCCCAACATCAGTAGGAATCCAGCCACTGTGCCGATCATTCCTATTGCCATACAAGTTTCGCTTAAGAACCAACCTATCTTGATGAGATACGATACATGAACTCTAACAAATCTTGCCTGCCAAAATCCTATCCAAAGAGTTGTGATCAACCAAATGGATAGTATAACGAAACTTAATTTTGTTAAGTCTTGTTCCCATAGTTCTTGGACAGCACCAAAGTATCCTGCAATGCCGAATGAAAGAACTTGTAAACAGACGATGGCCCACCATCTTATTAAACTTTGTTTTGTGCGTGAAATCATTAAATCTATTTATAATTTATGTTGTGGTGCCAGACAAATTGTTTGACATGACATCATGATTAATGTATAATGATACAAGTTTGGCCCTTGGTGAAATGGTATCACACCGGTTTTTGGTACCGAGGTTTGAGGTTCGAGTCCTTGAGGGCCAGCCAAACAATGACGTGGGGGATTAGCTCATCTGGGAGAGCGCCTGATTTGCATTCAGGAGGTAGCAGGTTCGATCCCTGTATCCTCCACCACACAAGGCAACGTGGCGGAATGGTTACGCAGAGGATTGCAAATCCTTGTATCCCGGTTCGATTCCGGGCGTTGCCTCCATACTATAAAATATAAATAAAGTATATGTTAATTAAATGGATACAGAACCTGATTAAACGCAACACTGCTTTGTTGTTAAAAGCGGAATGGATTGTGGAAGACAAAAAGCCTAAAAAGAAAACTAAAAAGAAAACTAAAAAGAAAACTAAAAAGAAAAAAGGTCCTTATGATGGACCTTGGAATGGAAGAATATAATGCCTAAACATATGGGAATCAACAGAGCCTACGTTGCCGGAGAAATAACAAAAACACCTCAAGAAAAACAAAGAGAACTAGATGAAATGATGAAAAAGTTTTTAGAAAAAGGTGGCAAAGTTGAGCAATGTAAACCACATAAACCTACCAAAGAACAATTAAAGAGCTGGAAAATATAATGGAAGGCACAATAGGAGAAGTAAGATATTTTGCAGGAAACTTTGCCCCAAAAAATTGGGAATTTTGTCAAGGACAGATAATGCCTATTTCAAAAAATACATCATTGTTTAGCATACTAGGAGACAGGTTTGGCGGAGATGGTAGAACAACCTATGCCTTGCCTAGATTAGAAGATCTACATGGTTGTAAAGCAATTATTTGTGAAAACGGCACAATGCCTGATAGATAGGAAATATGAAGGGCGGTAAGAAGTGAACATAGGAGCGTGGAAAGTATAATGGCAAAACTAGGTGATGCTACAGACTTCAGTTATAGAATTAACAAAGTAACCAAAGTAATAGACGGTGACACCATTGACGTGATCATCGACATGGGCTTTGATATTCTGTACAAAAGCAGAGTTAGATTGTTTGGAATAGATACTCCTGAATCAAGAACACGTAATCTAGAAGAAAAGAAACGTGGATTGATCTCTAAAAAGTTTTTGACTGATAAAATTAAATCGGCTAAAAAGCTCACAATCAAAACTCACAAAGGATCTGAAACAGGTAAGTTTGGCAGAATACTAGGAGAAGTATTTGCCGACGGTGTAAATCTTAATCTTCAAATGTGTGAAGATGGATACGCTGTTCAATACTATGGACAAAACAAAAGTCTAGTTGAAGAAGCACACATGAAGAACAAAGCCAAGTTAATCAAAAGCGGTGTTCTATCAGCATAACGGCAAACCTTGTCATTGATTAAACGATCAAAAGATAATATATTATAATATGAAAATGATTGTTCTATTATCCATTTTGATTTTGTTAACAGGTTGTGCTGTTAAGGATTGTAAAGTAAATCCGCAAGTAAGTATCCAAACAAATTCAAAAGAGACTCAATCAAATTCAGACAGCGAGAGCAAAGTTAAAAATCCTAAGTCCATAATAAAAGATATTCAGGACAACGCACAACCTGGCGGACAACTCAACTGTAAATTTTAATGAGCATAGAACTTTCGATATTATTTTGGTTAGCCATTAAACATGGTGTTTGTGATTTGGCGTTGCAGGCAATATACTGTCGTCCCAGCAACAAACACATTTGGCTGTCACCCAAAGCGGCTCTGCATTCATTACATCATGGTGTAGGCACGTTTGTGGTGCTAATATTTTTTACAAGTTTTATGACAGCACTGTCATTGGCAGTGTTGGACCTTGCCCTTCATCATCATATAGATCATATCAAAAGCAGTATTGTTAGGAAATACAAGTGGGGAATGGATGGTATCTGGTATTGGGTTGCTACCACAGTAGATCAACATCTACACTTTGCAACCTATCTTTTGATTGTGTTATTAACTCAAGTTTAAACTTTTAACAAAGTTTTAATTTCTAATACATTAAAGTTGGGATCTTCAATAAAGAATGTTTCCTGTTCTGTGGGCTGACCTTTGTACCTGATGTAAGGTGGATCAAAGTATTCAATGTGCTGTTCAAGTCTTGCTTTCAATTGATCAAATTTTTCTCTTTCAAGATGCACACCAAAATGAGGCACACAAACATTGCCCATGTCCACATCATGACGTTCTCTTTCCTTGTGATCATCCTTGCTGGTTCTTGGAGTGGATTCGTGTAGAGTTAATTCATTGCCCCAAAAGTCTATGTCCTGATATCTGCCTGCTTCTGCTGGACCCAACGCACAGCCCAACACATCTCTGTAGAAAGGCACAGTCTTTGCAAGGTCACCACCTTGGATTGCCAAATGAAATATACTGCTCATACTGGTATTTACTTTTTTGAATAACGATCTTGGTTTACACTTTTCGCTTCGTGTTCACTAATTCTGCGTTGCAGATAATTGTCGTACCAAGTGATTGCTATGAATAGCGGTATCACTATGGCTAATACTATTATTCCTGCTGTCTGAAGTGTCATATAGATATTTAGTGGTGCCGCTTCACGGATTCGAACCGCGGACCTACTGATTACAAATCAGTTGCTCTACCAACTGAGCTAAAGCGGCGTTGGTAATTCATTAACCGGCATCGCTACCTAAGAGGAGTTGGCGCTATCGCCACCAACTCCGAACTCTTAAGCAACTGGGTCTCTCCCATGCACCTTCCTGTCGGTGTGTTGCCGGTCCTCTATGAGGATAATTTGAAATATGGCCTAGGTCGGCACTAATCATGTTTCTTAAATGACCTAGTTATTTTGCTGACGATATCCATCAACAAGTCCACAATCGCTAATCCCAACATAAAAATAACAAATAGAATTGTAACTGTACCAATCAAGATCCAGTACAAAACAAATTCAAAAAAATCTTTTAGTGTCCTAACCATATCAATACCAACGCAACTATTATCATTGAAGAGAACGTAACCAGTATTGCCGCCAAGCAACTCCATTCAATGCGTTCCTTACGGTTCTTGGGTTTTCTAATTTTTATTTTTTTCATGAAATCTATTTTACTAACCATATTATAGCAACAATCATTACCAAAGTCAAGACACTAATTTTTTTAAAACTTAACCAGTTTTTGAAAAAACTATTCATGATGTTCATCTTCCAAAACATCACTTTCTTTATTGGTTTTGGTAGATAGTGTAGACTCATGTGTTCCATGAGTGCATTTGGTTCTGCGTGTTTTCCTTTGTAAAAATTTTGGCAGTGATCATAAAACTCTTTGTTGTCAGCGGCTCTTTGATAATCTTCTATGAATTTATTCAGCATTTAATTGTTCAACCTCGATGTGTTCAATTGGATATTTGTCCAGTACCATTCTTTCTTCTGGATATGTATATGCCACGGGCCATACAACGGAATACTTGACTTTAGAAGCACAACCTGTTATAATCATCATTAAACAAAGAAATAATACTGTTTTATACATAACAGTATTTACAATAATACAGTAAGATAATGACAATGTCAACAATAAATATGACGATGAACAAACGATTAGAAAGAGCCATTATCCTTATTCTATTGCTTATATTGATAGGCATAGGAATGAGTGGATGTGCCAATCCCAAAGCCAAAAGCGAATCAGGTTCAAGTGTTTACGCCAGCGATTCCATAGGAATTGTGTTAGGTTGTGTTTTTGATCCAGCCAATTGTAAAAAATACAAAAAAGACGCTGACCAAGCCGAAATCACAAAAGAGTTTGAAGAAGTAGACAAAGCAAAAGAATCCGAAAGCAAATAATATGTTCAAAATAATCATAGTGGCATACATCTTTGGCACTATGCCTATTGATACTGTACAAGAATTTGAGATGAGCAAATCATATCAAACCATGGAAGAATGTAAAAGAGAACTCACACTAGAGAAAAAGCCTGGCTATTATGATGTGATCACAGACTTTATTGCTCAATTTGATTACAAATATGATTGGTTGGCGGCAGGTTGCTACAATCCTTCCACACAAGAAGAATACAGAATCTTTCCTGAATACGAGCCCGGTGAAGAACCTAAAGGGCTAGATCAAATAGATATTAAACGCGGAATTAAAGTATAGTTTCGTCGGAAACAATTCCATTACTTTTAACAACCTTTTCACTCATCACAGTGACTGTGGTAGGTTGAAGATGTTCGGAATCTGAACTCATTACACCAGAAAAGTCTTCGCTGACATTTAGAGCAAACTCATCTAGGATTTGTTGTTCTGTGAAAGGTTGTGTATGATCAACTGAAATACGAACAACTGCTTCGATTTCAGTTTTAAATTGTGAAGTTTTCCTTTTGCCTATCATATCACTATAATACAACAAAAGGAAACTTCTGTCAATTGTTATTTGTCTTTATCGTCTTTTTTGACTTCTTCAAACTCAGCATCTACCACTTTTTCATTGTTTGATTCTTCAGTGGTACCTTGTTCGGAGTTGGCTTGTTCTTGTTGAGCCTGTTTGTACACAGCCTCTCCCAGTTTCATTGACGCTTCAGTCAATTTACCAATTGCTGATTTAATTTTATCAGCATCATCTGATTTAGATGCTTCAAGCAATTCCGATTTAGCATCTTCGATTGCTTTTTTCTCCTCTTCAGAGATTTTATCTCCATGTTCTTTGAGTTGTTTGTCAATTTGATGTGTCAATGTTTCTGATTGATTTTTGGCTTCCACCAACTCTCTTTTCTTTTTGTCCGCTTCTTTGTTGGCTTCTGCTTCTTTAACCATTTTCTCAATGTCAGCATCTGATAGACCACCGTCTGCTTTGATTGTGATCTTTTGTTCTTTGCCAGTGCCTTTGTCTTTAGCACTCACACTCACAATACCATTGGCATCGATATCGAATGTTACTTCAATCTGAGGTACTCCTCTTGGTGCAGGTGCTATACCTTCAAGATTAAAGTTTCCTAATATCTTGTTGTCAGCCGCCATTTCTCTTTCACCTTGTGTAACTCTGATGGTCACTGCCGCTTGGTTGTCTTCTGCTGTGGAAAACACTTGACTTTTCTTTGTAGGAATTGTTGTGTTCTTTTCAATCAGTTTGGTTGTAACACCGCCTAGTGTTTCGATACCAAGTGACAAAGGTGTAACGTCTAACAACAATACATCCTTAACATCTCCCTGTAATACTCCACCCTGAATTGCGGCACCCAATGCCACAACTTCGTCTGGGTTAACACCTTTGTGTGGTTCTTTACCAAAGAATGTTTTCACTGTTTCGATCACTTTAGGCATACGTGTCATACCACCTACCAACACAACTTCACTGATTTGTCCTGCTGAAACTCCAGCATCTTTCAATGCTTGTTTGCAAGGAGACAATGTTTTCTCAATAAGTTCACCCACCAATGCTTCCAGTTTGGCTCGTGTCATCTTCATGTTGATGTGTTTAGGTCCTGATTTGTCTGCTGTGATAAACGGTAAATTAACTTCTGTTTGACTAGCAGATGAAAGTTCTATCTTTGCTTTTTCAGCCGCTTCTCGAACACGTTGTACTGCCAATTTATCGTTGGCTAAATCTATACCTTGATCTTTCTTAAATTCAGAAATGATATAGTTTGTGATTGTGGCATCAAAGTCTTCACCACCCAGTGCTGTATCACCGTTTGTGGACTTAACTTCAAATACACCGTCACCCAATTCTAAGATTGAAATATCAAATGTACCACCACCCAAGTCGTACACAGCAATAGTGCCTGATTTTTTCTTATCAAGTCCATATGCCAATGCCGCCGCAGTTGGTTCGTTTATAATTCTTTCCACTTCCAATCCAGCAATCTTACCTGCGTCTTTGGTAGCCTTACGTTGGCTATCATTGAAGTATGCCGGCACAGTAATCACTGCCTTGGTTACTTCAGAACCTAGATATTTTTCTGCTGTCTCTTTCATCTTACGAAGCACAGAAGCAGATATTTCTGATGGAGAAAGTTTCTTATCCTTGGCTTTTACCCAAGCATCTCCGTTGTCTGCTTTTACAACTTCATAAGGAAGTGTTTTAATGTCTTTTTGTATAGCATCGCTATCAAACTGTCTACCAATCAATCTCTTTGCCGCGAAGATTGTGTTGGATGAATTTGATACTGCTTGTCTTTTAGCAGGCATTCCTACCAATGTTTCAGAGTCTGTGAATGCAACCACACTTGGAGTGGTTCTAGATCCTTCTGAGTTTTCAATAACTTTTGCGTCCTTACCTTCCATCAAAGCAACGCAAGAGTTGGTTGTTCCCAAGTCTATTCCTATTATTTTGCTCATAGTTTTTCTCCTTTATAAGCGAGTTATTAGTTACAGTAGATTATATAAGCACTCTTTTGTAAATGTCAAGAGCTTTTGGTAAATTAATCGTAGAAGTCGCCTTCTTTCATATTGGTTCTATCTACTGGATTCCAATCTTTTTTAACATCTTCTGGAGCATCATACACAGATGCTTCTGTTGTTAAAAGTAGTCCTGCTATGCTTGATGCATTCACCAATGCTGTTTTGGTAACCTTTGTAGGATCAATAATACCCAAATCAATCATATCACCATATTTGCCACTGCCAGCATCATAACCATAGTTGTCGGCACCATTCATGATTTCGTTCACAACAACATCTGGAGAACCTCCAGCATTGGAAACTATCTGTCTAACTGGGGATTCAATTGCTTTCAACACAATCTGAATACCTGCTGTCTGATCTTCATTGTCCCCTTTGAGATCTTTGATATTCTGTTTGGCTCTTAAAAAAGCAACACCACCACCCGGCACAATACCATCTTCAACTGCCGCCTTTGTGGCGTTTAGAGCATCGTCAATACGATCCTTTTTCTCTTTCATTTCAACTTCAGTAGCCGCTCCAACTCTTATTACAGCAACACCTCCAGTTAATTTTGCCAATCGTTCTTCAAGTTTCTTTTTGTCATCTCCGCCTTCACTCTGTTCTATTTGTGTTTTGATAGCAGTGACTCTCTGTTCAATTTTAGATTTTAATCCTTTACCGCCAATAATTGTTGTTGTATTTTTATCAACTACAACTCTTGCCGCCTGTCCTAAATGTTCAAGTTTTGCTTTTTCTAAAGATATTCCTGTTTCTTCTGAAATTACTTGTCCACCAGTCAACACTGCCATATCTTCAAGCATGGCTTTTCTTGTGTTACCAAATCCAGGAGCCCAAACTGATGCACATCTAATGGTTCCTTTGGCATTGTTCATTACCAATGTGGCAAGTGCTTCGCCTTCAGCATCTTCACAAATAAACAAAAATGGTTTATTTTTCTTTGCTAGTTCTTCAAGCAACGGCACTATCTCTTGAATATTTCTTATGTGTTTTCCTGTTAAGATGATGTAAACATCTTCTAATTCAACGATTTGTTTTTCAGGATTATTAATGAAGTACGGACTCATAAATCCTTTATCAAATTGTAATCCTTCAACAACTTCTAATTCGTTTTTTAAACTTCTTCCATTCTCAACTGTGATAACACCTTGTTTGCCTACTTTCTGCATTGCTTCAGCAATCATTGTTCCAATGGCTTTGTCTGAATTAGCAGATATAGTACCAACTTGTTCTATCTCATTTTGAGTATCGCATGATTTGGAAATTAATTTTAGTTGTTCAACAACTGCTTCTGTGGCTTGATCCATGCCTCTTTTTAGATCCATTGGATTCATTCCAGCAGTTACATATTTGATTCCTTCTTTAACAATCGCCTGTGCTAACACTGTGGCTGTGGTTGTTCCATCGCCCGCTTCATCATTTGTTTTGCTGGCTACTTCTTTAACCATCTGAGCACCCATATTGGCCAGGTCATCTCTTAATAAAATTTCTCTTGCTACTGTAACACCGTCTTTGGTTACGTGTGGAGCACCCCAAGTTCTTTGAAGCACAACATTTCTTCCTTTAGGTCCTAGTGTAGTTCTTACAGCATTTGCTAAAATATCTACACCTCTGATCAGTCTGTTTCTACTGTCAGATCCAAATCTAACACTTTTAACTTTTCCGTTAATTGCCATAAAATAAAACTCCGTTTCTATATCGTGATATTATTAGTATTATATAAGCATTCATTGTGTTTTGTCAAGAGTCTTTTGACTATAATTTAATGGAGAGGTTCTGTTTTTTTGGCGCAGGTGTGTTCTTCTATCAACTTAACATCTGATAATTTGACTGTGGGCTCTTGTTCCAACAAAGTTTCCACAGCATCTTGGGTGTCCATGGCATAAATTTGGTAGCAATCGGTATTGTCCAAATGTATAAGATAGGTTTTAACTGGGTATTCGATTGTTCGCATACCAGTAGTTTATTCTATTCAACTGGACGAAACACTACATCATGAGTGAGAAAAATAAGACAAGCATCGTTACTGCTTGGTATATTCATTACTGCGGCTGTGCTGGTACCTTCTTGATTAATGAAATATGTGATCATGAACAGTGCCTCACCTTGTGGGTCTGCACCTCTTTTGCCCAAACTCATATTCACAGCCACAAAGCCTTGTTCTTTTAATCTGTTAAGAACTGCCACATCTGAAGCACAAATCATAGGCATACTCTGCCAATGGAAGCCTTTATCTAAATCTGGCAATCCAGGAGTTGTGTCTTCTGCTTGAATTATAGTAGCAGATAATGATAAAAAAAGAGCAATAAAAATGCTCATCAAAGTTTTCATAGTAAAGTATTTACCGAATAGTTAATGAACTACTTGGTTGGTTTCTTGTTTTTGGCTCTGGTTTTTCTAGTCCGCCAAGTCTTAGGTGTGATTGTTTCTGGTGGATCGTAAAAGTTATTAGAGTTTCCTCTGCCCATTTCCATATTGGTTACACCATATGGAATTCTTTCTATCTTTCCGCCTTTGGCAAGGAACTCTTTCATTAGACGCTCGTGTTCTTTTCGTTTTTCTTCTGGACTAATATCGTCGTCTTTGCTTGGTCTATAATCTTTTGACATTGTTTCTTTCTATAGTTTATTCAGAAACAACAGATATTACTGTCTGTTCTGAATAGATTCCACAAGCGAGTTATACAAACTTGTTGTATGCTCGATAATGGTAGATGCCCATTCAGGTTGTACAAGATAAATGTACATTCCAACAGCACCTATTATTATACCTTTAATCATATTAGCCTCTTTGTTGCCTTTTTGTTAATAATTTTATATTCATTCTATCAGAAAGTCAAGTATTTCTTTTTGTACCAATTATAAAACTGTTTGTCTTGAAAAAACTTTGCCACATCACTGGCAGGAACCTGATCACTTCTAATACAATCAGCCAAATCTTGATACTCTTGAGGTATCTTATCCTCTCCTTTTAATATTTCTATCAATTTCTTTTTTCCTATTTTTCTAGTCAATGTACACTCTCTTTCTTTTCTTTAACAAACGGTTCTATGTCCACAGCAGACGAGCACACATCGTTCATCAATCTTTGGAAATCTTCTTTGTCCAAACAGGATCTATACATCTTCAATCCCAATGCCAAAAACACACTGGCAACCATTTGCGGATCATTGTCCACTGCTTTGTTGATCATCTCTTCCATCATTTCGTCATAGATTCTTTCGTGATCCTCTGTAATCTTTAATTTCTTTTTGATTTCGTCTGACATCTATCCTCCAAAATAATTTTTTAGTAATCCCAAAGTTAATATGGTTACACCAATACTGTTGAGCACAATCAATGCTCTATCGTGCCACAGTATGCCAACCCATAACCAACCTGTCACACCAATCATCTGTATAAAAATGTTGTAAGGAAATAGATTGATAGAATTAAGCATCCAACCAATAATAACAAAAAATGAAGATGTCCACTTCACATACCAACTCAGGTCGTGCATAGGAGTTATCTTTTTGTAGACCCTTGTGGAGTTTAGTGCCTTGATCTTTTCATCCAGTTTGATGTGTTTGTTATCAGTCATATCTTTTGTAAACTGTTAATAAATGATTTAAAACCTTTTCCCAATATGCTTTGAACCAAGGATCCTGTGCAGAGTTCATACAGTTTCTAGCATTACGGATCAGTCTGTCTTTACTGGGTTCAAATATTTTACTTAGATTGTTCATGGTCTACCTTTTCAATTTCTCCATTGGCTTTTTCTTTTAGATAACCCATGGCAATCATTATGTCCACCACTCTTTCACTTGCCAATAGGGTGCCTCGGTCTTTACCCAATCGGTAACTGAAGTAGATGATCATCGCAATACCTAGTATAAAATATAAATTATCCACGAGCAACACCCCACATAATCGCGCCAAAGTAAGACACAGCAATAATGGTGATATACCAGAACATGGAATCTCTCAACATACTGTCCTTAGCAATCTTAAATTTTTTCTTCATGCTGGTCTCACAGGTTGTGTTAATTTTTTAATTGTGTCATCAATTTCATACAGTTCTTCTTCAATTCTGATGATTGATGCTGTTTTTGTTTCAAATTGTAATTGATCCTTAAGAGCAATTTTTTGTCGCTCCAAATCAGCAATTCTTTCTTTATTTTGTTCTACGTACATTGTTCCTCCTTAGTTTTACAATTATAACACATTTGGTTACCAAAAGTCAATGCCTTAAAATCCGCATAAACCTTGGTGTTTTTTACCAAGGAACCTTCACTGTGTCTGAATTGTTGTAGTAGTCTGTTTCTTCAACAAATTTTGACCAACTGTATGGTTCGTTGGGAATAAACTTGATCTGTTCGCCACAAATGAAGCACACATCGTGAGCTCTATACCCAGATGCTTTTGTTCCTTGTTGCCACTCGCCCACTGTTGCTGAACAACCTTGAAGTGCAAGGGCAAAAATAATCATTGACAAATATTTTTTCATACTTTATAGTACACTAGTTTTTGTGAAAAGTCAATGCTTATAAAGTGTTACTTTTACTGGCTTTTCATAAATAATCATTTAACTCTTAATAGAAAAAGGAGCAACAATGGGACAAGTGTTAGAACACAAACACATAATAATAAGAGCGGAGGTTTCCAATGCTCCTACGGATGAGACCACTGCAATCAACTCAATCAAAGATCTTGTGGAACGAATTAATATGAAAATATTAATGGGTCCATATGCCAAGTATTGCGACATGGTGGGCAATAGAGGCCTAACTGTGGCAACAATCATAGAAACTTCACACATAGTGATGCACTCGTGGGATGAATGTTCACCTCATATGATACAATTAGATGTGTACACTTGTGGAGCATTTGACCCAAGGACAGTGTTGGTATGGTTACAGCAATACAATCCAGTCAAAGTGGAATACAAGTATCTTGATAGAGAACACAACTTAAAAGAGTTAGCCAATGAGCCTAACTATTCTGCAAAAGAAATAGTGGAAGCCATGGACACCATCCTAGCACGATAAATACTAGTACATTCAAACTATCTAATGGAGGAAGTTATGAAGATGAAATCCATTCAGATCAATCTAGCACTAGGACAAGATATTCTAGTTGGTCAAAAACAAGAAAAAGCAACCATTACGAAAATAGAACACTTTGAGAAATCTGGTGATATTGTTATCAATACCACTAGAGGCACTAGGAAAGCATTAACGTTTAGACTTTTGCCAGAGGTTCAGACAGGAGATCCAGCAGACAAATATCGCTAAATATTTTTATGAGAGTACATGAAGTTATATTATCTGAGGCTGGTCCAGCCAGTAAAGCATTGTGCAGAAGCAAAAAACCTGACCATGCTCTTGGTGCCAGTCAATTGGCAAGTTGTAAAAGTCAAGGTTATAGAAAACGTTCAGGTAAAAAATCTTACAAGATAGGCAAGAAAAGAGTTTACGTGAGTGGCAAAAAAATAAAAGGAAAGCCTTATGGTGGACCATTACCGTTGTACAGCAGATGATGGATCCAGTTTGGCAAAATAAAATTTTAATCTCAACTCCTAAAATGAGACAGGACAGTACATTTGACAGGAGTGTAGTATTTCTTTACGAAGAATCATCACAACACGTGGCAGGACTGATTATTAATAAACCTACACGAACAAAATTAAAAAAGATTTTAGAAGTAAAAGGATTTAAAACTGTAAAAGTACAAGACTTAATTTATTCTGGCGGTCCTGTTAATCAAGAAAGTATTCTATTACTTCACACAGACGAATGGGGTTGTAGAAACACTCTAAAGTTAGGCAATGGATTCAGTTTAACTAGCGATGCTCAGATGTTAAAAAAATTACATGAAGAAGACGAACCATCTCAATGGAGATGTTTCAGTGGTTTAAGTGTATGGTCACCAGGACAGTTAGAAGGAGAAATCAACAGTAAATGTTGGATGACTGCGGAACCTACAACCGAATTACTTTTAAACACGCCTGTAGAACAAATCTACGAAAAAGCAATTCAGATATGTTCCAAACAGATGATCGACAAGTACATCTAAATTAACTACTCATATAACTAAATACCCATATGCTACCAATTAAACCTTTTCAAGATGTTATCGATCGTTTGAAGACTACTGGCGATTACAGAGTGTTCAATGACATATTGCGTAAAGCAGGCGATTACCCTGAGACATTGTGGTACAATCCTATCAATATTAAGACTGTGGTTAATTGGTGTTCTAATGATTATTTGGGAATGGGGCAACATAAAGATGTTATAGATGCTATGAAAACAGCACTTGATACCACAGGAGCAGGCAGTGGTGGTACAAGAAATATTTCAGGCACAACTCATTATCATGTGGCATTAGAAATGGAGTTAGCAAGGCTTCATAAAAAGCAGTCTGCGTTAGTACACACGTCCGCCTTTGTCGCAAATGAATGGACGTTGATCGCTCTTAGTAAAATCATACCGGATCTGGAGTTTGTAAGTGATAGTGAAAACCACGCATCTATTGTTCAGGGAATCGTTAACAGCAAGGCTCCTAAGCATATCTTTCGGCACAATGATTTGGAGGATCTAGAAAATAAACTGAAAACCGTGTCGGGTACTCCTTGCGTTGTATTCGAAACTGTGTATAGCATGGATGGAGATGTAGGTTTAATTTCTGACATTTGCGATTTAGCAGACAAATACAAAGCAATCACATACTGTGATGAAGTTCACGCCATAGGTTTATATGGAGACAACGGAGCAGGATGGTTAGAAAAAATCAATATGATGGATCGAATCGATTTCATATCAGCAGGTTGTGGCAAAGCATACGGTGTGGGTGGCGGATACATTGTAGGAGATCAATTATCTTTAGATGCTATTAGACATATGTCTGCAGGATTTATTTTTACAACATCAATATCTCCAGTTATATGTGCTGGTGTAATGGCGGCTGTGAAATTATTAAAAACTGAAGAAGGTAAACAATTAAGACAAAAACATCAAGCCAATGTTCAACTATTAAAAAAATTATTAAAGGAAGCAGATATAGATGTATTAGAAAACGATTCACATCTGGTTCCCGTAATGATACGTGATGCTGTTAAGTGTAAACAAATCAGCGACATACTATTGAGAAAATATGAAATATATGTCCAACCAATTAACTATCCAACAGTGCCCAAAGGTACTGAACGATTAAGATTTGCTCCTACACCTATGCACACAGAAGCAATGATCTACGATTTAGTAGAAAAATTAAAACTTACATTTGAGGAGATTTATGATTAAAAAATATTTGTATCAAGCATTAGGATTTCTATGTGTGGGTATCGCCTACATTGGGTTTGTAACACCCGGCATACCTTTTTCAATCTTTCTAGTAATTGCCGCTTGGGCATTTGCTAAAAGTTCACCCAAGATGGAAGCATGGTTGTACAATCATCCATGGTTCGGCAAGTTCTTAACCAACTGGACAAAGAAGCGAGTGTTTCCAACTAAAGGCAAGTATGCCATGATATTGGTAATGAGTTCAACATTGGCATTCACTTGGTACTTTACAGGCAATATGAAAGCAGTATTGTGGTCAGGTATTTTTATGTTTTTGGTGGCTGTATGGGCATGGAGATTTCCAGGCACTGTGGCAGAACATGATGCCAGAGTCAAAGCAGGTAAGAAAATTGGCTGGCTAAAATAATATGTGTTCAAAAGAATAGAAAACATATTATCAGAAGCAGAATACAATCAACTACACGACACAATAACATCGTTTAAATTTGATTGGCACTATCTGCCAGGCACAGTACCTCCAGAAGTAAAACAGGTAGTGAGCGAATCGAACTCATTTGATTTGTACGAGTCTGGACAATTTATACATTTGTTGTATGACCAACAACCATTAAGTCCATATTGGAATTTGGTTGAACCAATCATAAACAGTCTTGATAAAGAAATTATTGAAATAGGAAGAATCAAAGCAAACCTACTAACACAGAACAATAGCGGTAAAGCCATCGTTAACTGTCCTCACGTGGATAGAGATCAAGAAGGATGGCACAGTATGATATATTATGTGAATGACTCCGATGGTGATACTGTGATGTTTAATAAAAAAGGCAATCAAGGTTTTGATAATTTACAAATACTGGACACAGCAACACCAAAAAAGAATACTGCGGTGTTGTTTGAAAGTGATTGGTATCACACCAGCACAAATCCTGTTGACAATTCCAGAAGAATTGTGTTAAACTTCATAATAAAATTTAAAAATGACAACCAATTATAATATAACACCATTGTTTGGTATACCTCTGTATCAAACCATTTTGGAAGGTGTTCAGTCTGAAGATATAAATTTTATTAAGAATGCTGAATACAAACGTTTTCCAGCAGACAATGGATATGGAACTCCAGACAAATTTATTTTAGATAAACCTGAATTAAAAAATTTGCGTGACAACATAATGAAAAGATGTGAACATTTTCTTCACGAAGTTTTAGATGTAGATGAATCTGCTAGATTTGAAATAACAAATAGTTGGGCAGTGAAACATTTAAAAGGAGATGAAAGCGGTGCTCATACACACGTGAATTCAATGATTAGTGGAGTGTTCTACATTCAAACAGATGACGATAGTGGCGAAATAATTTTTCATAAAGATAAAACTCAACACAACATTTTTACACCCACAGTTAACATACCTTTTAAAGGAAAGAATTTGAATGTTTTTAATACTCTAGGTTGGGCAATAAAACCTAAGAATAATATGTTAATATTATTTCCTAGCACATTAGATCATTCTGTTTTGCCTAGCAAAAGTGATAACGAACGATACTGTGTAGCATTTAATTTGTTTGCTTTTGGCAAGTTTGGTTTTGATAATGTTGTTCAACTAGGACTCGACAATTCTACAGCGGCATAAATATTTTTATGCATCAGGATCACGATCAAATGGAAGAAATCAATCTCCTTGATTTGTATCAGGAAGAAATAGATTACCTTGAGCATCAAAATCAATCATTACAAAAATCAGAAGATCCTATTGACCAACGACAATATTGGAAGAATGAAATTGTGATTGAATATTTTAAAAATAGAATTAATCAAGAATCTAATCTACAACAACAATATTATAACGACAAGCCTAAGACACTTCATTAATGCCTTACACCAAGTTGAAAGTGCCAATGACAATAGAATGGCATTCAAAACCCAATCGCAAACATTTTTTAAAACATCTCATAGACAGCAACCAATTCAAGACTGTGTTGGAAGTGGGTGTGAGAGATGGACGCACAACCTTTCATTTGCTGAATCAATGCAAGTCCATTGAAAAATATTATGCTGTTGACATGAACATTGATTTGTTTTACACCAACAAAGTGGAAAAAAGGTATGGAGAACGTTTGACGGCTATTGAAGGTATGAGCCAAGATGTACATCACAAAATTGATGATGCTTCCTGTGATCTCATATTCATTGATGCTGATCATTCTTACCCTGCTGTGAAACAGGATATTATAAACTATCGACCTAAACTAAAACCAGGAGGCATATTGAGTGGACACGACATAGACTTTCCTGGAGTCAATCAAGCCGTGAATGAAATGCTGGAAAACTACGATGTGGGTCCTAACAATGTGTGGTTTTTAACAAAAATTTAATCACTTATCTGGTTTTATCGCAACTGCTGATCACTTTTAGAAACATGGGATCGTATTCCCATTTGACTCCATGCACTTCCAACAGGTATTTCTTTTGGAGTGGATATATTTCTGCTTCGGATTCTGCTAAACATCTAAATTTACTGCCAACTGCTCCGTTTACATCATGAACATAGTGCATCACTTCGTGAAGTAAAATTCCCTTGTCAAACACATTGTACATATTAAAAGTGTCTTTCACATAGATGGTGTCTGTTTCAGTGTCATACAGTGCGTGAATAGTGGAGTCTGCTGTTTGATTACCATAGTACATGGTGATTAATTCTTGTTCACTCACCTTCACAACATTGGGTGCAGGTATATTAACATTGTAATTGGTCTCTGAACCAATCCACAGCAATAAAAATGCAATCAGTGTTTTCATACAAATATTTAAAGAGTACACTCAATTGATTCTGTTGTCAGTTAAGTTAAGTGTACATTTAATGGTTTTCACAAGTTCGTTTAAATACAGTTGAGGGAACGCACGACACATGAATAAAACTATTTTACTTGTTATAGCCACGGCTACACTCATCAGCAGTGTGGATGCTGGCGAACTCACACACAAATTCAAAAACCCTTCATTCTCAGGAGAAGGTTACAGCAATCACGTGCTGGCAATTGAACAATTGAGATATCAGCGTGAGAAAGAAATTCAAGAAAAGAAAGAAGCCGCGGCGGCTAAACTGGCTCGTGAGTTAGAACAGACCACCCTCAACAAATTTATCAACAATGTGGAATCAAGAATCTACGCCCAACTGTCCAAACAGATGGTGGACAATATGTTCACTGATAGTGGAGCATCATCTGGCACAGCCAACATAGAAGGCGCAACCATTTACTGGATCAAAGACGCATCAACAGACACAATTTCAATCACTGTTACAGAAGCAGATGGGTCGCTCACAGAGATCACTGTTCCACTAACAGGATTCGGATTTTAGGTCATGATAAAACAACTCACTCGCACCCTCACAATTACCCTCACCGCGATTGTTTTATTGACCAGTTGTGCTGGCAACCTAAATAACAAGCAGTGGAGTAAGCCCGAAGTGGCAAGGAGTCCAATACAATCTGTGCTGGATTCCACTCCACCATTGGATGGTCCAAAGATCACCATTGCTGTGTATGGTTTCCAGGACAAGACAGGACAACGTAAATCCAACGACAGATTTTCTGTGTTGAGCAGTGCTGTCACACAAGGTTCAGAAGTATGGGTCATCGACGCACTGAAAAAAGTGGGCAACAAAACATACTTTCAGGTGGTTGAACGTGTGAGTCTTGACAACCTTGTGAAGGAAAGACAGTTGATCAGATCAACCAGAGAAGTTTATGAAGGACAGAAGGCTCCCAAGTTGAAGCCGATGTTGTTCGCAGGATTATTATTGGAAGGTGGAGTTGTGGGATATGACTCCAACATAAAATCAGGTGGAGCAGGTGCTAGATATCTTGGCATAGGTGCTTCCACAGAATACAGAATTGACCAAGTCACTGTGGCAATGAGAATTGTCAGTGTGCAGACAGGCGAAGTGTTGCTCACGGTGGCAGTGGAAAAACGAATTGCTAGCCATAGAACCAGTGCGGATGTGTTCCGTTTCTTGGATATGGGTACCAATGCTCTTGAATTAGAAGCGGGATCGGCCATCAACGAACCGGTGAATTATGCTGTAAGAGCCGCAATCGAAGCCGCAGTGGTAGAGATTGTAACACAAGGAGAACAGCAGGGCCTTTGGAAATACAAAAAACTTGCTAACCAACAGGAGAACATACATGACAAATAAAATAATAAAAATGTTGCTGTTGAGTTGGCTGTGCTTAACACCGGCAGTGGCTAACGACATCTACATACAGCAATCAGGAGACAATTTGGATTTGGACATCACACAGGATGGTCAGAACAACCAAGCAGGTAACTCCACAACAGCAATGAGTTTGACAGGTGATACCATGACATTCTCAATCAGCCAGGTGGGAGACTCCAACGTGATCGAAGCATTGATCAACGGAACAACCTACACAGGTAACATCAACCTCACAGGGGGATTGAACACAGTGGATCTAGACTGTGCGGCATCCAATTGTGACACAGTATCCATGAGCATAGATGTAACAGGTGATTCAGCGGATATCACTGTGGACTTGGGTTCCACAGCAGATGCTTCAGACTATGTGGGCACCATTGATATCACATCAGCGGCGGCAGAAACATTTACATTGACAGTAAATGCGGCGGCGGCAGATGCTGACATCGACATAACCAACTCATTGGGGACAGTGGGTAACACATCAAGTTACACACAGACAGGTGATGGCGACAGTGCTGGGCATTCATTGACACACAATCACACAGGTGATGGTGGTGTGATCAACATGAGTCAATCAGGCATATACGACAACACCATAGATGTGACCACATCAGGTGACAACGCGGCAATAGACATCACACAAACGGACTAATGTATGCGTTGGTTACTCCTTGTATTATTTCTATTCAGCGCCACGAACAGTGTGGCGTCGATAGGAGATGTGAGAGAGCAAAAAGGTGAAGGCACAATTGAAAGACAGGCAGGCGACAAGTTAGATTCAACTCAAGGCACAGCAATTGAAAGTTATGACACTGTGCGTACCAAGATAGGAAGAATATCCATAGAGTTTGTGGATGAAACCAGAGTTGATATCACAGAAAATTCCAAATTGGTCATAGACGAATTCATTTACGATCCCAATTCAAAGACAGGTGCTGTGTCACTCAAAGCAGGCTTTGGCACAGTGAGATATGCTTCGGGACAGATAGCAAAAAATTCAAGACAGAACGTGAAGATCAGCACACCAACAGCAGTGGTGGGTGTGAGAGGCACAGACTTTTCATTAACAGTGGATGAAACAGGTTCTAGCACCATCATACTGTTACCCAGTTGTACCATCATTGCCAATGAAAGAGTGTGTGTGACAGGAGAAATATCTGTGGAGTCAGATGTGGGCATTGTGATCATGAATCAAGCATTTCAAACCACTGTGGTAGAAACTGCTCAATCATCACCCTTAAAACCTTTGGTGTTGGATCTGGATGAATCATTCATCAACAACCTACTGATCATCACACCTCCAGAGAAACTGGAAGAGGAAATGAACAAAGATGCCATACAGACTTTGGCTAATATATTGGATCTAGATTTCCTCGTGTTTGAAGAACTGAGCACAGACTATCTGGCAGAAGGTGAAGCAGATCGTTGGCAGACGGATCTTGACTTTGATCCGCTCGCAGGTGACTTCCTGTTTGACGCACTGGATCAGAGTATGGACAATCTCATCAGGCAGGCACGAACTGATCTGGATCGTAAGCAGACCAATCCCAAGTTGGGGTTTGATGCTGAGACAGGCGTGACCATATTGAATCAGGATCCCAGATGGATTTACATCAGGGAGGGTGCTTCAGGCAACTATGTAAGGATGGAACTGCAACAGGGTTACAACTACTCTATAGACCACAACCAGAACGGCAACGAGATAATAGGATTCGAGATCAACCCAGACGGTGGATCCATCAACAACAACATAACCATTAACCAACAGAACTAATGTTTGAGAGATTTTTATATAGACTGGTGTACATATTGTTTGGCTTGGTGCTGTGGATGGCCCTGACGTCAAAAGCGGAAGCGGATTCGGTATTGGTGCTACACCAGAACTACGGTGGTGCTCATACAAATATAGGAAGTAGATTATTTACTGAAGGACATACTATTACCTATTCAACAGGAGGTGTGCCCACAGATGTCAGCAGTTATCAACAGATATGGGATTTAAGATATAACAACACATATGCGGCATCAGAAGTCACTGTATTGGACAACTTCGTGAAGAATGGTGGCTTCCTGATGATGAACGGTGAGAACTCTGGTTTCGCTTCTAGGAACAATGCCATCGCTACTGTGGTCAGCACAGCAGGTGGTGGCACACTAACTTTTGGATCTGGCTCCAATTCCTACACCGTGATCAACACAGCATTCTCCGATGACACAGGCACGGTCACAGGTGCGGCTGGTAGTAGTCTGTCCAACTCACAGGGTCAGTATGTGTTTAAAACCAGCGGAGGTGTGATAGGTGGTATGATATGGCAGTCAGCGGATCTGGGATCAGGATACACAGGTGCTATATTTGTAACGGCTGATATAAATTTGTGGGATAGTACATATGGTACATACATTTTAAAAGTCTACATCACAGATGACATCCTGGATATGGAAACCGCAGGCACTTTATATGGTTCAGCATCCGCACCCACATATTCATCGGCACCAACTGCCGCACAGTTACAATCAAGAACTGACGCCAGGAACATCACACCCAACGGCAATGAGATCTACATCACACAGTCAGGCAACAATCTGGATCTGGACATTGTGCAATACGACAACGATCAGTTGGTGGCTGGCACAGGATCAACCAGTTCAAATTTAACAGACGCCACGATCACGGGAGATGACAACACCGTGGCAATCACGCAGGGAAATTCAGCGGGATCATTCAGTGACAACAACGTCACACTGTTGGACATCAACGGCACCAACAACTCAGTCACTGTGAGACAGGGTGACAACGTGGATGACGCGGGTGGGCATCGCAGTTCAACCAACGTGGTAGGCAACTACAACACCTTAGGTATTCTACAGGAGAACGATGGTGGTATAGGCTCTTCGGGACACTACATGGAGATAGATATCGCAGGCAACTCAAACACTGCCTATGCTGATCAAAAGGACGATGGTGACAAGATGCTGTTCCTGGACGTGAATGGAGCCAGCAACACTGTGGATATCCTACAACAGGGCACGGGAGAACACTTCTTGGATGTTACTGTGGGCAGTAATCAAACTGTGGACATCAATCAGGATGGTTCTGGATCGCACTCTGCCACCATTGATATGTCAGGCTATTCTGCCACGCTGGATCTGGATCAAACAGGCTCCACTGATCAAACATATTCTCTCAATCAGATCTGTACCAATGCCAACGGTTGCGGTACCACCACAGTGAATCAGAATTAAGCACTCATTTAAAATAAATACACACATAATGATTAAACAGTTTTTCATCATACTGCTCTTCACCACAGGCGTTTGGGCCAACGATATCTATATGCAACAAACTCCAGAAAATCCTCAAGCAGACAAGCCAGCATTTATAGAAGAAAAACCTGTAACTTCTGAAAAAGAATTGATATCGCCTCCACAAAAAGAATTTTGTTCTGTAATAGCAGGGTGTTATGAAGCTCAGTAAATTTTTCACACATTGGATATTCAGCATTGTTATATTAGCAGTCATAATGTTATGGGGTTATTCTGATCCTTTTGTAAAACAAACAGCCAGACTGAAATCTTTTGATCTTGTGCAAAAATATGACGTACCCACACTGTCGCAAGACATAGCCATTGTGGAGATAGATGAGAAGTCTATATCACAATACGGACAGTGGCCTTGGAAGCGAGATGTGATAGCAGACATCATATGGAGACTGCGTGAAGCAGGTGCAGGAGTTATTGTGTTGCCCATACTGTTTTCAGAAGAAGACAGATTGGGTGGAGATGATGCTTTGGTTCAAGCAATCAAAGACAACGGTGTGGTCATAGCACAGGTAGGAACCACACAAACAAATAAAAATGCTGTGCCGAGAGGTGTTGCTAAAATAGGTGATCCTATGCCTTGGCTGTTTGAATGGCCAGGTATGTTGGGACCAATAGAAACACTAGGTAACACAGCCGCAGGAGTGGGAGTGTTGAACACAGCACCTGAGATTGATGGTGTTGTGAGAAGACTGCCACTGTTGATGCGAGTGGACACAGAAACATATCCCAGCATAGCCATAGAAACAATTCGTGTGGCAGTGGGAGATCCAAGTTACCAGGTTAAAACAGGTGAAGGTGGAATCATAGCACTGCGAGTTCCTCAATACAAAACTATTCAAACAGATGCCAATGCTCGTATATGGTTGCGTTGGAACAAAGAATTCATAACAGTCAGTGCCGTAGACAATTTCAAATCACTGCAAGGTAAAACAGTGATTATAGGAATCACAGCAGAAGGATTGGGCAGTGTGATTGCCACACCCAACGGAGAGAAGTATGCTCATATGTTGCCAGCCACAGCATTACAAACCATCATCAATGGTGACAACATTGTGCGTTTTGATTATGCAACATTTGTTGAGTATGTGGGCACAGCATTAATTGCCTTGATATTAATTTTTGCGGCGGCTTATGCACCTTATTGGTTGATTGGTGGCTTGTTGGTTTTGTTGTACACCAGTTCTGCTTATGGCAGTTACTTTGCTTTCACAAGACATCTTCAACTGTGGGACGTCAGTTGGTTATGGTTGGTCACAATCATAGTGAGTTTCCATGCTGTGTTCAATAGGTTTGTGATAGAGTTCTTTCAAAAGCAACAGATTAAGAAACAGTTTGGAGGATATGCTTCACCAACTGTGGTTGAGATGTTACAGAAAAATCCTGCTCTAATCAAACAAGGTGTTAAAAAAGAAGTTTCAATATGCTTCTCGGATCTCAGAGGATTCACTCCATTGGGAGAATCATTTGGTGATGATGTAAAAGGTTTGACCGAAATAATGAATGGTTACATGGATGCTATCACACAACCTGTATTGGATGCTAATGGTATGATCATAAAGTATATCGGTGATGCTTCCATGCACATTCACAATGCTCCTATTGATGATGAAAATCATCCACGCACAGCAGTTCAAACAGGTTTGAATATGTTAAAAGCAGTGAAAGAATTTAATAAAAAAATAACATCACAAGGAAGACCTCCAATTGGCATGGGTGCTGGTATCAATACAGGCTTGGGATATATCGGAGAGATGGGTAGCACACAACGACATTCATATGATGTGTTGGGTGATGCTGTGTCCACCACAGCCAGACTGGAGTCACAGTGTAAGAATTATGGAGTGCTGTTGATAGTTGGACCTGAAACAGTGCGAAGAACTGAAAATGATTTCTTATATTTAAAACTGGATGATTTGGCTGTGAAAGGTAAAACAGTGGGATTAGAAATTTACACAGTGTTGGATCTTAACAAAAACAATTACTCAGCAGAAATTAAAAAACACAATCAGATGCATGAGCTGTATAGAAAACAAGAATTTAAAAAAGCCATTTCTAAATGTAAACTGTTGAAAGAAGACTTTAAAGGTCAAATGAAAGGTTATTATGATATGTGGATTGAAAGATGTGAATTCATGATGACCCAACAACTTCCGAAAGATTGGGATGGCATTTTTAGAGCTACCACAAAATAGTTATTTTTTCTTTTTATTCGATTTTTCTTTTTGTTCAAGAATCATGTTTAACTTTTGAGTTAAACGTATCATGTCATTGTCCAACATTCTCACCCTGTCTATCAGTGCAATCAGTGTTTTGTTGGCTTCACCCAGCACAGGTTTGATTTCTTTGGTTACCCATGTCCACACATAGTAAACAAAGTATCCTAAACCAAATGCGGCAATGATTGGAAATCCAAATTCTTTAATTGCTGTTGCCAGTTCTACTGTCATTAGTCTTTCCTTGCGTCTTCTTTGCCTTCGTTAGCGGCAATGCGATCCACATTGGGTTTGACACCTGTCACGTGTGACAACAACGCATCTATTTTGATCAAGTCGTTGTTCATGGTCTGAACTCTGTTGTCCAGTGCTTGAATGATATTCTTAAGACCATTCACTGATCCTGTCACAGTTGCCAATATGAATTTTAAGATGATGAATATGAATATACCAGATGCCACAGCACCTGCTATTGGAAAACCTACATCTGCTACAAATTGTAAAAAGTTCATTATGTAGGTATTTATCTACTATTAGAATACTAAAGACAGCATCCAAACTAATGTGAGAGTGGGTACTGTACACATCAGTATCAAAGTCTTGTTCTTCTTCCATTTTGATTTGATGGTAGATTTAGACTTTTTGGTAATACCGTATGTGATTGTTTTCCATTCACAATGATTATAAGGCCACATATTTTTCTTTCTTTTGTACACTTTGGGCCCATAGTCGAAACTATTAGGCCCAAAGGTTGTGTGTTGCTGATTACTTCTTGCTTACGCCGTTGAAGAATGCTTCAGTAAATTTCTGTACATTCTGTTGGTATGCTTTGAAGTTTTCTTGAATTGATTCAGGTTTGATTGATTCCTGAACTTTTTCATTGAACTTCTTCACATTTTCCATAAGCATCTGAGTGTTTTCACCAATTGAAGCACCGTTCGTTACGAACTCATTGAACTTTTGTGCAGTTGCAATGATGTCTTCTGGTGTGATTGAAGGATACTTAAATTCAGTAACCACTTGATCACCTTCTTTTCTTACAGATTGTTCGTACTCGTTGTACTTGATTGAGTAATTGAACTCGGCGATTGATTTCGCTAGTCCTAATAGATCGGCTCTTATTTCGTAGCCATTTCTTGTGTTGTTTGCCATTGTCTTTCTCCTTTGTTTGTGTGTTTGTGTGTCGTTATATTAACAATGTGCTAGTAATATAACATGATTATTTATGTTTGTCAACCAGCAAAATGTATATTATAGGGTTCAATAATAACGATTGACAACCAAAAACAAGTGTGTTAAACTATGAACACTTACTTTATATTCGTGGACATAACGGTAAATAGTTAAAAGCAGGGTAGTACATATGAAAAAACGTACCAGAAGTATATTAGATGAGTTGAGAAACATTGGTAGAATCAATGATACCGAAGCCTTTATCGAAACAACAGGCTCCAATATTATTGAAAGTGCTGTCAACTTGCTCAACACCATTAGAGAGAATTATCCTGAAGAACAGGCAGTGGAGTTAGAAAGACGTTTTTTAAATTCTATCCGTAACAAAGAAGCAAAAAAGTTTCAAGTTGGTGTCAAAAAAATAATTGAAAGTAAAAAGTCAAATGATGATTCTTAAAGAAGGTGGCAATGTTTTTAAAGATCCTAATGGACAATTAGCCACTCAAAGAATCAATCAAGCAGATGTGGCTCCCACACTAGCCTGGTTGGAAAAAATTGTTGGTTTAGACCTACAAGGCAACACACTGGGCACAACAGGCAAGGCTCCCACATCAGGAGATTTAGATGTTGCCATAGATCAATCAAAAACTTCAAAAGATCAATTGGCAGACAAATTGAGTCAGTGGGCGATACAGAACAAACAAGATCCTAAACAATGGGTGGCAAAGAGCGGTATATCTGTACACTTCAAAACTCCTATCAGAGGCAGTGCTAAGAATGGCTTTGTACAAACTGATTTGATGTTTGGCGATCCAGACTGGATGCGTTGGAGTTTGCAAGGTGGTGAAGTAGGTTCAGACTACAAAGGTGCAGACAGACACGTGATGATTGCTTCTATAGCCAAACCTCAAGGTTATAAATGGAGTCATAAATCAGGATTGTTGAATAGAGAGACCAACGAACCTATCACAAAAGATCCTAACAAAATTGCTGAATTACTTTTAGGCAAAGGAGCAACTGCCAATGATTTAAACAGCGTGGAAACTATTCATAAAAAAATTAAAAGCAGAAGCGACTATGATAAGTTAGTGGCAGATGTGAAAGACTCATTTGCCAAAGTAGGTAAAACATTACCTGAGAGTGCTGGACCAATTGCTTGGTTTAGAGCCATGGCAAATAACATTAAAATATGAGATTAGTTGAATTTAAAGAAATAGACAAGAAAAATCTAGCACTGAAAGAATCTAGAATACAACACGCAGAAGATTTAATTTTCTGGGAAGGTTCTAAAGGTGTTGCTAGAGCAATTCAACAACTGGAACAATTAAGCAAAAGCACACAATCACTCACAATCAAATGGGACGGATCACCTGCTGTGGTGTTTGGTAGAAATCCTAATGGTGAATTTATTTTTACAGACAAAGCAGGCTTTGTGGCAAAAAGTTATGATGGTAGAGCAACCAATCCAGAAGACTTGAAAGGTGCTATCATGCAGAGAGGTAAAGATCCTACCAAACGAAAAGCACAGGCTCAATATGCTTCTAAGATGGCTTCTGTGTTTGACACCGTGGCTAAGGCAGTGCCAGAAAACTTTCAAGGATACTTTGTGGGAGATATGTTGTATTTTTCAACTCCTAAGAAAGCAGGCAATCAATTTGTTTTTAAACCCAATGTGGTTGAATACAGAGTGGATGGTAACAGTGAACTGGGACAAAAGATTTCGCAGAGCAAAGTGGGTGTAGTAATACATCACACCATGAGTGAAGCAGGCAAAGTGTTGCCTATAAAAGATTTAGAAATGATACAGGGAGATGTGTTGGCAATACCTCCAACCACTGTGAACAAAAAACAACCAATTCAAGTCAAAGGATTGGATCAACTCAAATCGTTGGTCAGCAATAGTGGAGCAGAAATAGATGTACTATTGAATAAAAATAAATTAGCACAAATGAAATTAACAGATTTACCCAACATACTCTACACTTATACCAACAGCAAAGTGGATACAGGATTAACTAGACTGGGAGAAGACTTTATCAAGTGGCTTCAAAGCAGTTCAGTGTCTGCTCCTAAAAAAGCAAAGATCACAGAATATGTGAAAGGTAATATAAAAGCATTCAGCAAACTTTGGATTTTAGTTGGCGGGATAATGAAAGTAAAAGACAGCATAATCAATCAGTTGGATCGATCACAAGGAGATATTAGTGCTACAATAAATGGAAAACCTGGCGGAGAAGGCTATGTGTTGGGTTCACCAGAAGGCAATATCAAATTGGTCAACAGATCCGGCTTCACCAAAGCCAACAGAGCGATAAATAGATAAGGAGAACACAATGAAAGCAAAAGAATTTATTAAAGAGTTTAGAGACATAGATCCAGCAGATGATCCAAATTTTGGTATGGACAAAGAATTCAAGCAGGATTCTGTGTTCAATCAATTGGGCAAGATATTAGACAGCAGAGGAAATCCAAATCCGTTAGACACAGTTGTGACTGATGATGGTAAAAAGTTCAAAGTGAATTTTCAACAAGCCACAGTGTTAAGAAGATTGTTGACTGCACCAAGTGTAAAACCTCAAATTAAGTCACAGTTCACAAAAGACTTACAACAGAGTGCTACTCTTGAAAAATATTTACAAGCAGATGACATGGTAGAGCTGTTTCTTTCTACGTATAATCCAGAAAAAACAGAACCTAGTCCATACACCAAATACGACGACTAACCATAGGATTTGTCAGATTTAGATATGACAAAACAAACTCAAGATACAGAAGCAACAATGGACTTTGTCAGTTCACTTTTTGAAGCACGTATGACTCGTGATTCAAGCGATCAGAAAGTGTTAACTTACACAGACTGTTCTGAAAGATTGTATCTAACACTTTTGATTTTACAACTGTTGAATCAATATCCTACATACAGACAGTTGGCTTCCAAATATGCTAGAGACACCAAACACAGCAATTACGATAGATTTAGAATGTATTCTACTGATCTATACAACTTTGTGTATTTTGTAACAGGCAACGAAGAAGCATTGAACAAATTGAAAGATCCTGAAAGTGCCAAAGCGATGCGTAAGAAAAGTTCTTTTCCTACAATGGCTTTCAATAGATATTTGATGGCTTTACAACAAGGATTAATTGCTCCCAGTATCATGCAGGTGTTTCTTAACATTGAAAATGGTTTAAGAATCAGTAACACAGACTACAAAAATATTAGACGAAATGTGTTTTTGTTTAACTCAATCACAGAACGTGAGAAACAAAATTTAGTCACAAGATTATTACACGCGGCAAGAGCCAAATTGAGAAGTTCAGACATTATAGAATATCTTGAAAAATTAGCCTCTGATAGGAATCTTGAAACTGGTAGAGTTGATGATAGAGAACCAACAATCAGTATTCCTGATATTAGTACACAAGGTAGAGATTTAGCCATGTATAGATATATTGTGGGAGGGTCTAATCTTGTAGCAACCAAACGTTTTATTGACCTAGCATTGAACGGTAAATCCATTCCAGGTAGTTTGGTACAAGCATACCTACCAGCAATTAAAATGATAGACGATATTGTGAAAGCAGGGCCATCTTTTGTTAGTGTGCTCAAGGCATTACAATCTAGAGCTCAAAAGAGCCGAAAATAATATAGTAGCACACAAATCTTACCAAAAATCGCTAAATATCTTTAACCAATCCACTGAGCGTGGATGGCCATTAAAAAAGAGAAAAAAGGAGAAAAACAATGGCAAGTAGATCAAACCCAGCAACTACTAAAGCAGGTAACGGATTAGGTCCAGTTACTAGAATCGTAA
>Ga0255765_1001363_pt1 | contig 30534 bp, 20 predicted proteins | sample 041ome_8_FD_179965 | JGI IMG/M metagenome (GOLD analysis project Ga0255765, IMG submission 179965) | Coastal salt marsh microbial communities from the Groves Creek Marsh, Skidaway Island, Georgia - 041407BS metaG (version 2) | ecosystem: Environmental > Aquatic > Marine > Intertidal zone > Salt...
GCGCGCGCGCGACGCCCCGCGCGCGACGGTCCGACGGCCCGACGGTCGTCCGCGGGGACGACGCGCCGACTCAACGACGGTTCGTGACTCGTCGACGGTTCGTGACTCGTCGACGGTTCGTGACTCGTCGACGGTTCGTGACTCGTCGACGGTTCGTGACTCAACGACGGTTCGTGACTCGTCGACGGTTCGTGACTCAACGACGGTGTGCCCCATCGTCGCGCACGCCACCAGGCATCCCGCGATCGCCCCGCCGCGATCGCCGCGCCGCACTGCGCGCCGCCGAGTCGATGGCGACGATGGCGCTCGCCCCCGCGCGCGTCGCGCTCCGACGCGAGTTCGCGCGGAAAAACTCGATCACGCGCGAGAAGAAACGCGCGAGTCGCGGAAACGCGCGCCCGAACGCGCTCAAACGCGGCGTCGCGAACGCGGCGCGCGCGATGGGTGGCGAGAGCGAGGTTTTTCGAGCGTGGGATCAGGCGACGAAGAGCCAAAAGAGAACCGACTTGAAGAAGATCATGATCCTGGGCGCGGGACCGATCGTGATCGGACAGGTGCGCGCGCGCGATGATGCGCTCGGGGAGGGAGGAGAGGCGAACGGCGCGGGATGGGAGGGGGTGATCGCGAACGCGAGCGCGGGCGCGTTTTTAAATATTCAAACCGCGGCGGGGGCGATCGCGAGGGAGCGACGCGCGGGGTAGCGACGCTTCGGGGGATTGGCGCGAACGGTTTAGTGAGAATTAATTGTGTTTCGTTCGTCGTCTCGACACGGGCGCGGAAAGACTGACGGTGGTGCGAGTTTGAACTTTGGTAGGCGTGCGAGTTTGATTACTCTGGGACCCAGGCGTGCAAGGCGTTGCGCGCCGAAGGATACGAAGTCGTGCTCGTGAACTCGAACCCGGCGACGATTATGACGGATCCAGAGACGGCGAGTCGCACGTATGTGACGCCGATGTCGCCGGAGAGCGTTGAGCAAATCATCGCGCGCGAAAAGCCGGACGCCTTGTTGCCGACGATGGGCGGGCAAACCGCGCTCAACTTGACCAAGGCGCTCGCGGAGTCCGGGATTTTGGCCAAGTACAACGTCGAGTTGATCGGTGCTAAGCTTGATGCTATCAACAAGGCTGAAGATCGTCAGCTTTTTAAGGATGCGATGGACAAGATTGGCTTGAACACGCCCAAGTCTGGCACAGCCGAGACGTGGGCGCAGGCGCAAACCATCGCGGCGGACATCGGCACCATGCCGCTCATCATCCGTCCTGCTTTCACTCTCGGCGGTTCTGGGGGTGGTATCGCGTATAACATGGCTGAGTTTGAAAACATCGTCAAGGGTGGTCTCGATGCGTCTGCGACGAGCCAAGTTTTGATTGAGCAATCTTTGCTCGGCTGGAAGGAGTACGAGCTCGAGGTGATGCGTGATCTTGCCGACAACGTCGTCATCGTGTGCTCGATCGAAAACTTCGATCCCATGGGCGTGCACACCGGTGATTCCATCACTGTTGCCCCGGCTCAGACGCTCACGGATAAGGAATACCAGCGTCTTCGCGATGCCTCGGTTGCTATTATTCGTGAGATCGGCGTAGAGTGCGGTGGTTCGAACGTGCAGATGGCTGTCAACCCAGTCGATGGTCAAGTCATGATTATCGAGATGAACCCGCGCGTGTCTAGATCTTCTGCTTTGGCTTCCAAGGCGACTGGTTTTCCGATCGCTAAGATGGCTGCAAAGCTTGCGGTCGGTTGCACCCTCGACGGCATCCCGAACGATATTACGCTCAAGACGCCGGCGTCGTTTGAGCCGTCGATCGATTACGTCATCACTAAGATTCCTCGATTCGCTTTCGAGAAGTTTCCGGGTGCTAAGGCGGTGCTCACGACTCAAATGAAGTCCGTCGGTGAAGCGATGGCCATGGGTCGCACCTGGCAAGAGTCCTTCCAAAAGGCGTTCCGCTCTCTCGAGACGGGCTTCTCTGGTTGGGGTCTCAGCAAGAAGGATGGCTTCATGCAAGGTGATGTCTCCGCCATTCGCGATGGTCTTACTATTCCGAACCCTGAAAGAATTGTGACCATCCACGAAGCGTTCCTGGCTGGATTTACGGAGAAGGAGATCATCAACCTCACGACGATGGACCCATGGTTTGTTCGCCAACTCGGTGAACTTTACGAAACCGAGTGTTGGTTAAAGTCGCTCAAGTCGATCGATGAACTTAGCGAAAACGATTGGCTTGAAGTCAAGAGACGTGGTTTCAGCGACGCTCAAATCTCTGTCGCTTTCCCTGGCACGGATGAGATGACTATCCGCAAGGCCCGCACCGGCAAGGGCTGCGTCCCGTCGATGAAGCGCGTCGATACTTGCGCGGCGGAGTTCCAAGCGGACACGCCTTATATGTACTCTTCCTACGATGGAAATGATGAAGCCGAACCGACGAACAACCGTAAGATTCTCATTTTGGGTGGTGGCCCGAACCGTATTGGCCAAGGTATCGAGTTCGATTACTGCTGCTGCCACGCCGCGTTCGCGCTTGCCGATGCAGGCTTTGAGACTATTATGCTCAACAGTAACCCAGAAACTGTGTCGACGGACTACGACACTTCTGATCGCTTGTACTTTGAACCTTTGACGGTGGAAGATGTCTTGAACGTGTGCGAGACTGAGCGTCCGGAAGGCATTATCGTGCAGTTCGGCGGCCAAACTCCGTTGAGCCTTGCCACGAAGCTTGAGGCCGCGCTAAACGCGAACCCGATTCCGGCGGCGTCCGGTAACGGCTTCACGAAGATTTTGGGTACGCCTCCGGACTCCATCGATGCGGCCGAAGATCGTGAGCGTTGGATCGATATTTTGGATGAACTTGAAATCCTTCAACCCCCGGGCGGCGTCGCTCGCTCCGAGGAAGAGGCGCTGAAGGTGGCTGAAAAACTCGGTTACCCGGTCATGGTTCGCCCGTCTTATGTTCTTGGTGGTCGTGCGATGGAAATCGTTGGTTCTACTGCCGATTTGAAGCGATACATCAACACTGCGGTGGAAGTTGATCCGGAACGACCCGTCCTCGTTGACAAGTACCTCCAAAACGCGACGGAAATTGATTGCGATGCTCTGTGCGACATGGAAGGCAACGTTGTCATTGGTGGGATCATGGAACATATCGAACAGGCAGGTGTGCACTCCGGTGACTCTGCGTGCTCTTTGCCGACCCAAACCATCCCTGAATCTGCCTTGGCGACTATCCGCGAATGGACTCCTAAGCTTGCTCGTCGACTTGGAGTTGTTGGTCTCATAAACATTCAGTACGCCGTGACTCCGGACGGCACTCCTTATATTATTGAGGCAAACCCTCGTGCGTCTCGTACGGTGCCGTTTGTTGCTAAGGCGATCGGTCACCCATTGGCGAAGTATGCCTCTTTGGTGATGGCGGGAAAAACGTTGAAGGAAATCGGCTTCACGGAAGAAGTGAAGCTCAACCACGTCGCCGTCAAGGAAGCGGTTCTTCCGTTCGATAAGTTCCCGGGCGCCGACACGTTGCTCGGTCCGGAGATGAGAAGTACCGGTGAAGTGATGGGCATCGACAAGGACTTCAGCCGTGCCTACTGCAAGGCGCAGCTCGCTGCTGGACAACGTTTGCCAACTTCTGGCAATGTGTTCATCTCCGTCCGTGATGGTGATAAGGATGCCATAGTTGACATAGCGCGTGACCTCGTCGCCATGAAATATACGGTCCTCTCGACCGGCGGTACGGCGAGCCACTTAGAAAACGCGGGCGTTCCCGTTACCAAGGTGAAGAAGGTCCACGAGGGCCGCCCTCATATTGGTGACATGATCCGCAACGGTGAGATTGGTTTGATGGTTGTCACCTCGTCTGGTGACGCTCAAGATTTGGTGGATGGTCGCGAGATCCGTCGCACCGCGGTTGGCCTCAAGGTTCCTATGGTGACGACGATCGCTGGCGCGAAGGCGACTGTTGGCGCCGTCAGAGTCTTGCAACAGAATGACTTGGTGATGGATGCCTTGCAAGATTTCTTCTAGAGTTTCACTAAATTGCGACTAAATTTACGGTTTGTCATGCTAATCTTATTACTACATACCACTAAACTGGCTCATCGACGATCCTTGCGAAGTTGCGCGGCGCTGATACCCCCGACGCCTTGCAGAGACCCGGCGCCAGACTGGAAAAGTTTCGTCGGGTTACTCGCGAGCTTGACGTTGCGCCCGTTATTCATGGGGCGACCCTTCATCGAACGATAATCTGAGATCACTTGCGCCCGCAACGCCGCTAAATCCGCCGTACGTTTGAGCCCTTGTGTCTCAGACTTTTTCTTACTCTTCGCCGAAGATCCTTTTGCAGCGCTCAAGAGGTCGGCAAATATTTTCGACTGCCTATTAGACTTCCCTCCGGTTTGATTTTCGGCAATTTCGACTATTTTATGCCCACTCTGCGCGATCGGAACCTCCTTTTCCCCCTTTCCTCCGCTTTTTCGCTTGAGCGTAATTGTCGGTGGCGCCTCGGCGACTTCGCCAAACCGCACCGTGTTTCCACCCCCTCGCAAGAACTCTGCCTCTTCTTCTTTCTGCGCCCGCAACGCCGCTCGATCCCGTTTTTTCCGCTCTCTTAGAGAAAGATGTTTCTTCTTTTTCTTCTTTGCCTCGGCCTCAGCCTCCCGCGCCGCCGTCGCCGCTTTTTCATCCATCGCCCTCAGCGTGGCGTTCCCTTTATCGGGTTGTGCTCGCACCAGTGGCGCTACTGAGGTCAGTGCTCCTTCTCCGCTGATATTTCTATTCGTGGCCTCTCCCCTGTCGTCCTCCGACGACTCCTCGCCGACGTCATCGACCTTTTCTTCGCCTCTCTCTTTGGCCGCCGCCGGTTCTTCTTCTTCGCTATCGTCGTCTTCGACGCGGTCTCGTCGCTTCGATCGCGACTCTGCCGCGGCTTTGGCGGCGAGAAATCGCTTGAACGACTTCGGCGCGCTCAGCATCACATCTTCGCTCACCTTTCCCGAAGGCATGGCCACTTTCTCGTCGTAAAACCGTCCCGAGATGCGGTCGAAAGTTTTCGAGTTTTGCGCCATCTTGGCGCGCTTACGCGCGCTCTTGCCTCGTATGCCCCCCATGATGCGGGCGACGCGCGTGCACGGGTCTGTGCGATTGCGCGCGCGTCGCTCGGCCGCGCGAGCTCGATCGGACAGACCCGCGACGCGTCGGAGTGTCCCGCGCGCGCTGTACCCTAGACTTTTGCTGAAATCCGAATCCGCGTCCTCGTCGACGCGTGGTGTCGTGACTTCGACGCGCGCGTCGTCGACCGAGGCGCGTCGACGACGATGAATGCGTCGACGACGCCCAAAACCCTCACTCGAGGCAAGCGTGACGTCGCGCTGAGCGCCTACGCGCTGTTATTTTCCGAACTCGTCCAGTACCACAAGAGTCGCGCCAAGGATACGAGCGAACTCGAACGCGCGCTCGAGGACGCGGGCGCGGACGTGGGACGGCGAATGTACGAGGCGCAGAGTTTCCGTGAGCGCGGGCCGGGGAAGCGGGAGAATCGGTTGTTACCGCTATTGCAATTCATTCAGAGCTCGTTTTGGAAAAACGCGTTCGGGCGCGCGGCGGATTCGTTGGAGGTGTACGACGACGACGAGTACCTGCTGTCCGATCGGGACTTGCTCGTGAATCGATTCGTGAGCGTGCCAAAAGATTACGGCGATCTGAATTGCGGAGCATTCGCGGCGGGGATGGTGGGGGGAATCTTGCGAAGCGCGGGATTTCCATCCAAGGTGAGCTGCTATTACTCGGAACAGGCCCCCGGGGACGCGTCGGGGCGACGAACGACGAATATATTGATGAAGTTCGAGCGAGAAACTATCGAGCGAGAGAAGCGATTAGATGGTAGATGAATTAGCGCATAGAAAAATCTCTGTATCAATACTAAGCAAGCGATCTAAAGCGAGTCGGCGCACCAGTTTAAGTGCGCTCTGAGTTGCATCGCCGCGGGATAGCTCATATCTCGCGGGACCCCGACGCGATCGCGCAGGTATGCTAGACATTTACGAACGGATTTCGCCTCCGAGCTTGTATTCGAACTTGGTTCCGATGGCTCGGCGGTACCCTCGATCAGAGCCTGCGCCACCTTTCGCAAGCATTCATCGACGCGACTTTCGTAGTTTAAATTCGGGACCGCATAAGGATCCGCGAGCGGAGCACCGAACTGCTTGCGACCTGGCTCGCCCATACCTCTGCAAGCAAACTTGACGATGTTTGCAGAGTTTGCAATCAGTTTATACGCTGCTTCATGCTTTGCGTCCTCTTCACCTCGGTTCATAGATTCCGGAAGCGGCTCCAAGCCGTCAGCAGATAGAGAAACCGGTAATCGCCAACTCTTTTCGCCGCCGATGACCGCCACAGCTTCGTCCACCGCGGCGTTTTTATCGGCGTATCCCGGTCCATATTGAGGTGGGATATCCATGATGTGCGTGTAGTAGTCGCTCTTTGTCGCCTGATACGTCGGTCTCGCCTCAAACGCGAGGAGCCACCTTTCTATGTTGGCCCAACGCTTTGTGCCGCGCATTTGCAGTCCCTTCCAATACAGAACGCTCGCGTTCATGCGCTCGACGTGCGAGACGTACTGAAAGTCCACAATGCTTGGACTTTCTCCCCCGAGAAACCATGGTCCTTCCGTAGAGCCGAGCGCTTCGTCGACCTTGTCCAACGTCTTTTCGAATCCCGCTCTCGCTCCCAGCGGTCCCGGCATCGAGGGCCGAAACACGAGGCCGCACCAATCCGAAAACAACTGACGTTCGAGCTTCAAAAGCACGTTCGCCGCCTCAAACTTATCCTCGGGAAGCGTCGGTCGCTCCGGGAACTCGCGTTCGAGGATTTGCATGATGACCAAACTCTCCGTGATCATATTCCCGTCGATCTCCACCACCGGCAACAGCCCGCTCGGAATCTTGTCCAGAAACGCCTTTGGTTTATCGCCGTACGATCGCATGTTGATCTTCTCCACTCGGTACGGGATTTGTTTTTCTTCGAGCATGATCCAAAGCTTTTGACAGTACGGGCACCACTGCGCGAGTGAGAGCGTTCGTGCGTCAGTCTTTCGTTCTCCGTTCGCCGCGAATCGCCAAATCCAAACCGCGCGCTCGGGCGGCGCGCTGGGGCGCCGACGCGACGGCGCGTCGCTTCAGCACGCACCCCCGCGTGGTCGCGATAAAACGTCACCCGCACGTCCTCCTCGCGCGCGCCGAACAATCGCAGCGCGTTGTCCTGATGCGCCGGTCCACCGCCGCGCGCGCGCGCCTGCGCGTCTTCCGTCAGCCGTTTCACGCAGCTCGACGTCGACGCGGTGTGGGACGCGCGAAGTTCGTCCCAAGACTTGACGGTGGTGGACATGGCGACGACGCGCGCGCGATGTGAACGAGCGCGGTGCCTTGTCGAACGAGCGGTGCTCGCACGCGCGACGCGAGGGACGGACGCACGCGCGAGGGACGCCGAGGAAGCGCCGTCGACGCGCATCGCAGAGTGCGGACAGACGCGTCGCCGGGACGGTGCGTCTAAAGAAAAAATCTGATGTTGACATGAGGACTGATTAATGGTGATTCGAGATTAAGCACCTTGAGTGCGCGTGGAGACGCGTCGCAAAGAGCTCCGCGGGTCGCGATCACGCGATGAGACTGGGCTCCATCTCAGCCGGCGCCTCGTATCCCATGAGGTTGATGTACGTCGCCGTGACGTTGGCGAGACCAGCCTTTGGGAGATCGTCGCGAAACTTGACACCCGTGGGCAACGCCGGACCACCGATTGCGACCGGAACTGGAGCGAGAGTGTGCGAAGTGAGAGCCAAGAGTGCGCCGCTGTCGTCCTTCAACGCGCCACCCTTTTTGTCGCGCTGCACCATGTCGTCGGCGTTGCCGTGATCGGCGGTGACCAGGAACATACCACCCAACTCTTCCACGAGGTCGAGAAGTTCCTTCACGCACGCATCGCACTCTTCGCAAGCCGCAACGGTGGCCGCCATGTCACCGGTGTGACCAACCATATCAGGGTTAGCGTAGTTGATCCGAACGACGTCGTACTTCCCAGAGAGCAACGCCTCCTTCCCGGCTGCGGTGATTTCGCGAGCCTTCATCAACGGCGCTTGGTTAAAAGGCACATTGTCGCTCGGAATCTCGACATATGTTTCAAGATTTTCGTTGAAGTACCCAGATCGGTTACCGTTCCAAAAGAAGGTGACATGACCAAACTTTTGAGTTTCGGAGCACGCGAAGGTTTTCAATCCATTCTTCGCGAGCCATTCGCCAGAAGTCCGCTCGATGAGCGGGGGTGGAACGAGATAGTTCGCCGGTAGCTTCAAGTCGCCATCATACTGCATCAGTCCCACAAACTTTGTCTTGGGAAATCGCACGCGATCGAACGAGTCAAAGTCTGCATACTCGAAAGCCTTGGAAATTTCGACAACGCGATCTGCGCGGAAGTTGCAGATGACGACGGCATCGTCGTCTTGAATCGTACCGACCGCTTCGCCATCATCGCCAACGATGACAAACGGTGCAACGTACTGGTCGGTGGCTCCATCCTTCTTAAGCTCCGTCAAAGCTTCTTTCGGGCACTTGAACTTATGCGGGGCGTCACCCAAAACGTGCGCGCGCCAGCCCCGCTCAACCATACCCCAGTCGGCTTCGTAACGATCCATGGTCACCGCCATGCGTCCACCACCGGAAGCAACCTTCGCATCACATCCCTGCGCGGTGTACGAGTCGAGTTCAGCGACGAGTTTTGCCATGTACTCGTGCGATGTACCATCCGGAACGTCTCGTCCGTCGGTGAGCACGTGCAGGCGCAACTTTTTGCACCCATCCGCGAGCGCGCCTCGCATCAAGCCAAATATTTGATCCGTGCGCGAGTGCACACCGCCATCACTCAATAATCCAATCACGTGAAGCGTATTGTTCGCGAACGCGGGCTTGATGTACCCCCACCCGGCGTCGCTAAACATGTTCTTTGTCTCGAGCGCAATGTCAACCAGGGACGCTCCCTGCGCGATCACCTTCCCCGCGCCCAGGGCGTTGTGCCCGACTTCGGAGTTCCCCATGTCCGCATCGGTGGGCAGGCCAACGGCCGTACCGTGCGCCTGGACGGTGCGATAGAACGATTGACCTTTCGCCTTGAGCGCGTCCATCGTCGGCGTCTTGGCCACGTGCACGGCGTTGTGCTCGTCCTCGTATTCATTCTCTCCCCAACCGTCGAGGATGCACACCAAGACGGGCTTCTTTTGCGGGATTGTCGGGTGCGGATGAAGCTCCATGATCGTTCCCCGTCGTCTTCGAGCGCGCGCGATGAAGTGCGACGCCACGCGCCCCGCGCGCGCGAGAGGGCGGCGCGTTCGGTACTTTTCGGAGGGCTAGGGCAAACACCCGATTTCCTTTGTCCGGATCGCGAGGTCGATCGATCGACGCTCTGAGGTTGGACGGCCGCGCTTTCGCGAACGTCGCGAGGGGAACGGTGCGCCGTCGATCGATCGAGTTCGGTCGATCCCGTCGATCCCATCCGATCGTTCGATCGCGTTCGATCGTTCGATCGCATCGATCGCGTCGATCGACGTCGATCCCGTCGAAGCATTCGATCGATCGATCACGTCGTTCGACGTCGATCGTATCCGATCGATCGATCGCATCGATCGACGTCGATCGCGTCAAACATTCGATCGATCGATCACGTCGATCGACGTCGATCGTATCCGATCGATCGGTCGCGTCGATCGCGTCGAAGCATTCGGTCGATCGTATCGATCGAGCGCGTCGATCGACCCCGTCGAGGGCGTCGAGGGACTAGAGGGCGACAGGGGGACTTGCCGTCGCGTCGGGCGCGGCATTACGCGGCAGTGCGCACGAAGGCCGTCCACCGTCCACCCACCGCGGGGCGGGAAACGACGCGTAGGGAGTGTTATCGCCGACCGCGCGTGCGTTCGACGATTGACGACGCCGTCGTAGACGGCGCGCGAGGGATTCGTACGCGACTCGAAGAGCCGCGGGACATTCAACGAACCGGCGCGAACGCTCGCGTGCCCCCGCACGCGAGCGTCACGCGATGGAACCCTCGGGCGTAAACAATGGGGATGATGTCAATATCAACGCTTGGGGTATTCCAGTCCTTCGTTACACCGAAGAGGACCGAGTAAAGCAAAAGTTTGTAGAGACGATTCATCGCGTCGAGTGGCGCGAGCGCGAGACGGGGGCGTTCCGCAACCCGGATGATGTGGATGAGCTAAGATGGAGCGAGTCCGATGACGAAGAAGATGTAGAAATATTACGATCCGATCGCGAAGTGGAGAAAGAAGAACTTGCGGTTGCGATGCTCGCGGAGAAAGGCGCCTCGCGTTTGGACGAACCAGCGACGTCTTTAACGTTGACAACAACCGACGCAGCCGACGACGATGTAGACGCGGACGGTGAACCTGCGGTCGGTGGATATATGAATATTTTATTTGGTAATCGCGGGAGTAAGGCCAATGCGACGTCCGAAGAGAGAGTGGCTTACATGGAGACTCGATTGAAGAACTTACGTGGAGTGCCGTCTCATTTGCACCGGTTCGTCAAGCCAGTTGTGTTCAGTCTACCATTGGGGTCGCGGGTGAAGAAAATATCTGGTGGGGACGATCATGCGCTTATTCTTCTTGAATCCAACCCAGAGGCGCTGGAACATATCGCTCCTACGTATACTGATCACGACGGACGGATACTTGTTATGGGATCCGATGAGTCATCGCAACTCGGTCTTCGAACGACGACGTCTCAGGACGTTCCGGTGGCGCTCGACGTCATTGACGGAGCGAAGGCTGTAGATGTCGCCGCAGGCGGCCGATACTCGGTAGCGGTGACATCAGGACAGGAGTGCTTGACGTGGGGGGAAGATGTAGGCGGTTGCACTGGCCACGGCGAGAGCGGTTTGAATCGGATTCACAACACACCAAAGTGGATGTACTGGATGACCAACGCCACGACGAAGGTGGTGTCTTGTGCCGCGGGCTCAGCACACACGGTCATAACAACGGGCTCAGGGCAAGTTTACACTTTCGGCGTTGGAGATTGCGGTCAACTCGGTCACGGAGATGGGGTTAACTACGCCAAGCCAAAGCTCGTGGAATCTGTCACTCTTATGAACGTGTCTTCAGTGGCTTGCGGTAGCAATCACACACTCGTAGTGACCGATTCGGGTTACGTTTATGGATTTGGCTCAAATAGTTGTGGTCAGCTCGGATGCGGTGACTTTTCGAATATTTTCATTCCCAGACGCATGGGGCACGACGAGTTCGTCGGCGGTGTTCCGGAACGAGTCGACGTGGAAGAAATCCATCTCGACTCGGTCCAGCTTGAACAGAGGTTCATCAACGAGATGACGGCTCTCAAAGACGTAAGCGAAAGCTGTGTGGCGTTGCAAAAGGTTCGTCACAAGGTCGTGCAGGTCGTCGGGGGAGAGGAGCACACAGTAATGCTAACAGAGAAGGGTCGAGTATACGTCTGCGGACGCGGTTCCGATGGACAGTTGGGATTGAGCGACACGGTAGATCGAAGTTTGGTGACACTCGTGTCTACTATGGTGAACGTTTTCATCGTTCAAATCGGAGCTGGTGATAATCACACCGTCATGTTGACAACGCTTGGCGACGTTTTTGTCTGTGGATCAAACGACTTTGGTCAACTCGGCGACGGGTCAATCGCCACGGCGACTACGCCGAAAAAGTTACAGCCAGCGTTATCAGTCACCGATCGTCTCGCCTTGAAGAAGTCGGAAATAGAAGAGATCGAGCGACATCCGATGTATGAAGTTAAAGCTGAGCAGGTTTACGCATCCAAATCATCCACGTTTGTCGTTGCTCGAGGGAGCGAGAATTTGTACGTATGTGGAAGTGGAGCATTTGGTCATCCGGTGAACAAACACCGCACCAACGTTGATGAACTCATGAAAGAGTCTTTGTCAAAGTGGAATGAAAACCAGGTGGTAATGATGGGTTCAACTTTTGCAAACTTGAAGGTGGACGAACACATCTTTCAAAATCTGGTGAAACAGATGGTCATGTACGGCGTGTACCATGAAAACGTACTGGCTCACATTTTCTGTTCTGGATTTGAAGAGATGCTATTGAATCCGCAGCTTTGTAGCGTGTACGTAAATATGATCAAAAGCATGGGCAAGTACAGTATTGGCTGTAGCCCACTGAGCTTTCGACGAGTTATCATGTTCGCCATCGAGGATTTGGGAGTGCGCATGCTCGCTGCTCGAAACGAAGCCCAGCGTCGAAGGCTGCTCAGAAACCTCGGACCAGTGAGGTTCCAAAAGTTGCAAAAGAAAACTGGTCAACTCGATCTTCAGCAGAAGTTTAACACATTCATCACTAACCGTGCGGGACTTATGGAATACGAGCGCTTCAAGGAGCACTGCGTCGTACTGAAACGGTTTGTCAGACAACTCTTCGAAGCTGGGGTGCTCGTTGAGGAAGATCTCCGCGATATGCGAGTCGGGTTCCCCGGTTCGATGCATAGTATCTCACTCATCAGCAGCGTTGATGCGGAGCAAAAGTTTCTCTTTTTTCAGGGGATCGCCACGCTGAAGCGCGAGAGTAAAGGCCCGATAGAGTTGGATCACCGGAGCGGCAAAGCGCAAGTGAAGACACGCGTGGCTGAGCTTCTATCTACGGCTACGGAAGACGCTGCGTGGGGAGGCACGCTACTAGACAGTAATGGAACGTCATGGCAAAACTATCGAGCGAATACGAGCACGGAAAAGAAGATGCGAGCTGTTTCGCACGGGATTCCAGAAACTGGGAATACAAACGGGCGGTGCGAGTCGATGCTATCGCCAAGCACTCGTAACGTTATCAGCTTGCACTACAATCGCGGGTGTAGTGCTGCGGCTGGGTCAACCCTAGGTTAACCTGCCGCAGGCGAGCGATATTAGTCACACTAGGATTGTTATAGAACGCTAGCAACATAGAGTTTGGAGCAATCTAAAGCTACAACAGATTTTTTACGCGCCGAGATACAACGTGAGCATCATCAGAGCGGCGCCAAAGATGACCCCACGGTACATATTGTCACTATTTCCACATTTTCTCGCCTCGGGCCACAATTCAAGCGCACACACAGCAACCATAATCCCACCAGTGCCGGCGAGGAGATGTTCCAAACGCGTTGGAGTGAGGTACGGTTTCATGAATTTCAAAGCGATGAGCGCCCCGACTGGTTCCGACAACCCGCTCGCGGTGGCGAGAAGAATGGCTCGACTTCGGCTTCCAGTCGCTGCATACACCGGGGCAGCGATGATGATACCCTCTGGGACGTTATGCATTCCGATCGCGAACGCCATCGTCGGTCCAATCGTCGTATACGACGCGCACGCCACCGCGAACCCCTCTGGCAAGTTGTGCAGCGTCATCGCGAACGCCATCAAAATCCCCAATCGCAACAACCGCGCCCTGCTCACTCTTCCAGCGGCGATGGCATCCTTTTCATCGTCGCTCTTCGACGTCGCGTTCATCGTCGTTCGTTCGTTCGGTGGTGTCCCCGCGTTCGCCTCGTGGTGCGTCTCTGGATTCGGCAACAGCGGCGCCGCGCACGCGTACGTCCCCGCCCCCCCCAGCGTCGCCGCGGTGACGCTCCAGAACCCGTGCTCGATGACATTCTTCGCGTACAGTTCCACGAACGACAGCGACGTCATCACTCCGATCGCGACGCCGAGCAAGAACGCCATCGCGCGCGCGTCCGGTTTCTTCCACACCGCCACCACCGCGCCGAGCGTCGTCGCGAGTCCGGCGAGCGTGCTGAGCGTCATCGCGCGTCGTTCGCCGTCATCGAGCATCGCCCGTCGTCGTCGCGTCGTCTCGGCGACGACGACCGAGGGTGCGACGCGGCGTGCGGCGTGGACGACGACGCGAGGGCGAGGGAAACCCCGTCGCGCGCCACTCGTTCGCGCGCGAACCGTCGAGCGGCCGACGCGCGGGCGCACCGAGGATGTCCGCGATCACGATCTCGATCGCGTCGGCGCCCGCGCGCGCGCGCGCCCGCGCGACGACGACGACGACGACGACGATGCGCGCGAAGATGAATCTTCGAGCGTGTTCGACACCTTCGGGGGCGACGCGCGAGGCGCGAGCGATGAAGATCATCGCGCGCGCGGGGGAAGAAGAGGTGCGATAGAACGACGCGTGGCGAGACTCGAGGGCGACGCGCGAGGCCGACGGCGCGCGAGGGATCGAGGATTAGACGGGCGAGCGACGAGGGAGCGGGGCGACGAGGGTATCGGTCGACGAGGACGAACGAACGACTGACGAAACAACGCGTGTTCTCGCACCGCGCAGGGTGAAACTGTTGAGACTGAAGAAGAAGTGCCCGAAGTTGAAGTCGTCGAGGACGACGAAGAAGTCGCAGGAGGTGCGGAAGAAGAGGAGACCGCGTTGAGCGCGCTCGTCGGTCGACTCGAGGTCGTCGTCGGCGATAACGCCGACGCAGCGGAGCTTGTGGCCTCTCTCAAGGGAGAAATCGGTGATGCAAACGCAAAGATGGTCGGTATGGAAGACCAAGTGGCCGCGATGAAGGATCAATACTTGCGTTTGAACGCAGACTTCGACAACTTCCGCAAGCGAACGCTCAAGGAAAAGGAGAACCTCGCGAGCAGCGCCAAGGGGGACTTTGTCAAGGCTCTCTTGCCCGTGCTCGATAACTTTGACCTCGCAGAGAAGAATATCAAGGGTTCGACCGAAGGTGAGGAGAAGATATTGACGGGATATCAAAACATGCACAAGCAGTTGATGGAAATTCTTTCATCGCAAGGCCTCCAAGTCGTCGCGGGCGTCGGTGAACCGTTCGACCCGAACGACCATGAGGCTATCATGCGGGAAGAGAACGACGAGATGGATGAAGATACCATCATTGAAGAATTCAGAAAGGGCTATAAGATCGGTAGTAGCCTCATCCGTGCTTCGATGGTGAAGGTTTCGACCAAGCCGTAAAAGCTCACCGACGCCCGTCGCGACGCTTTTATATATACTAGGACTCATTTCAATTCATTCATCCATTAATCCACCACTCCAGCGATCTCATCATCTGAACCGCATCCACGTTAGATCGCATAAGCCCTTTCGCGAAATCGCGCGCGACGGTCGGCGTCGTAGAAGTCGAGAAAGTCGAGAAAGTCGATATGGGTCCGTGTGGGGCGTCACAACGACTGATTGCGCAGGGCTCAGCCCCGAAACTTGGCGATCTAGGGCTATAGGTCGATATGTCCGCGGGAGGCTCTGCATCTCCCCCGATGTCAATTTTACTGTATTCAAAGCCATGATAGATGTTTCACCTTTGACGCGGATGATCGATAAAAAACGTGCGACGCGATCGAATCACGACTCGTCGCGAGTCCCCCGACGACGTCTGGCCTTTCGTCGCGCCCGCGGCGGGTTCGGATTCGCGGCGGCGGCGCTCGTATCCGCGAAGACGTCACGAGGCGTTCCGAAAGATTACCGCCGCCGCACACGACGACTTCGATTCGTTCGAACGTCCGTCCTCGAGGGAGTCCATAGCCACCCTTCGCACGTCCGCACGCCCTCCACGCGCCGTCCGCGCTCGTAAAGCTTCGGAGTTCGGCGCGAGATCGCATCTTGCGCGCTCGACTTTTCGCGCCAAAGGTCTCTCGAGATGGCTACCGCGCGCGTCATGGACGCGCTCGAGGACAAGAAAGTCCAGATGATCGTCGGTGGGGTGACGCTGACTGGTGGTATCTACGTCGCGGTGAAGTTGTCTTGGTTCCGCAAGAACCCGCTGCGCTCGTTCGGCGGGAAGACCGGGGCGATGGCTAAGACGATGGTGGACAAAGGGATAAAATCTTACAACGAGTTCTTCGACCAAGAAGACGGTAAGGGGGTCGGATCGCGCATCTTGTCCACCCCGGACTTCGTGAACAAGTTTTACTCCCTCATCACCGACTTTTACGAGTACGGTTGGGGCGAAAGCTTCCACTTCGCCGCACGCGAAAAGGGGGAGAGCTTTGAAGACTCCATCATTCGCCAGGAAGTCGGTACGTCATGCTCGTCTCGCGCGCATCACTCGTCTCGAATCCGTGAACGCGTTCTACACGCATATCCGTGAAAAGCAGGCATTCGACTGACGCGACTTTACCCGTTTTACACGCACAGCGATCGCGGAGAACATTGGTTTGAAGGCGGGGATGAACGTGTTGGACCTTGGCTGCGGCGTTGGGGGTCCGATGCGCAACATCGTCAAGGCCACGGGCGGTAAGGTGACTGGTATCACTATCAATGAGTACCAAGTTGGCCGCTGCAACACTTTGAACCAGCAGGCTGGCCTGGAAGATTTGACGGAGATCGTTCAAGGTAACTTCATGGACCTCGCGAAGGTGTTCAAGGGTCGATCCTTTGACGGCGCGTATGCCATTGAAGCCGCGTGCCACGCGTCGAACACCACTGCTTTGTACAAGCAAGTGTTCCAAGTCCTCAAACCGGGTGCCCTCTTTGCGTCCTACGAGTGGTTGCGCACCGATCAATACGACCCGAATAATAAGGTTCACGTCGACGTCGTCGATGGCATCGCTGAAGGTAACGCACTGCCGGAAGTGCGCACCATCGAAGATTGCGTTGAAGCCGCGAAGGCGGCGGGCTTCGACGTGCAGTTTACTTTTGATCGCGCCACCCTTGGAGCCGTTCCGTGGCAACAAGCCATGAAATCTGCTCGCCGGGCGGCGTACTTGACGCACGTCCTCACCGGCGTGCTCGAGTTCATCGGCTTCGCGCCCAAGGGGACGCAAGCCGTGCACACCATGTTGTTGAAGGCTGCGGTCAACCTCGAGAAAGGCGGTGATCTCGGCATCTTCTCTCCGATGTATCTCATCGTCATGAAGAAGCCGCTGGCTGCGTAGGTTCATGGTGTGGCTATAATGTATTGAGAAATATTGTTCGTTGAGGAAGAAGTGCCTGCGAACCTGTCTCAGTGTATTAGTTGCTATGTAGTTCTTTTCAATTCAAGTGTGCATACAGACATTAATCACCCATCACTCGTAAGCGCGCGCACAACCACGACTGCGATCTCGCGGGATGCTCGTTAAGGGATATTGAACTGATCGTTTCTGGCTTCGCGATGCAACAGATTACAAAAGTAATTAATTATCGAATAATCGCGAATGACGGCAAAACACGCCCTCGTGAGACGACGAAGTCGATGTAAACGCAGCGTAAGCGCACGAGACGTCCGAAAGGTCATTTTCATTGTTCTTACGTGGTAATTACTCGAGCGCGTTCGTTATTTTCGTACAAAGTGAAATGTGCGTCTTTGTAATAAATAAATTTAATACAAACGTTCGCCAACGTAACGCGTGGCAACGTCTCAAAGCTTCCGGGACGCAAAACTCCGAAACGTACGGCACCAACGAGCATCCAAGAGGCATGGAGCTCGCGCACGGCCGGCCAGAGCGTCCATAGACAACGACGTTGTCGGTGTTTTATCGAGAAGGAGAAAATAATTGAAATTAATTCACCCGTAACCCGTTTTGCACATCCATGTGTCGCAAACAGGCAGTCCAGATCGCTCGATGTAGTGGACGGCCAAGCGAGCAATTTTATTGAGTAATCAAGACAAACACGCCGACAACGACGTCACGATCAAAATTAATTAATTTATTAAATAAATACTCTCCAGGAGTGCGCTCTTAGATAGGCGCTAGATGCATGCAAAACAACACACGAACGTCACACAATCGATATTCGCGACACCACGTTTAAATGAGCACGCGATCCGCACGCGTCCACTTCATTGTGAGCTTTGACAAGCCGTCATCTTTGATGCAGTTGATTTAATTATTTACATCGCAACGTACGAAACGGGGCGCGCACAATACTGTCACTAACCCACGCGAGCTTCAACGAATACGATATGATTTTAATACACTATTATCTACGCGGAATTCTCGCTTTAAAATTGCGAACGACGCGAGCGAACGATTTACTCAATTGACAAATCAATCCACGCCACTAATAAATCCACCACCACCAACGCCTGGTCCCATCATGACCACGGCTTCGTCATCGTCAATCACTTCGACGGCTTGCGGCTGATTCAAGCCTTCTTGAAGGTCTTCGGGCACCATGCCGTGCTTCAGGAACAAATCTCCGGCGGCAACCAATGCAGCACAAGTTTCTGCGTGTTCCTCAAGTTCGTATCCGTCTCGCAGAGTCCGAGGAGCGTCCAACTTGCCAAGCCACATCCGGCCTTCTTCGTCTTTCGCCAACGCGTAGATCGCTTCCGCACAGGCCTGACGAACATGATCAGATAATTCTGCTCCGACCTGCTTCCCGCTGATCGGCCGAAGGAGCGCGCGTAGGACATCCCCTGCTGCCTCCTGTGCACCTGGGCTGACAAAGTCCAAAAGCGCTTTACGCTGAATGTCATCCATGCAGCAATTCCGCAACGCCGCTGCGACACGCTCACGTCTGAGGTCGTTCGATTCACTCATAATTGGAACAACTGATGCTAACAATCCTCGCTTCGGATCTAAGAAGACTCGTCGACCGATCGGGTCGCGCGAGATGTTTGTCAAGACTGACGCGGCATGGTCGTAGTCTTCCTCCGGCTTTCCGGTGGACAAGAGTTGGATCAACTTTGACACGTAAAATCCTTCTAGTGGCTTACCCTCTTGACTTATCACGTGTACACCGCTCTCCGCCGTCGTCACGTTCGCTAAAATAGACAGCAAGAGGTCTACCGGTGCACCGTCGCCATCGCGAAGCCCGTCCATGGCTCGCTCCACGACACCCTTGTTCACAGCCTTGACGATCACCTCCGGGTCGTGCGTCAAGTTTACCAGCGCTGTCGCGGCATACTTTGATTCTGCGCCTTCTTTGCCGAGCGCGTGCAACAGTTTTGGCACCAGTGAGTCGGCTTTAGCGCACAGTAACTTTGCGCCGTCATCCGTTCCAGTCAAGCCTTGGATGATGTGCGCCGCCTGCTCTCGCACGGCCGGGTTCTTATCGGACAAAAACCCGATCACCTCGTCGAGTTCGTCGGCCATGAATTCTAGCGCGGATGTCGTCCTCGACGGGACGCAGCGCGCACGTCTGACTGTGCCGCCTTCGCCCGCGAGCGCGTGCGCGCCTACAGCGCGCACTCGCGTCCGTCGATACTTCGAGGCGCGCCGTCGGACGCGTGGGATGTCACGCGCGTCACGCGTCGCGCCAGCGACGGTGACGTACATCTCCTATCTGCCCGGCGACGACGATCCTTTGGACGAGCGCGCTACGGAGGCGTGTCAAGCGCTAGTGGACGCCCTCGATAGTGCGCTGCGAAAGACGAGTGAAGCGTTTTGGGCGCACGTGCAGAGAAACGGACGAGGGCTCGGGAGGAGTCTGGACACGTACTTGCAGTTTAAAACGCGGCCATTCGAAACTCGAGGTCGGGGGGCCGAACCGTCGACTTCAGTTACGGAGGACGAGTTGGGAAGGAAGGTCTTCCTCACGATGCTCAGACTGGTGAATGACGGCGCTCGAGAGCGAAGCTGCTTAACTCTCGAAGAGCGGAGGCAGGCGGTTTTAAAGCATAACCTGATCGATGTACCGAAATTGATTGACTTGACGGTGATTTATGGAAGCGATAACAGGGATCTAGTGCACGAAGTGCTAGAAAATGCTGTGAAACTGTTGCCGACTCTCGAAGACGATTTTGGGCGCACTGGATTGATGATCGAAAAGAACTTGAAAGATATGGCAGCGCGAGTGACTCCTGCGGCTGAAGCTAACGAGCTCCCACCAGACGGGTTGAGTGAATCGCTGTCATACTTTCACGACGTTGCTATTTCACTTGTTTCACTCGTCACCGTGTATCCAGAAGCCGCAGAATGGTTGCGTCGTGATGGGAATCTGACAGGTGCGCTCGAAAAGATCCGAAGTATGGTACTTTCTAGCTTCCAGTCCATGGCAACTTGCGATAGTGATAGTTTAGATACGGTGAGAGGTTCTTTAGGCGCGGCAATTTCCTTTCTGAGAAGTGCAGATGGAGGAGGAGGAGGAGGAGGAGGAGGAGGAGGAGGAGATGGAGAACCCGTGGATGCAGAGCGCGATAAGTACGTAGGACTGGCTCCAGTGGTCGTGAACACGATTGAATCTGTTAGAATCATCCTACCCGATGTCGGCATTGGGTTTCTTAAGGCATGCGTAGACCATTTTGGTCCCAACGCTGAGTCAATTGTGCAGCATTTGTTTGAGGAGTCGCTTCCGCCTGATTTGCGGTCGCTTGATAGACAGCTGGGATGGCCGCCACCCGCGTCAAAGTTGACCTGGCGGAGTCGTCCTCAGCCCAGTATACCCGTTGGCAAGAGATTGAACAAGGAAGCTGACCTCGAACTTTCAGTGGAAGATAAGAAGCGAGTGCTGAAGGCAGCGCGCAATTTGGAATACGAGGATGAATACGATGATTCATTCGACGATCTCCCAGTGCAAGTAGCGAACGTCACGCTCGGTACGGACGAATTAGAAGATGGAGACGGTCGCAAAGAACGTGCAAACGCATCGAAGCGTGTCTTCTATGTGGCCGACGGCAAAGTCTATCACTCCCACAAAGCCGGCGCCGAGAAAATCTTCGCGCATAGCGCAGAGGAAGCGTCAACGATCGCCCTGGCCCAAGAAAAAACGAAAAGAAACGAGATAGAAGGACTCGGTGCGGGTGGAAATAAGTCACGGTTCGATTCAGCATTCACCCCGAGCACAAGCGCGGTACCTTTCACGCCAAGGGGATTGTCGACAAGTGCTTCGGCCAAAGAACAACCCAGGGCAAACGGGGGTGCCGGTCGCGGAGGAAGAGGGTCTGGCGGACGACAAACGAGAGGACTGACTGCAAAAGATTTTACACACAAGCATCACAATCAAAAAGCAAAAGCAGCTAAGAAGGCGGCGTTGTAATTTAATTAGAACGGTCAGGGCGTTCACTTTACACGGTAACCGACCTCCCCAAGAAGCCACAAACTCGCACGCGCACATCGAGTGTGCGCTCGCACAAGCGCAAGAGAAGAAGGCACATGTACGATGATGATATTATCATCTACGCCTTAAAGCCAGTCGATTTCGTATTGCTATCGCTGTGCTGCATTCTCGTGTTCTACATTTTGCCACTCAAGTTGTTGAAGCGTCTCAATCGCGGCACTGGATGATGATCTCGGGAGTGCACGCGTCCACAACTATAGTAGCGCTACAATCGTTGCGTTCGTTATCCTATGATGACGAAGGAGTGGCGATCGAGGCGGCGATGGGCCCACTGTTTGACGCCATCGAGCAACGTGAGGGACTCGGGGACGCCGTCTCTGCGCTGGACACCGTGGTCGTTCCAGGCTTACGTCGAGTGCTCAGACGCCCGAGTAAAGGGGAAAAAGACTCTCGAGAGCATGTGTTTGCGGTGTTGTTCAGTGTGTGGTGCGCCAAGCTCATAGGCGGTGATGGGGAGCCAATTCAAGAAACAATTGACCCGTTCTGCCGAAGAGCCAAGTGGTCGCTACCCACGCCGATGTTCGCAGAGTTGATCACAGTGCTAGAAATGAAGGATTTGTTCTACAATGCGATGCTACATGCTTCTGATCGAGCGAAAGAGACGATGACGAAGGCTTTGTTTACGAGTGAAACCAGAACAGAGGTAATTGAGCAACTGACGGTAATTTTCTCTACGTCCGGATACACTCCAACCGCGAGGAAAACTCAATCACGAACGACGGATGATGAACCAACCGTCAGCGTAGACGTGATATGTTCATCGCCACTGGTTGCAGAACCATCTCAGGTGGAAAAGTTTCTCCGAGACCTGTTGGCGTGCACAGAACCAAAGACAGCCAAAGAAAAATTGGTATCTCGCTTTCCAAAAGATGACGTCTTAGAAATCATATCCACAGTGCTATGCTCCGACGAGTTTCATCTCTTCAGGAATATGCTCATCACGCAACAAGATTTTGATTCAAAAGTCATAGAGCGCGATGTCATTGTCGCATTGAACCGCATCACAGCGAGTGCAAGCACAAGCGTCACCAATCGCATGAAGTTGAATCTAGCGAATGATTTGCTGTGGCCCATACTCATCGCACCAGACCTCGTTTATCGTCGTTTGATTCATACAGCAGTTGCACACTCGTCCCAGGGTGCAATCATTATCGAAACTTTCCGCTTGGTACCAAGTTTTGTCAAGGTGAAGCGTTGCGGCAACTCGCCGCCGTGCTTGCTTGTTGCATTCGTCGACTTGCTCCGGGATTTTCCGAATGACTTTGCGAATATTAAAGCCATGGATTCCATCGAATATATCTGTGAAGCCTTCTTTGGGAGCAATTCTGGCAAAATGCATCTCTTAGAGTTGCAAGACGGTTTACTCTTCATCGTGCTTCCAATGTTGACTGCGGTACAACTTAGTTCCCCTGCTACTGGTCCGTTTCATGGAGCCCACTTTGCTCTGAGAATTTTGAAACTAATAACCATGAACGAAGGACAGGTAGATGTGAGGGTCATTGAGCGCACGTTCCCCGAGGGTGTACTCCTTGCATTGGCACGTGTCATTGAATGGTCACGGAAGCAACGAATGACATCAACTCAGATTTTAGCCACATCGCTGGCTCGTGAAATCAGCAAAGGGCTGTTGGAATCTATTGCAAAAATTTCGCCTAGCAAAGAAATGGCAATTGCTCTCAGACTTGCGGACGAAGTAGCCGCTAGCGTTATAGAATGGGACTCGCGCTTGGCGATAGAGCCCGTCATGCGTCTTGGTCGCATGGAGAGAATCTCGTCGCCGCGCCCCCCTTCGCTCGATTCAAAGGACATGACGTCGATCACTGTAGATATTTTGAAGCTTTATCGCTCGAATGCGAATGCAAACGATAGGATGCTGCTCGAGTTGCTGCGGACGTTTCAAGACTTTCAAGACTGTGAAAGCGATTTGAGTAAATTTCGTCAAAGTCTCTTAGTTGCATGCGTAGCGGTCTTGCCGAACACATCTGGACCAGAGTTTGACCGCATATCACGCATTGGTTTGCCAAAACTGCTCGAAATGCGACGCATAACCGCAGCTGGCATACCAGTCTCGGCTGTGGTACTGGATGTTTTATCACACGCTACAGTGTTTGCCATTCGTGAGTCTCCACAACGGGCGTTTACAATTTGCCGTCACTTTACTCAACTCACCTCGACGCTCACATCCGATGCGAAAGAAACGTTCATCTCTGATACGGACTCCGAGGTGATTGTACGAAGCGCTTTTATGTGCGTGTGCAATGTCCTTGATGCGTTGAGTTGCGCGTCAAGATTTCCGGAGAGTCACTCTTGCGAGGTGCTCCTCATGTCAAGCGCGTTAGTCGGCTTAAAAATCCTCAGTTCATCAAAAATTTTGAAAAGCTGGGCATTAGTCCAAGTCAAGTCATTGTCGAAGAGTTGCAAATCGAGGGTTCAGCTTTTAAGTGCGCTGGTGTAGCGACGTGTGGTACAAAAAGCAAGTGATTACAATTCAACATAGCCAAAAGTAAGAACGATTCATCATTGTAATATGTTAGCCAAGTTAGTCTAGCTCTTCATAATCTGGTAAAGCAGTAGCGATGCGGACACCATCACGAATGACGACTCGATCATGTTGCGATCTAGAAAACAGCTCGCTGTAATTCCTAGCGCGAAACAAGACAAAGTTTGCCTTCGCTCCTGGAGCAATCATTCCCGACTTTTCGCCAAGTCGCATCGCGCGCGATGGGTTCGCAGCTAAAGCCAACGGCCACGATCCAAAAGGTCGATCGAGATGCGCGATGCAAACGCTCGATCGAAATACCTCGAGCATATCACAGTCACCGTATTGAAAAAATTGATCTCGCGTATTATCACTCGAAAGGCACACCGGCACGCCAGCTCGGGCAAGCTCCTTCACCCGAGTAACGCCTCGCCGCGTTGGCGTCGCTTCGTTCGTTGGATCACGATTTTGAAGCCATTGGTTAACGATTGGAAGCGAAACAACGGTGACGCCCGCTTCGCGGGCGGCGTCGATGATGCGCTTTGCCTGTTCGTTTGGCTGAACTGCGAGACTGCAGCAGTGACCGCACACCACAGATCCTTTGAAACTGTTTCGAATGACGGCCTCAGAAATGTGGAGCAAGCCTTTGGAGGATTCATTGCCGTTCTCGTCGCAATGAAAGTCGACATCCAAATTGTATTCCTTCGCCAGAGAGAAAATGACGTCCAATAACTTGGGCATATCGGCACCGCACGTCGTGTGGACATCCAGTGGTGTACCACCTGCATCGCTACACGACACGGCGGCGCCAAGTATACCTCCATAAGATTTCACCATGCGAGCCAGCGCGCGCGCCTTGGTCTCGTCGCGGAAAAAGCTCAACACCGAGAGTGACACGCCTTGCAACTCAACTTTCCCTCTCCATTCCTCGCGTAACTTCCCGAACGCTTCCCAGGCGATTTTGCTCTGTCTCTCCTCACCCGACATCAAGTGCGTGCGCATGGCGGAGGTCCCGTACGCGTACGCGCACTGAATCGCAAAGCCCATGCGCCGCTTGGCGTCTTCGAGCGTCCAGTGTTGGAAATCGTTCGCGCACGCGGCGTCCGCGCCAGCGAGGGTGCCGTTTAAATTTCGGCTCCTCTCACACGTGTGTGCCTTATCTATATGTGTGTGTATGTCCACGAACGTCGGTAAGCACATCCTCCCGCCCATCGCCACTCGAAGCCCGCGACGACCGTCCTCGTCCTCGTCGCTCTCCGCGTAATCCGCCGTCTCCTCCTCCCCCACCGTCCTCGTCCTCGTGCTCGTCGACTCGCGCACGCCTTCGATCATCCCCCGATCGACGTCGATCGTCACGTCCACCTCGATCAACCCATCCTCGTCCGCTTCGCCCCCATCCGTCGCGTCCTCGTCGAACTCGCAGCACGCTCTCGGCACCTTGACTCGCGTCATCGCGACTCTCGACGCCCTCGACGCGGCGTTCCCGTCGTCCTCGCCGCGCGGCAGATCGAGCGTGCTCGCGGGATCGCGTTTCGCTTCGCTCGGGTACGCGCACCACCCTCGGTCGTCCGCCGTCATCGCGCGACGTCGCGTCGCGCGCTCGCGGCCCATCGCGCGCGTCGGTCGGTCCACCGCCCGCGGCGACCGACCGCGCGATCGATCGATCGCCGCGCGCGATCGATCGGCCCTCGTATACGCGCGTCCCGCGAAGCCATCGAGACGAGATCATCGAGACGCCCTAAAAGCGAAAAAGACGACACGACGACGCGCGCGCCGACCGCGCGACACCGCCCGGGGTTCGGCGCGCCCGCGCGTTCGTTACGCGACGCCCGCGCGCGGTGACGGACGCGCGCGTCGCTCGACGGTCGCGTCGCTCGACGTCCCCGCGGCGCGCCCGGCGACGCGATGCACACCGTCGTGCGCGCGCTGACGCTCGGACAAGTCGCCGTCGTCGTCGCGGCGTGCGTCGCGGGCGCGCTGCTCGTCGGCGCGGTCGGTCTGGGAGGCGTCGTCATCTTGCCCGCGCTCGTGCTCGCGAGGGCGTGCACGCCCGAGGTCGGGATCGTGTCCCTGTTCGTCGCGTTCACGCCGACGATGGCGCTCAGGGTGTGGATGCTGAGAAAAATAGTGCCGCGCGATCGGTTTCCGACGCGGCTGGGAGGCGTCGCCGCGGCGGGAGGGGCGTGCGGCGCGAGCGTCGCCGGGGGCGCGCTCCTGGACGTCGTCCCGAGAGAGGCGCTGACGTACGTCATAGGTCTCGTCGCGCTGGTGGCGGGAGGGAAAGACGTCGCAGACAGCGCGCGGCGATTGCGCTCGCGCGCGGCGCGGTCACGCGCGGGAGAGGGGGAGACGGTGGTGACGGTGGAAGACGGCGGAGACGACGGAGACGACGGAGACGCGGCGCTCGAGATGGACGGCGCGGACGCGGTCGACGCGAACGAGAGCGAGAGCAAAAGCGATGAGTACTGGTTAGAACCTACGACTCGCGAGATGTGGTTGTTGTTCAGCATCGGTGTCGTCGTGGGGATGCTCAGCGTGCTCACCGGAACCGGCGGCCCGATAAGCTTCCTGCCGATTGTAGTACTGTGGAAAGGCAAGGTGAACCGCAAGGTGATGTTATCGATGAGTTCGATTCAGAGCGTATTCTTAGGTATCGCAGCGATCGTCAGCACCACTGCTCGTGGAAAAAAGCCCGACCCCGGGCTCGTGCTTTTGATTTTGCCGTGCGGATTGGTCGGAGTCGCTCTCGGCGTGCGCGTGTTGAAATATTTCTCGCGCGAGTGGCTGACTCTCTTCATAGGCACCATCTTGCTCGCCGTCGGTTCGTTCACCGTGCATCAAGCGACTGAACTGTGAGATTTTATGTGTAGCGCGTATTAGTTTGTGATTGTCATTCATATCAACCTTTGGCTCGACACCGAGTCAAACTCGAACGAAACCAAACTCAATCAGCCATTAGCCGCCACTGCTTCGCGCGATGTCCGGGAACGACGGCCCAGAAACGAGCGCGTCGGCGCTGAATCCGTCGGCGTCGGCGTTCGTGTTCAAGCCTCGCGGACGTCCAGCGACGCCTCCAGTTCGTTTGGAAAAAGTCGTCGACGAGTTCGGTGCGCTCGGCCTGGTGAGCGAGGACGAGGAGGACGACGAGAACGCCGTCGATGCCGCGGACGAGAGTGCTTTCGCTTCGAGCGGTGGAGAAAGGCCGATCGAGCCTTACGCCGCTCTCGCAGGCGAAGAGCCGTCGCCGAGCGATTTCGATGACTCTCTCACCTTTTTGGGAGACATGTTCCCAAACATGGACTGGGCGTGTTTGGAGGAGGCGTTGATGAATACTGGGGGCGATGTCGAGCTCGCCATGGAGCTGTTGATGGACGATGAGATACCCGATATACCCGCTCCGGACGTGGACGACGCAGAGGCGTTTCCATCGCTTGGAGGCGGTGGCGGCGGGACGTCCACGTCCGCGCCTCGAGCGCCAGAACCACTGCCAAAGAAAATATTCCTTTCGGGTGGAATGTCGAACGTCAATAAAGCGTCTGCGTCGGTGAATTGGAACACACGAGCGACAAAAACGGAGACGGCATCGGTTTCGGCGAGTGGTAAGATTGAGCGAGGCGTACGGGATGGTACAAAGACGAAGATTGAGTGGGTAGAAACGGGAGCCGCGGTGTCGCAGCTTTACGCCGCAAATCGAGACGAGGCGCGCGACTACGCCAGAGTGCGAAATGTATGCTACGAGCAAGCTACGAATGCGTACTTGAGCGGTAACAAAGCTTTGGCTAAAGAGTTATCTCGTCAAGGCCGCGAGGCTGCGGCAAAGATGTCTCAGGCCCATGCGCAGGCCGCACACAACATTTATCATAGCAGAGGTGGCGGTAGCGACGGCGTGATCGATTTGCACGGTCTACACGTTGCAGAAGCATTGTCCCTTCTACGCCGCGAATTGTCTAGGCTCCGCGGTAGTGGATGTTCGCATGCGCAAATTTTAGTGGGGACTGGGCATCACACCGTCGGGTCGAGAACGCCTTCTCGGCTTCCCGTTGCAGTTGAAACCTTCTTACAGGAACACCACTGGCGATTCAGCGAACGTCAGGCAGGCCTTCTAGAAGTCAGCTTAGACTAGCCATTGCTCGACATCTTTGTAAAATGTTGAAACTGAAGTGCGCGGCGCTTGAAGGAACCGCCACTCCCCAGCTCGTCGTGTGCGGGCGAGTGCGGACGATAATGATTCACACATCGACTGCGGTCGATAACTTCTACGTCGTCGACGTTAAGAACACGCCATCGAGGTCGAAGGACGTCGATGAGGAGACCGAGTTTGTGCAAAGAATTTACGGCGCCTCACTCATTCGTTCGGCGTGTTTGCTCTTGCGCTCGCCTCTGAGCGTGGTCATCACGGCTCAGACGCTGTTACATCGATTCTACACGAAAAAATCTCTCACTGATTACGATGTCAAGCTCGTCGCGACGGCTTCCATCGCCTTAGCGTGCAAGCTGGAGGAAAAAGATCGCAAGCTGCGAGACGTGCTGAATGCCACGCGTAGGGCGGCGCAGAGACACGAGAACAAACCGCGAGTTGTGATGGCGATCAATACACCAGAGTATGAAGAGTACAAATCAGACGCTAAGAACATGGAGATGGTGATGCTGCGAGAGTTTGGGTTCTTTGCGCACGTAACGCCGCCGCACCCGTTCGCGTACACACTGGGTACACACCTAGAATTGGACGACGATTTGGTGAAACGGGCGTGGGTGCTGTGCAACGACAGCGCAATGACGGCGCTTTGCGTACAATACAAGCCGGATGTCATCGCGTGTGGATGCATATATTTAGCTGCGAAGGAATTGGGCAAGGCTTTACCGTCGTCGCCGCCGTGGTTTTGCCTAGTCGACGGCGTGACAAAGGAGAATTTAGAAGCCATCGCTGAGACAATCACGGCATTTCACGCGGTGGAAAAAGTAGACTATAAGTGTTTAAGTGGGCGAGGGAGCGAACGTGAGACGAAACAACGTGAAAGGTCTGCGCATAATTCGAGCTCGGACCGCGGCCGTCGCCGTAGCCGCAGCCGCAGCCCGAGCGAGAGACGCGTGCGACGACGAGACAGTAGAGATTACGACAGAGCACGATAGAGAAGAACACTTAGAAAACAATTCATTGTCATTAGATCATAAAACGTAGCAAGGACCGGTAGAGGTATATAACAACGCGTTTAAGCTGCGACCTTGCCGACGCACAATAAATCAGCCAATTTATCGGTGTAGTAAGTCGGCGCAATGGTGTTGTCGTCGCTGCAAAGCATGTCTTTCGTGGTCACGCCGGATAACACGAGCATAGTATTCAAGCCACCGTCGTTACCGAAGAGGATATCGGTGTCGAGGCGATCGCCGACCATGGTGATTTGATCCTTGCGAATCTGGAACTTGTTGGCAATGTAATCCAACATGAACGCCGCGGGCTTGCCGACGACGATCGGTTCTCTCTTCGTGCTACCCTTGATGGCACCGACCATGGAACCGTTACCAGCCCACTCTTGGGCGTCGGTCAAGTGCGTCACAGCGTCGGTGTTTGTCGCAATGAACATGCAACCCGGGTTCTCGCGGATGCAAAGCGTCGCGTACTGGATCTTGTAGTAGTTGATGTTGCGATCAAAACCAACGATAACCGCCCCGACATCCTCGTCGTGGTGCATCAACTCACCACTCGCCAGCGTGACTTGCTTGCCAGCGTCCGATTCACCACCAATGTGCTTGATGCCGACGCCGTCGAGTTCCTCCAAGATGCCCGTCTCTCCGACGACATACGCCTTCTTCTTGAAATCGATCGATTCCAAATACGCCGCCGCGGCGAAGGACGAAGAAAAGATTTCATCGGCGTTCACTTTCAACCCTAGCGACTCGAACTTCTTCGTGTACCCGGCTCTAGACTTGGTGGAGTTGTTCGTCACGAAGATCAATCGCTTGCCCATTGAGCGCAGCAGGTCGAGCGTCTCCGGGACGCCTTCGATCAGCGAGTCACCCTTCCAGATGACACCGTCGCAGTCAAAGATGAACGTTTCCGTGGCGTCGACCAACTCCTGCGCGCTCTTCTCTTGCAAGCGGTTCGCCTTCGCGCGCGGGACGACGGCGGAGCGGGACATCGTCGATTTCCCACTCGTCGCGTGTCGACGCGCGTGCGCGGCGACGCGCGCGTGCGGCGCGATCGTTCGAGCGCAAGACATGCGCGAGGACGGCTCTGTTAGGAAATCAAACGTTCGCGCACGAAGACGCGCGCGACGGTCGAAAAGTGCGGGTCGACGCGAGTGGATAACGTGGATAATCAAATCACCGACACAGCCCCCCTCGAGTGGACCGCGGGCGCGCCGGGGACGCGAGACCGACTACGAGCTCCTCTCGCGGACGCGATCGAGGACGTCGCGAAGGGCGAAAGCGATGCGATCGACGCAAAATATGCTATCATCGCTGGGAGGACAATCGACGCGCGCGGACGCACGAACGTCCGACGGTTGACGGTGCGCGGCGACGAAGACGGCATAGTCATCGTCGAGAACGCGACCGCCGGAGAAGAAAAAGTCTTCGAACGCGCGCACGCCTCGCGTGCCGTGCGTGGAGTTGACGATCGCGAACGCAAACTTCGTCGTGAGCGCGTTTGCGCTCACCGCGGTCATCTCGCGCTCGACGCGCTCGACGGCGCGACTCGCCCACTCGCGGCGCTCGTCGCGACGCGACGCGACGTACGACAACACGTCCACCATCGCGACGTCGTCCCGCCACCGCACGCGCGATGCGACATCACTCAAATCTAATGCGTGAACTCTGCTTTCGCTCCTTTCGCTCTCCCCGCCTTTGATCGCGATGAACCACAGCACGCTCAGCGCGCTCGCGTTCGCGCGGCCGCGGCGCCTCGCCTCGAGCGCGCCGCGCTTCCACCGCATCGTCAACGACGCGTAGCGACGCGCGGTGGGGGGATCGCGTCAGGGTTGGGTAAAATATCGTCCGATCAATCGTCGCGTCGACGTCCGTCGCCCGATGCCCTCACCGCGCGTC
>Ga0255765_1001366_pt1 | contig 30475 bp, 36 predicted proteins | sample 041ome_8_FD_179965 | JGI IMG/M metagenome (GOLD analysis project Ga0255765, IMG submission 179965) | Coastal salt marsh microbial communities from the Groves Creek Marsh, Skidaway Island, Georgia - 041407BS metaG (version 2) | ecosystem: Environmental > Aquatic > Marine > Intertidal zone > Salt...
CGTGCCACGACATTCACTTTACCAGAGGCAAGTACGACGTTGTCGTTGATTGTACTTTACCGTCACAAAACGCTGTGATGGGTGCTGCTGCCGCTATTAAAGCTTCTGGCGGCTTCGAGATAGCTGATTACGTTGAGATTGTGGATATAGACGCCGTAAAAACTGAAGCCCAAAAGATCGCAAAAGCCTACGCTCCACCTAACGGTTGATCTGGCAAACATAACTCGGGTAACCAAGCGCAATACTTGACCACTCTCTGTGGTAACTTTTGTTGATCCACTTTGAAAAGCGGTACTGCTAAACGATATGTTGAATGTCATTCATGTGGCGTATCACTCGCCAATATCCACGCTCGCTTTACCATAAGCTGGATTAGTGTGGATGTGACCCTGAAAGGGTTAATCCCGAATAAAGAACTTATGTTGCTTATCGACAAGTTTAAGAAATCTAGATGTTGTGTGCTAAGTTTCTGTCATCAAATAAATTAGTATAGACGCTCGCCTCAATCCATGAAAATCACAACGGCCACTTTCAATACGCAATACTCTCAAGCTTAACTTTTACGTCGCTCTCAGCTAGCGGCATTATCTTCTAGCGATTAAATTTAAATTCCAAGAATATTTTGAATTTGTTTGTTCAATGATCATTTAACTCAGCGTACAAAAAATAAGTGAACGCAATACTTGCAAACGTGATTATCGCAAGGGACGTTCCCATTACCAAACCGAGGTACAAATCGTCTGTGATCCCTGTCAGAGACTTCCATGTGAGAATTTCATTTGAGTGCAACATAATTAAAAAATAAGGGCAATATACCCTAAGTCAACGAATACATAAGTATACTTTTAGAACACAGCCTGAAGCTAATGCAGGTTCAGTGATTTTCGGGTCTCAGTGATGTTCTTACCTTCTATGCGTTCTAACCGATGCTGTGTTTCTTCTAGGTGCTCAAAAATGGTTACATCAGAGTTTAAGCACCTACCAAAATTACATTGGGCATAAATTGATAATCGCTCGGTTGTATCCCAACGCGAACGCATTGCCGAAATGCAAATTTAGGCGCTGAAATAAAGAGGCCGCAGAAGACATAATTTTGGGAAGTTTTCGCCCGCGCGATAAGGTAAGAAGACACCATGATCGGCGCACCAACTGTATCGTTCCAACGCTGGTTGTGGTGCTGACGCAGAAGCTTTAGAAACCGCTACCTCCACCGACATCATTTGGCCAGGATTGGTTGCTCAAGTCAACGTTTTCTCGTCTTGATGACATCATTTTGGTGGTAACTAAAACGGAGGTGAATACTCCAAAGATGATCGTTGCAATCAAGTGGTTGGCGAACCTATCGCTGTCGGCAAAGATAGTTAGCAACCCAAAGGCTAGAGTATTGCAGGTACCTAAAATCGTTAAGGATCTGAGCATTGTGAACTCCTTAATTGATGCATCTTATCAAAATTTCATTAAAAAATCAAAAATGGGTGAATAAAACCAAAAATCCTGCGGCGTCATAGGTTTTATGGAATCCAAACCTGTATTCATGGAGGAGTAACTGAGCGCGCTGTTAGCTAGAATGTTGGGACGAAATTGTAGCCCTTGAAGGTAAAATAAACCTGCTGTCCGCTAATTTAGTTTTAAGCCTGTAAGAGCCGGTGTGACGGGTAGGTGGTGATCTGGAAGTATGTCCGAAATGGCTACAATGGAGCTGTTACGCCGCAATGGCCACGTCGATTGGCATAAGAACTGTGAGCGGTTTAAAAAGTAGAATAGTTTGAAACTCAGACTTCATCAGATTGAAGAATATACCTGATAAGAAATACTCCAATCAATGTGCCTGCTGCAGCCCAATATCGCAAGAAGCCTACAGCAGGATCTGCCCAGATTGCAGTTATCCCACAGACCAAGGTAAACAAACCCGTGGCTATTAACGGAAGAACCTTACTCATTTCACAACCAGCTTAAAAGTTGTCTCTGGTAGGCTTGAGATTAAACTTGGTTTTGCAATTGTTGCGCATTTTCTCGGCACAATATTTCAAATGATCTCGCCGCTTTGCGTCAGACAAAATTATAACTGTTGCTGCACCTCCGATTGCGCCGGCGGTAACGCCAGCTAGGAATATATTGGCAGCGGCGAACTTTAGTGGGTATAGCATCTGTCTCTCCTGTTGTTCAAAGTACGTAAAGCGTCAGCATAATTGATGGCAACAGCATGAAGAATGAATCGCAATAGTGTTCAGCCCAGACATACCATGCTTTTGTGCGTGATGTGTTCCCAACAAAGATTGATGTGCCAGCAATGTAAGACTGTGCAGAAGCGCAGTCTCGCTGTACGTCTATACTTTTTGAGGTTGTTTCATAACGCTCATTTAGTGGTTGGTTTGTCATCATGCTGCTCCCATTTTTAGGCCATCTACAAGTTAGGCTATCGAACATCTTGGTCAATGAGAGTCGATATTATGGAAAACTACGGCACATTTTTGGCAAACTGATCTCGCACGAAGACGACTTTATTCATATCGTTATCATGTGTAAGCGAACATTATTCTTAATGGAGATCGTTGAGTGCTTGTATGCATAATAGATTTAGCTATTTGCAGCGCAGTCGCACTCAAGAGAACCAAGCCACATTACCAATGACAACCTCTTTTGAATCGAAGTAGTTTGAGGTTCTAGAATACAAATAAAAACCTTTTTCATGAGCAATTTAACGACCTAAATTTAATAAATTTAGTAAAATTAATTTGCATCAACGAATAATTATGTGTCTGCTCTTTGGGATAAATATGTTTTTGGCGTTTCACAATCAGATAACTTTATAACTGATTTTATCAATTTTACACTGAGTTTTTATTTATTATCGTAGGATACTATTTGCGCATACAGTATATCTCACTTCTTTGCTGGTGCTTCTTTCAGATAACAGTCGCTAGTCTCTGTTAAATTTCTTTCCATCGTACGTCTAACCAATTAGGGCGTTCTAGATTGCGTTTTGCTATTGAAGCATTTTAATGGACTTGAGTACATCGTCCTCTTTTAAAATGGTGTATCGCAAGCTCTAGAACACCGCGCGCTTGATCTATATCCCCTTCTTCTTCCCACGCAGCAGAAGCCTTTAGAAAATCTCGGTAGTTGTTACAATCAATTGCTCTATCCCGTATTTCTTGCTGCTCTCGAAAATATTTTGGGACGCCATGAACTAGCCAGGCTGATCCGCCAACCAATAAAGACAAGAAGAGCGCAGCGGCAAGTACCTTTATAGGGATAGTTCCAATTCGGATTCTAAACTTATCTCTTGGTTTCATACAAATCTTACACCGCTTTTTTTGTTTGAAGGCTTACTTATGCGTCTGAAGTTTTACATGAGTTCCGCAATGTAGTTTCGCTTTAACATGACCTCTATGCATTAGCAGAGTTCTTTACCGAGAATTGACCAATCGTATTTCTACGACTTTTAACCCTAAACTAACATACGTGTTCATCTTTCGTTAAGATAAAGTTAAGCTGGACGACTGATATCAATACTCAAGGAAGGTTTCATGATGAAAGTTTATTTTTTCATTTTCATGACATTTTTTACAACAGGTTTGATGGCGGAAATGAGTGATGGTCGCAGAAACACTTTAATTAGTATCTGTGATACCGCGCAAAAATCATCTGATCTTGGAACAGTGCGCAGCATCGCAAATCAGCTAAAGGATGCAGAAAGACCTGCGGATATTATGCTTGGTGCAAAATATGATGCATGTCTTCAGATAGCATATGGTGAGGTCAAAGGCTCACTTGAAGTAGATGGACTACTAGCGAAGATAACTGAAACAGCAGAACAGCTGCATGATCATTGCCGCAATTTGCTCTTTGCTGCTCCAGAAGTTGCAATTACAAATCCGGTTTGCAAAAACATTCTCTTCAAGTGACTTGTCATCACACGTATGTTCTTCAAGCTTGCTGCGTTTCGTCAACACCCAGTTATATTTCCATTCAAGGGAAATTGGCGCGAAATACCATTCCGCAAAACACAAACAGGCAGGTGTACAGGCATGTGGTCACTTGATTTTATGAGCATGTAAAGCATAACGACCTGTCATCAACAGAATCACAGGCATCCAAGGCTGCAAGCTACAATGCACTTTAGCTCATTGCTATCAGAGCAATCAAAAATATCAGGCCTGGCACTATAAGGACGCCTATTTGTATTGAACGCCACATTCTTGCAATTGAAGAAGTCATCTTAGACATAGCCAGCTTGCATCACTGTAAGGTAAAGCATCCCTATACCGGCTATTATTATTACCAAATACGCAAGCGTAAGCGGCAACGTGCTAGAGTGTGAAAATTTTGGCTTTCGGGATTGCAAAAAGAACCCGGTTTCGGACGAACTACTCATGAACTGCCTCATTATTTTTATTTTTATAAACTCCTAAATACACGAAATTTTGCTGAAAGACAAATTTTTGTTAGTTTATTGGAATAAAACATTTAGCTTTAAGCCTGCTTCTCGGAAGGGCGCATCGACCAACACGAGGCTTCATCTCATTTTATCAACGAGAAATGCGTAGAATGCATCATCAATGTTGACAACATAGCGAACACACATATCGTTTAATATCAACCTTATACTAGCAAACTGCACCTCGCAAAGTCCCGAAATGCCGATAGAGCGATGTCTAAATATTTTCTGAAACAATGCACATTCACTGTTTTTACCGTCTTGATATTGCTAATAACTATTGCCTTTGAAGACCGCATTCGAACAGGAGGCGATTATGGTATAAATAATCTCATACTCGTCTACGTTTAAACAAATAACATCCAAATGCAAAAAACTAAATGTTACGGACGTAGCAAACGAGATGTCGGTACATGCAAACAAGATACTCAATAGGTTACATACACTAAAACACATAGAAAATGGCAGAAACAGTGGTTAACATTCACGCTGCTCTAACCAAGTGACGTTCCTCGGTTATCTTACAGATAGGGGCCTTAATTAATTACTGATGCTTGGATTCGTTTTTCTGACAGCACAGTTAGGAGACTTAATGTATAAGCGTGATTGTTGATTTTGCTTTTTAGTTTTGTAATGCTGGCGCAGTGATCTTTTGTTGTTGCTCTTTTGTGGAGAATTCTAGTGGTTACAAGAAGTGAAATAATCGAGTTAAGTAAAAACTATTTTGACAGAAATTTTAACACTCAAGAATTCATTCCTGGTGAGACATATATTCCAGCTTCGGGTAAATTTTTAGACGCTTCAGATTGTGCAAATTTGGTTGATGCATCGCTTGACATGTGGTTAACAGCCGGCCGATTTGCGTCACAATTTGAAACTCAATTGGCGAGAAAATTTGGAACAAAATTAGCAAAGCTCACTGTGTCAGGATCTGCTGCAAACCTATTAGCTTTTTCCACACTCACTTCATGGAAACTTGGCGAAAAACGTATCAAGCCAGGCGATGAGGTAATAACTGTCGCCGCTGGATTTCCAACAACTGTAGCTCCGATTGTGCAAAATGGTTGCATCCCAGTTTTTGTGGATATCGATATTAAAACGCATAATGTTGACGTTCAATCTGTAAGAAATGCAGTTACGAAAAAAACAAAAGCAATCATGATCGCACACAGCCTTGGAAATCCTTTCGATGCTCTAGCAATACAGAAGATATGTGCAGAGAATGATCTGTACTTAATCGAAGATTGCTGTGATGCATTGGGCGCCACAGTCATTTTAGAAGATGGAAGTGAAAAAGGTGTTGGAACCTTCGGTGAATTAGCGACATTAAGTTTTTACCCTGCGCACCACATTACAATGGGGGAAGGTGGTGCAGTCTTGATGGATAATATTAAACTCTCCAGAATTTGTGAAAGTTTTCGAGACTGGGGTCGTGATTGCTATTGCGAACCCGGTAAAGACAATACCTGTGGGAGGCGTTTTCACTGGCAGATGGGCGATTTACCCTATGGGTATGATCACAAGTACTGCTACAGCCACGTTGGTTACAACTTAAAAGTTTCGGACATGCAGGCAGCCGTAGGTTTGAGCCAGCTTAAAAAATTAGATGAATTTGTTCGTCGTCGACGTGAAAATTTTGATGGTTTAACGGCTCGCATCAAAAATGCAGGTCTTGATCGATATTTTAATCTGCCTGAAGCCACGCCTGATACCAATCCATCATGGTTTGGATATTTGCTTACGTTGAAAGATGGTCTTGGCATAACTCGCAGAGAAATTACTGCTGAACTGGAACTAAGAAAAATCGGTACGAGATTGCTTTTCGCAGGAAATATTACGAAGCAACCAGCCTTCCGTGATGTTGAGTATCGAATAGCAGGTTCGCTTTCGAAGACAGATAAAGTAATGGCTGACTCATTTTGGGTTGGCGTCTGGCCAGGTTTATCCGATAGGCACTTAGATTATACGGTGGATAAAATCGATGAAATCATCCGCTACCTAGGGGTTTAATATGAAAGCAGTTATTTTAGCGGGTGGATTAGGCAGTAGATTAAGTGAAGAAACATTCCTACGGCCAAAGCCGATGGTCGAGATTGGCGGTAAGCCTATACTATGGCATATAATGAAAATTTATTCTCACTATGGGATAAATGATTTTATAGTGTGTTGTGGGTACAAAGGGTACATGATCAAAGAATATTTCTCTAATTATTTTATGCACATGTCAGATGTGACATTCGACCTGAGCAATAACAAAATGAAAATACACCGAGAACGTTCAGAACCTTGGAAAGTTACTTTAGTTGACACTGGAGAAGCCACTATGACCGGAGGTCGTTTACTCAGGGTAAAACGGTATTTAGAAGAAGATGAAAATTTTTGTTTCACTTACGGCGACGGAGTTGCGGACGTAAATATCCAATCTTTAATAGATTTTCACATTAATCATGGGAAGCTCGCTACTGTCACGGTAACCCTTCCACCCGGACGGTTTGGAGTACTGTCGGTCGAAGATTGTCTAGTGAAAGAATTCAGGGAAAAACCTAGGAGCGATGAAGCATTGGTAAATGGGGGGTTTTTCGTTCTCAACCCTAAAATTTTTAAGTATTTAAAAGATGATAATTGTGTGTGGGAGACAAGCCCTCTTGAGGCCTTAGTTTCAGAAAAAGAATTGATGGCATTTAGGCATCACGGCTTTTGGAGGCCAATGGATACCTTGCGCGATAAAAATTCACTCGACCAACTGTGGAATAGCTCTTTAGCACCATGGAAAGTTTGGAATTGAGAATGTGCAATTTTTGGAAAAATAAAAAAGTTTTTCTTACCGGACACACAGGATTTAAAGGAAGCTGGTTAGCACTTTGGTTACGACGATTGGGTGCTGAAGTTTATGGATATTCTCTCGCGCCGGAAACAAAGCAAAACTTGTTTACATTAGCACGGATTGAAAGCGTGCTGCATAGTGACTTTGGAGATATCCGCGACTTTGAAAAATTTTACAGTGCAGTTACAAGTTTTGGACCAGAAATAATTTTTCATTTGGCCGCGCAACCTTTAGTTAGGCCGTCTTACTCAGATCCATTGTTGACTTATTCAACAAATGTCTTGGGGACTGTGAATTTAATGGAAATTGTTCGTCAGTGTGATTCGGTGCGAGCAGTCGTTAATGTAACAACGGATAAGTGTTATGAGAATAAAGACTCACTCTGGGGTTATCGCGAGTGTGATCCTATAGGAGGACATGATCCTTACAGTGCCAGCAAAGGATGTGCGGAATTGATAACAATTTCTTATAACAGGTCGTTTTTTGAGCACGCGCATGTTGGATTGGCATCAGCAAGAGCGGGTAATGTAATTGGCGGTGGGGATTGGTCCCAGGAACGCTTATTGCCAGATATTTTGAAATACCTCACAGATGGGAAACTTGCCAAAATCCGAAATCCACATGCGATCCGGCCATGGCAACACGTTCTTGAGCCTCTTTCTGGTTATTTGCTTCTCGCGCAGAGGCTATATCAGAGGCCCAATAAATACTTTGGTGGATGGAATTTTGGCCCTGTGGAACATTACTATCGCAATGCTGGTTGGGTTGCTGATGCAGTATGTTCTCAATGGGGAGGAGGAGCCAGTTGGATTGTTGAAAATAGTGTTGGGCCTCACGAAGCAAAATCTCTTAAGTTGGATATCTCAAAAGCTTCTACTGTACTAAAATGGCTCCCGAAATGGAGCGTGGAAACAGCAATTGCAAAAACAGTTGATTGGCACAAGCTGTATTTGGCTGGAGAGGATCCAAACTCAGTAATGCATAGACAAATAGAAGAGTATTCTCTTGATGTTTCTACGTGAAACCCCACTACTACCTAGTGAGAATGAGAGTTAGATTTGCATAATGCAACAGTGAAAAAAGGATTTAGCATTTGTTGGTTAAAAATTCTTTTTAGTTAAACACGTACTAATGCATGATTTGGTAAAAGTCGACCGTATGATGATCGACTCTGAACATCAAAAATATTATGCTGTTTTCAGGAGTAATGGATTTACAAATATGAAGTATTCGTCAGTACTTGCATATTGGCTAAAAGAAGAGGGATATACTACATGCTTTTTTGTAGCCGGTGGGGCTATAATGCATTTATTGGATGGCTTTCGCACAGTATTCAAATGTATCCCCGTAGTGCATGAACATTCCGCAGGTGTATGCGCAGAACATTACAACGAATGCCGTAAAGCAACTGGTAAAGCGTTTGCTTTAGTCACTACAGGGCCAGGGCTCACTAATATAATAACAGCAATCGCTGGGTGCTACGTAGAACACCGCGAATTATTAGTAATTGCAGGACAAGTAAAAAGTTCTGATCTCTTGGTATATCCGCAAAGACAAAATGGGGTGCAAGAGATTGATGGCAAAAATTTAGTTCGAACAATTACAGTTCAGTCTGAATGTATCGCAAAACCGATTAACAAAAATCACTTCGTATCGCTAGTCCGAAGAGCTAGACTGCCGCATCCTGGACCCATCATGATCGAGGTATGCCTCGACGTCCAAGGTATGGATGTTGACGAGGAAAAATTAAATGAAAACATTGAACATAATTTTGCGAAACCTGCAGAAAACTTTGATAAAAAATTTAAATCTCTTCGTGAGATGATGACATCATCTCAGAGACCTTTGTTGCTGCTTGGGGGTCTAGCAACCCGAAAAGCTGTACGAGAGATACTTCCAATACTTGAAAGATTAGGGATCCCGTGCGCCACAACTACAAGTGCGCTAGACCGCATTCCAAATAATTCACCTATATATGTTGGACGAACTGGAACGTGGGGCGGACAAAGAGCCGCAAACTTAATTCTAGGTCAAGCGGATTTAGTAATTGCTGTTGGCGCACAATTGGATTTGCAACAGACTGGTTTCAATCCAGAAAAGTTTTGCCCCCAAGCAAAATTAGTGAAAATTTTTCCATCTGAAACTGAGTTGTCAAAAAATGGACTCAAGGCTCATTTAACTATTCCCTACAACCCAGATACTTTTCTCTATGAGGAAATAAACTTAGTCGAGTGGAGCGATGAGATAGGATGGAACAACTACAAGAATGAGCTTTTAAGAGCATTTCCTGCACTAGAAAAAGAGAACCTTGCAGATTCAGAATTTATCAATTCTTTTACTTTTATTGAAAATTTATCCTTTGCTTGTGAACAAAGTGACATCCTGGCACTTTGTTCAAGCGGTGGAACATTCACGGGGTCCTTGCAGATGTTGGAAATTAAGCCCAATCAAACAGCAACTACAAGTGCAGCATACGCGAGTATGGGTTATGGCCTCGCAACAGCCATCGGGGCTGCATTTGCCTGTCCAGGTGCTAGAGTTATTGCTACTGAGGGTGATGGTGGTTTTGTTCAGAATATGCAAGAGCTGTCGTTGTTAAGAAAACATAATTTAAATATTAAGCTTTTTATATTTGAAAATTCTGGATATGCGTCTATCCGCGCTACACAAAAAAAATTTTTCAATGGCGCATATCTAGGTTGTGACGCTGATACAGGGCTTGCGTTTCCCAACTGGGATTATTTGTTCAAAGCTTACGATATTCCCATCGAACATCTCAAGAAAGGGTGCGAAACTGTGAATTATCTAAAGAAAGCCTTGGATTCTTTTGAAGGACCTCAAGCTTTCATAGTAAAAGTTGATCCTAATCAGAACAATTGGCCGGCTGTGTCAACGAAGCTTTGTAGCGACGGACGTCTACACTCAGCACCACTCTACTCGATGCTTCCGGAGGTGCCAAAACAACTTTTAGATAGATATGGAAAGTATCTTCCTAATGATTAGTTCGGCAGATTTAAGCAGATATTTTTCAACTTATGAATTTCCAATTAATTTGCAACATTTAGATAATAAGATAATTTTTATAACAGGAGGAACGGGTTTTTTTGGTATTTGGTTACTTTCGCTTTTCAAGTATATTAATGAAGAATTTGGTGTTAATGTAAAGATTTCAGTTTTAAGCAGAAATCCAAATATCTTTTTGTCGAGATATAATGATTTCAATGATTTGGACTGGTTAACCTGGTTAATTGGTGACGTACGCCACCATCTCGATATAGATATGGATTGTGATTACGTAATCCATGGCGCGACTGATACGTCAATTGATAGTCATCGAAACTACTATAACATGTTTGAAACAATTATTTCAGGTACAAAAAACATTTTGGAGGTTTCGTTACGGAATAAGGCTAGGCGAATACTACTAATCAGCTCTGGAGCAGCATACGGCGAACAACCATTTTCAATGGAGAAATTAACCGAATGCACACACATAGCACCTCAAACTGTAGATGTAAGATCCGTTTATGGCGAGGCGAAAAGATGCATGGAGATGCTTGGTACAATGTTTTCAGTACAAGAGGATATACATGTAAACTATGCTCGTTGCTTCACGTTTATGGGTCCAGGAATACCTTTAAATGGGCAATTCGCCTTTGGAAATTTCATAAGAGATGCGTTACGCGGTCAGTATATACATTTAAATACTAGTGGCAATGCTATTCGATCTTATCTTCACGGTGCAGACTTAGCTGTGTGGTTATTAACAATATTATTAAAGGGTGAAAAAAATGAAATATATAACGTAGGGAGTTCAAACGAAATATCGATAAGACAATTAGCTGAAATGGTTAAAGTATCTGTCGCGCCTGAAAAAGGTATTAAATCCCTTGTTCGTTCAGACACATCGCCGACAAGATTTAATAGATATGTGCCATGTACAAAAAAAATTCAAAATCTAGGTTGCATTCAACATTTTTCTATCATTGACGGAATCAAACATACTTATAACTTTGCAAAAGGTGGTCCGCGCGTTTAACCATTAATACGGTCCGAAATTGAATTAAATGGGAAGAGTGTTTAGTTGTATAGTGATACACTATTTAGAACCTAAAAATATATTGATACAGCTATAAGGTCTATCTCAAAATTTGAAATTCGTTGATTTATAAGTCACCTATTATACTAAATAAAGTTCTCTGGCCTTGCTCAAAAATGCCTCTTCTATGTCCATAATTGAGTTTGACAATTCATCCTTTACTTGATGAAAAAGTGGGAAAGAATTGGCCGCCGAAAGTGCAAATTGGCTGAAAGTACGTGCAAGTAGCTTAATATTGATGCCATGTTCTACATACTGAACGCCATTTGATAGCAAGATCATCTGCATATACTTATGAAAAATTGATAAATAAGCTAAATAAAGGTCACTTACATCATTTTCGCCGTTAATATCCTCAACGCATTCGAGCAATGCGTCTCTAAATGCCACAAATTGATCTAAGCGATTTCCATATGAAAAAGAACCAAAGTAGCCATTGACGCTATTAAAACTTCCATCATTAATATCTTCGCAGGGAGGTCCGATAATAGCACTAATTTCTGATGAAAATTTAGTTTTAAATTTAGCAGCTAATTTCATATTCAAATACATATGAGGATAATACTTTTGGCTTAGTTTATTAGTTTTGAGTGCCTCCAATATCCCCGAAGATTTAATTAACTCAGCATTAAATATCTGGCCACTTAAGTAGTTTCCTTTCATTGCGAAATTTACAACAGCATCTAAGCCTGGGTCTAAAGTCTCATCGTCGAACGTTCCCCCTAAATTCTCAACTGACTTTTCATCAACACTCATTGTCGAGGTCCGAATAGCGCCAAGATTGGGGTTACATTTTAGAGATTCATATTGGTTTTTTAGAAAATCAAAATTAGGTAAATCCTCATCTGCCAGAAAGAAAATAAAATTTGTATCGACCAATTCAATAGCAGTAATTATATTACCAATGAATTCTTTATTCCAAGGTTGCCTGACATATTTAATTAACGGATTTTGGTTCGCAATTTTCTCAATCTGTTTGTAAGATGATTTATTTGTTGTCGATCCATTATCTACAATCAGCAACGGCCAGTCCTTGGTAAGCCCTGGCATAATTTCCTCAAGGTTCTTTAGTAGTAATGATCCACGATTAAAGGTCGGAATACAAATTGTAATTATTGAATTTTGATTTCCACGCATGGTTTTATGAGCTCCAAGATCTGATCTGTCTGAGCAAATATTGTGCCAAAGTTTGGAACCATATATTGAAGCGTGAAGTGTCTCGCCCCAACAATTTTTTGGCATTAATTTTCGATCTATCTTCTGGCGGATTGGATATTGATGTATTTATGTTCAGTTCTTAGCTTTGTGCTCGTAAACGAAAACACAAACAAAACAGTTTTTATCACGAATTATAAACTTTAGCATTTTTAGCTTGTGCAGAACCTTTCAAAGTAGGGGTATATGAATAGCCCAGCTATGATAGCCCTTTACAATAATTCCGATCTGTCAGATCTCATCCATGCGTGACATGTCTTGCTGGATTGAAACCGCAGCTTGCCTTAACTTAGAAGCAATCTTTTCTGGCTGCGACGGCTTGTTTGTAATTCACCATTCTCCGTTTCCTCATCATATTGGTGGATTAGTTTTGACCGGTAGGTTCACTGGATTGATTTGTGATGGCACCTACTTCGCTGGTTAGATAGACATTTAGTAGCGATTAGTAAATTGATGCATCGCCCAACACATGATGGTTTAATCAGACCAATCAAGCTACAAATTGAATATCAGTTATCGAGATTTTTGTTAATGATAAGCACTGGCTTGGGGCTTTGAAGTTATTCAAATAAACGTATAACTGTCATAAAAATAGAAGAGAACGATTTCCGCCCGCAGGCAACTATAAGATGAATTAGGGACGTTAGTGATATTGACACCTTTCCATCTAACTTGGCTTTAAGTCACAGCATACTTTATTGTATTTTAGATCATTTCTATCAGAGTTATCAAAAATACAAGGCCGGATAAAATGAGAATGCTTATTTGAGTCAAACACCACTTTTTCGCATTTGAGAGACTAACCTTAGGCTTAGGTAGTTTGCTTTACGACAAGTTAGAGGATCCCTAATCCAGACGCAATTTCAACAATGTACGTTCGCATGGGCAGTATTGAAGTGCAAGGATTGCGCGAGAAATCCGTTTCTGGATGAACTACTTGAAGGTTGTTTCAGTTTAAAGGTTATCATGAATGAAATCAAATTCGGATTGTTAAGCGGTGTATGACATTTAATTTATACCCGCAATTGTAACGATAGATTAATTCAAAATTGTGATTTACGATAACAATAGTACGATGAGCTGAACAACAGTGATCTATTTTGTCAAAGGACACCCCACAAAATGCTGAAAGATCGCATAAGTTACGTCTTAACATTTTCTGAAAAAAGTGGTAAGTCTAAACAGAGCGATCTTTACATTGAAAATCTTAAATTGTGAACGAGATTTGATTTTACTGACGCAGTGAATCTCTATAGCTCGCTGTTTTTTTTACTACTCTTGGGCTTTACAATATGCTTGGATTGGCATCACACACATGGTGGCTTTTATAGTATGTTAGGTAGTGATCAATGAAAAAATACGGAATACTGGCTTGCATCGTTTTGACTTTGCAAGCAACAATTGTCTTAGCAGCCACTTCGACGACTTGTGTGTCAAAGTCAACAATCACGCTCTCGTTTGATATTTTGTCAAACTCAACAAACTTCGCAGAAACGAATAATGATCTTTCAAATATAGTGCTTACCTTAGATCATGGATTTCTCAAATTAGCAGAGCAAGAGGATGCATTAAGCGTTTTGTACCGGCAAAGTGCCCTGCGCGAAAATAGCCAAGATCCGTTGGATATTACAATTAGATACGAAGCTACTAATGGAGTAAGCATTGAAAAATCCAGCATAATAATTTCAGATCCAATGTGCAGAAATTATGCTCGCTCACGTGCGAATATTATGGAGATCACAGATAAAGGTTACGCAAGTTCTATTTATGAATGCGAATGCCTGTCAGCTAACCAACATAGCGCCAACTTCATTAAATCCGAATAGTCAGAGGTGAGAACAGTTTTTTAACTTAAAATCTCAATACTTTTTTATGAAGGTATTAAAATTTCGATTTAGATTTCCCTCAGGTGTTTCGTCGTTTGTATACAACCAATACATAATTGCACCCAAAATCAACAGGATGACCAAACTTCCACTAATCAACATAATAATTTTACGACGCTTCAAATACTAATTCACCTTCGGGCAATTTACCACAATTCGTCATGTGTTTTCATCTTCCAATCATGCGCATATCTCTATCGCGACAATCTGCAATCAATTCTAACTTTTTCTTAGCTGCGATAGCGTTTCCCTCAAATCTTACATACTTCACTGATGGTGATAGTTGTAACTGCAGCGCTGAATTCATTCGGGTGTTGAGTTTTGCAATTCCATTGTAAAAGTTGGCATATTTATTGGTATTCAAGTCACGAACAATAAAATACTTATCATCAATGTCACAAGTGTTTCGAAGTTTGATATGCGCAACAATTATGTCGTCATTATGCAGAAAACGTTTGAGGAGACTTTCAGCGGCGAGTGTATTTGTTCCAAAGCATAATAAGATGCAAATAACAGCGAATACAGATGAAAGTTTCATCTTCCGTACACCATAATCGAACTACCGATCCTATAGTTGAAGTCCCATAACCCCATACGTTGTAAACATTTTATACGCAAAAATTAGTAAAACCAAGAGAATTGATGTTATCAATAGGGTATACAGGTGCATCGTTCATACCAAAGGGAAATTGGAAATTAAAAACCAGGCGTGACATAGGTCGTCTTCCCTCAATATCTCCTACATCACAAAGCTTATCAAGGTTTAGTATGAATGCAGCGTGTTACAGGAACTTAATTATGCGTATAAATTTAGGTCCATAATTTGTATGAACCTAAATTTTGTACTTAAATATTTGGGCTTAAAGCCCCTTTTTTGAGTGGCAATCGAAAAAGTGTGCAGATAGCGTAGTGTATCCTGCGTTTTCGTTCCAATCAGTAATTGCCAGGGCATTAGCGCCAGTGATCATGGCGCGATTACGGAGAGCAATTAGTGTTTGTGGGTACGCCAATAACGACTGGAAGCTTATTGCGACTGTTCGTGAGCAATAAGCACTCATCCTTAGATATGAATATGCATGGACGGAGACCTTTTCGGAACCTTTTAATGGAACAGTTTCGTGCACGGTTAATGTAGTTGCGTTTGTGTCTGGTCCTGAGCGTTCTGTCGAAGAATTTGCTATAACCATTGGTTGACAAGCTGCCAACATGGTAGCTGCGATGATCAAGGTGAATATCTTTACCGACTTCATTTTTTTGAACCTCTTTTTCCGCCTTCGTAAGCCAGAACGACAAAACATGTACTCATGTTAGTTATTAACGTTATCGCGCACGCAAGTTTATGGAATAATCACATATACCGCGTCAGCAGCCTCACTTAAATGAAGGTTTGGATTGTTTTCACACATTTTGAGCAAGAGGTCATATAGTGGAACGTTCAAAGTGTTTATGATAGTTAAGTTTCGCCCAGTTTCTCTTATACGTCCGCTGAAGTAGCCGTTAAGCCAATCATTTACTGCAGTCTGCATTCCGTCTGCATCATGCTTGGTTAAGAAATCGATACAAGTTGTGTTCGATTGGCCAAACATTGTTTCGCTTATGCCCGATGTGGCAAAAACAGATATGAATAAGAAGGATGCTAATTTGTGTAACATGAAGAGTGTTTACGACTTTCAAACAAATATATTTAGTGCGCAGCATTAAAAATCTATTTCGCATCCTAACTCTGATGGTGAATCTGTATCATTGGCGAAGCCCTTGTTACCATCATTTAATTTTTGTCAGAATATTCTCCACACTTCCAATTTGATAGCACTTTTGGAAAAATAGCAGGACTTGAGCTATTAATGATTGTTGGTGGGTAGCGACCACACTGATAGCTCGTTTCACCATGCTTATCCGTGTCAGAAAGTACGTAACTGCATGTTTTACATGTGTTTGCTTCGTCGATCATAAATCCTCCAGAAGTAATTCTTGTTGAGTTTAATGACGACTTGTCCTGATAACAAGCTGACTAAATGGCTCTTTTAGGCATGAATATTGCTACTTAAATCTAATGAAGAAACAAATATTTATCAACCGACGCATTTTTTGCGCTTCTTTATTCGCTTCAGGTGCCGCAAGAGCCTCGAACCCGATAATTGACTTTACAGGACAGAGTATTCCTTTGATATCGGTTGAACCGAAACGACCGATATTAAGATTATCCAAGAAAAAATTCATTGATATAGAACCCAAGTATGAGGGAACTGTGGATAGATTGTTTGCCCCAGTTGTGACTAAAACTTTGTATAGAACTCGCATATCACTAGCATTGAAAAATGTTCATACGGGAGAGCAACTGAACTTGTCTGTTCCAAAAACATTGAAAATTTCTCATGTGGACATTGGAAAATTCAATCAAATTTGTCGAGACTGGCGAAGAAATAAAATTATGAATATGGACCCGCAGCTTATTGGTATCTTGGCCAAAGTCTGTGAGGAAAGTTCAGACGAGGAAGGCCCTGTTACGGTAGAATTATTGTCTGGATATCGAACAAATAAAACGAATGAATTTCTCAGACAAAGAAGCAATTTGGTTGCAAGAAACTCATTCCATATAAGCGGCAAAGCTATAGATTTCAGACTGCCTTCATTGAATCTTCGAAAAGTTACGGAAAAAGCGCAGGCTCATGCTGACGGCGGGCTCGGAATTTACAAAAATTTCATTCATATCGACACGGGTCCGCAGCGACGCTGGATCATGTAGCTTGTCTCTTTTTAATGCGATTTTGCCAATTCTTTAAATTTTAAGATTTATTTGGACTTTGTATGATATATTCTTTGTAAGAAACAATTACTCGATATCCTTATGAGCACATTGGACTTAAAAGCGACCTCAAAATTTATTTTTAGTTCTATTTTTGTAGGCGTTATTTTAGGTATGATTGGGTCTGCGATGGCGAACCTATTTCGCAGCGGCATTACATTCTTGAACGAATTAGAAACTGATTTGCTAGAAGGCATACCAAAATTTTACTTTTATTTTATCACGTTGTCGATCGCCGCACTTCTTGTTCACAACATCAAATCTAAGTTGATAGATACTGGTTTTCATGGGGTGGCCGACAGTATTTATTTCGCTCACAAGTCAAAAGACTGCACTGATGTCAAAACTGGTTTTTTGAGCACATTGGCAGCATTTGTTTCAGCAAGTGGAGGGGCAAGTGTCGGACAATATGGCCCGTTGGTACATTTCGGGACAACCTTTGGGTCTCTCTTAAGTCGATACCTGCGCGTCAAGCTAAGCTATGACTTATTCATTGGAGCCGGAGTTGCTGCATCGATCTCGGCTGGTTTTGGCGCACCACTGGCAGGTGTTTTATTCGCACATGAGGTAATCTTAAGGCATTATTCGCACAGGTCGATCTTAGCGATATCAACGGCTTCTGGGGTCGCCTATGCCGCTACCCAATTTTTTTGGCAAAAATCGCTCGTATTTAACTTTCCGCAATACGAATTTGATTTGTCTGCATTGATTATCATCAGTTTGCTGTCTGGTCCTTTGTATGGAGCGATTGCGATATTTTATATGAGAAGTCTGCTTTTCTTCGGGAAGCTTTCAAAAAAAATGAGTACTAAGCCCTTTTATAATCCTTTCATCGGGGTGCTTATTCTCAGTCTTATTGGATCAATATTTCCAGAAGTTATGGGACTAGGAACACAAACGGTTCAGAATATTTTTGAAGTACAATATGGCTTAGGAATATTACTTTTAATTTTGTTTGGAAAAATAGTTACCACATCTATTTCGCTGAATTTTGGTTTTTTTGGTGGAGTTTTCTCACCAGCGTTGCTTGTTGGTGCAAGTGCGGGTGCTGCGGTTTCAACATTTTTAATGCACGCTGGGATCATTTCAAATTTTGAATTTCCTCTAGTTATTTGTGGGATGGCTGCAGTAACTGGTTCAGTGATAGGTGCCCCAATCACAATGATTGTACTCATCATTGAATTAACTGGCTCATACGTTTACGCACTCGCAGCGTTGGTTAGCTTGGCGGTATCTGTGACCTACACACAAATACGATTTGGTACGTCCTATTTCGATACGCAATTGGCCGGGCGTGGTATCGATATTAGTGAGGGTAGGATTGGACTTTATCTCAGTGAGACATCTGTGATTGATTTTTGCGAACGACAGTTTGATACAATTTCGGCAAACGAAACCGTTGGGCGCGCTCAGCAAATCATGTCTCAGGGACAAAAATCTGAATTGATTGTAATTTCTGAAAATCAGCAATTTTTTGGCAAAGTTGATGCATTGTCGATTTTGGCTGCTGATGTGAATGCTCGTTTAAACGACTATGTTGATAGTCAGTGTCTGACGATTTCTGACGCCAACTCCTTAAGCGAAGCCATGGAAGTAGCTTCAGACTTTGTCGGAGAATTTATTCCCATTATAAATGAGCGGGAAGGTGTAATTGTTGGAGTAATATCTGAAAACGCGCTATTTGAGGCGTATTTGGACCAGCAGAGCACCATAACGGAGAGGGAGAAATTATGATGTCGCCCAGCTTTACATTTCATAACGTTGTTAATTATTTTCTACGCTTCATGCGCGTTATAACACCACTAATAGTTGTGTTTTCTGCTCAACCAGTACTGGCAGCGGAAGACAGTCCTTGTCGTGTCGATTTGATCTTTGCCAGCAAAGATGGTGGATCCTTGGCTAATTACGTCCTAACCCTCCAAGTCAAAAATACGACGGGCAGAAATATAAATGGTGTATCTGTGCTCTATAAAGACATGTCTGAAGCGATAATTGGGAATACATTTTTGCAGTGTGGCAGCGAAACACAAGCAATCAAGCCAGGCGGTTATGGTGAATGTGCCCGAACGATACAAAGCGTAGATGCAAGTTACATAAATTCGTTTGGAGTTGAAAAATGGACCGAAATTGTTAACGATCAACTTCAAAAGTTGAATCAAATCAGTTTCTGTGAAGTACTCGGGTTTTCCTATTGATTTTTGACGAAATTAATCTCTAGAGGTTCAATGTCTATGCTTGTTGGATCTGCGTTAAAATAAATGTAGTTTATTTTTTCATATAGCTTTCGCATACTTTTTACATCCGATCTTATGAGATGACTTATCTCTGTAGAAGAAATGTCTTTGTAAATAATTTTTTGGGGGACGATAAAATGCAATTGCTCGGCGTCATCAGCGCCAAACTTTATATTTAATTTTGCATTTAGAATTATCCGTTTGCTCATATTTTCAATCGTAGCAGACACTCTAAAGGCATGGACTTTATCGTTCAATAAAACAGATTTTATTACAGGTAGACGAAAAATAACGTGGCTTCCATTCAGCCTCTTTTTTGTGCAAAATCCCACTTCGTAATTTTCAATGGCGCATACAGTTTCTACTGTTTTTAAGTTATCGGATTTTAGAAACCCATCAGCATTTGCTGGATGCGTTGATAGTGCCATAAAGAAGATTAAGAGCTTTGCACTGTCTAAATACTTGTTAGATTTCCACATATGAATTCTTTTTGACGCGTCTTAGGAGTCCCATATGAAGATCTTTTGCTTCCTGTGAGTCATACCGGAATAACTTACCACCAAGTTTTTTTTCAATTTCTAGACGTGAAAACGTCAGTACTGCCGAGAATTTTTCCTCAACTTTTTCTATGTTGCTAATTGCGTGTTTCACATCTTTTGCTTCTAGGTACTCGTTTTTCAAAGCAGCTTGTAAACGTTGAATAGAGTCAGCTTTTACCTGTGAAAGTGAGTTACGCGCAGTATTCGCTAGAACTTTCACTTTTTGTATCGCAATTTCAATATCTTGATCACTTGGCCTGGGTGGCTTGCAATTAATTATATTTGGCTCTGTGGAAGTAATCTTTAGTCGGTGCTCTTTAAGAACTTCTTTAATATGGGGTACGTATTCTTCGCTCCCGTACCTTACACACACATTTTCTGAAGTGGTTCGCTCTTTCATTACCTCTACATATTGACCAAGCTTTCTTGGCCTAAACTTTATCCAAACGGTAACTGTCTTAAAGATCTGAGAAAAGTCATTCAGTGTTATTGAACCTTCAGAGTTTTTTATGAAGTTCTCAATTACATCATTCATTCGCTCCTTTGCACTGGCAATATACGAATTTTCCTCTTCCTTGAGACGGATCACATTTTTGATGCCTGCTTTGCTTTCTTCTGATTTTTCTTCAGACATTTCCCTATCCTGTTTTCCCTTAACTTATTACAACGTTGCTATTTTGACAAAGATTTTTTAACCAAAAACTAGCCGAAATAGTGCGTAGCAGTTGCTCTTGCTTGGTAGAATTGAACCCTCTCTTTTGGGTAGAATCTCGTTAATTTTAGCCACTATTCTTGTTTGAGTCTCTAATGTCATAAATGTTAAATTTTTATCAGGCAGAATAGCACTACAGGCTTTCAGATCTTTTTTGCCTTGCATGTCCATCGCTGACAGCGATTTATTTATGATGTGGCTGGGTAAGTCTTGTATGTCAGTCTTAGTCATTGGAGAATTGCTTAAACCCATTACGATGCCGCCGGACGAAAATATTTTCGCCATGTTTGTCGTGGGCGTCAGCTCTTTGGATGCGGCTGCATTTGAGAAGCTTAATAACAATGGATCGTTTGGTTTACTTTCCCACGCCATCGTCTTGAGAGGGATAATTGAAAACAGAATAGGTAATGTGATGAATTTTGAGAAACGCATGTTTTATTCCCGATGCAGAACTTTAGAATTACAAATTTGGTAAAGTTTAACGCCTATTTTGATTTGAACTTTCCTACTGCGCAGGCAATGCAATTCCCATACCAATTTAATGTTTTCATGAACTCAGAAATTTGTATATCATTTTGGCTATACATGAATTGTGGCAGGTAGTTAGCATGCATTTGAGAGCACATATCAAAATACAGAACGGACAATATTCAGAGTGGGAAGCTTTTTTCCAAAGTTATCAAGAGATGCGATGGCAATTTGTTGAAAACGAAACAATCACAAAGTTGAGTGAGAATGAAGCTGAAGTGACATTCGACGTAAAAGATATAGAGGGTCTTACAGAGTTAAGCGCTTCGTCGGAAATAAGGGAAAAAGAAACACAATTAGGGATAGTAACTACCCTGTTATAGAAATATTGAAAGCTGGTATGGAATTTGCTCCACGGTCCAAGAGGAGTTAAAATGAACATTTTTCAAGTCATTATTCCATTTACATTCGTCGTAGTAGCATTTGTGCTTGGTCATTTTGTATTTCCTGCATCAGGATCAGGGATATACATGCCTGAAGCCGTCGTTGATTTGCCTCCTGCAATTACGCCTTCTGAGATGGAGGGTGTTGATGCACAAGACATCGATCCGGAAACTGGTCAAATACTTCCTGATAAATACAATTATCTCAAAATTGAAAATGTATTTTCGGGGCAATTAGTAGATACTGATGCTCTTTTCAGCCTTGAAGTGGCATTACTAACCAAGCAACCTTCAGTGTCGTCCGATTTATTTATCGCAGCACTTTTTGAAATTGAAGCAGAAGTTGTTGCCGCAATTACGCCAAGTGTTTTAGACGTAAAGAGTAGCGACTTGACGACGCCAGATGGGCGCACGGCTCTTTCAAACAAAATACGTGAAACTGTGAACGAATTCCTTGAGAAAGAGAAAGATTTGAGACCAGCAATTACCGAGGTTTTTATAATTAATTTCAATATAGTTTAAATTGGCACGCTGTTTGCTGAATTGCGTTGTAATTGTCCAGAGGATAGATGATGAATTGTTTAAATCTTGGGAAAAAAAGTTTGCGCACACTACGGTTTGATTTTGAACTCACAGTTTTCAACAGCACCGACGAACAAAGTGATGATAAAGTGCTGCTAACCCATACCTTGTCTCAACCAGTGGCGAACCAGTTTCCGCACAATCGGGAAATAGAGGAGAACTCAGTGCTCTTTACGGCTTACCCATAATAAATTTACGATTGCATAGACCATAGCGCACACGGCGGGGATTAGAAGTATGTCTTGGGTGGTTTGTACTGGCAGTGATGCCATGTAACGTACCAAGAGATTTATCGCGGCTAATATTAAAAAAAACAATATTAAGCGTACGCGTATTTTGGCACATCTAGCACATCGACGGGTCAAAGTATGCTCTCGTGTTGCTTATTGGGTAAAAAAAACATAACTTCATATTATGCAAGTTATGTACCAAACTCAAGACGATGTTACGAAACCCAATAACTTAGCTCCTACAATAGGGGCTGGCTTCGATGGATTGTCGCCAACTAGTGTTCGGAGATACCCGCAGAAGGTGGCGGAGACGACCAGCGTTGGCAATGAAGTTTATGGTCACAAGTTGATATATAGCCCTTATTTGGCTCCATCTCATTTAATCGTTGAGCAAAAGGCTAACCAAGCTAATCTGGCTCCCATATATATGCAAAACATAGCTAGAACGAAATATGCGTCTATTTCGCAGGTGCAAAAGCCATCAGATACGAAAGCCTTAAGTGTCTTCACTTAAGAGAGAAAATCAAAACCGCTGTATTCAAACGAGCTGATTTCTTTGATAAATTCTACGTGTTCGAAACTTTCAAGTGTCCAGCCGTTTGCCCGGCTATTCGTAGCATGATTTTTATAACTGAACACAAACGCGCGAAAATTTCTTCGAGCGAGCCCAAAGTCAAATTGTAGATTTTTTAAGCCTTTGCTTGGATTAGAAATTGCAGAACCCCAAGCGCGCTTTTTACCAGTACGACGGAAATTAACACGATTGTAAACGTAAGATTTGAGTAATTCATCGGCTTCATCAATGTTACTTTCAGACAGAACCCTAAGATAACCCTCCGCAATGTCTGAAAGCATATCAGCGGTTACTACAAGATAGTATTTGTTGAGATGCTCAGATAATTTTTTTGTGAACACATCTAACGGCAAAGTCGCGGACATGATGAACTTCTCGGCTGCAATCGCAGCACACACTTCAATCAAGAATACGGGGCAATACCTGTTCATTTATCCATAACTTAGTTATACTATCTCACTCCAACCTTGATGTAATAAATTGATATATTCAATAGCATTTTCCAATGTGTTTTTGTCATCTTTTCCAACAGAAGAGGAAATGATCTGCTGACGTACGTGTTCGTATACTCTGAACAGATTTCGCGCAAGTTCACCGCCAGATTCAAAATCAAGGCATTTTTGGAGTATGTAGATGCGCGACAGGGCAAGTTCAAAATTTTGCTCTTTTTCTTCTGGAGACGGGTCTTTTGCCAATACATTCATAGCAGCTAAAAGTTGTTCCATGGCCAATTTTATCGCCAAAGCATTTTGCTCTGTATTGCCTACGTTATTTTCCTTGGTCATGCTGTAATGCTGTCGTGCGAGTGAAATGTTCATTTAGTATCCTCCGTCCATAGAAGAACGTCTCTAAATGTATTTGTTTAGTCATGTTGTCAAAAATTTGGCGAAAGAAATATCGTTAGAAAATAATCGCGTAATCTAACAAAATTAAAAATCTATAAATCATTGATAGTAAATAATAAAATTATTTTGGCATTCTGTTTGCAATTCGGTTCACGGAGGAATTCTTATGATTTACGTGAGTACTGAAGGTTCAAATTTCTTAAGTAACATGAAGGCAACCATGATTGCGCGTGGACTTGATTGCGCTGCGTTTTCAGCAGCTGATTTTGCCCCAAGCAAACCTACAAATAATGTATTTGTTGAAGAAAAAGGACCATCCGAAAAAATCCTAGGAAATAACGATATATACACGTTTTTAAAGCGAAACGGTTTCAGCCGAGCTGTATTCATTAAACTTAATTGTGACACTTTCAGCGTACAGGATCATTTGAATGGAGCGATCGTTGAGGTGCATTTGCCACTTAAAGACTATTCGCAAGATCACTACGTGAATTTCTTCATACATTACATTATTGAAATACTTGCTCATGGTGAACCCAATTTGCCATGTGAAAATAGTCACTCTGCCAACTTGGTGACGCTATTTAGAAAAATATCAGATCGTGATGTTACAGTTCTAGTGAACGGTCCAACGGGAACGGGTAAAGAAGTTATTTCTAATTTGCTACATGCGTTTTCGGACCGAAAAGCGGGCCCGTTCATTGCAGTCAATTGTGCAGCGATCCCAGAACAGATGCTGGAATCCACATTATTTGGGCATGAGAAGGGGGCGTTTACTGGGGCGCTTCAACAAAATGTCGGCTTGTTTAAAGCTGCGAACGGAGGAACAATCCTTCTTGATGAGATCTCGGAAATGCCTCTTTCACTGCAGTCGAAGCTACTGCGTGTCCTGCAAGAAAAACGCGTTATGGCTGTTGGCGGCTCTGCAGAGATTGCAGTTGATACACGGATTGTGGCTACGACTAACAGAAATATGACTGAGGAGATAAAAAGAGGAAGCTTTAGAGAAGACTTATACTATCGCTTGAATGTATTTCCAGTTGATACGATGGCCTTGTCCGAACGATTAGATGATATCGTGCCAATATCAGCGCACTTTTTGTTTAAATTGGACAAACAGCGTAATACCCACACCTGTATTTCGTCTGATGCAATTGACGCTCTTCAGGCTCATAATTGGCCTGGGAATGCGCGCGAACTCGGAAATGTTATCCATAGAGCACATATTCTGGCATCAAAGAATCAAATTACACCTGCTGATTTAATTTTTGATCTCGTCGATGGTGTAGGCACTCCAAATACTGCCAATGTGTTAGCATCGAAGCTCCGCTCTGACGCCGAAAACGAGGTTCAGCTATGAAAGTGACATCTGCAAATACTCAGGTACAGCTTAATAATCCCAATGCATCTGCAAAAGATGCTGTTTCAAATATGCAAAGGGGTCATTCTTCTTCGCAAAGTTTTATGGAAAGGCTGGAAAATGGCTTGGAGCAAGTCGCCACAACCCAAAGTAATGCTGCAAACTTAGCGAGAAACTATGAGCTTGGTCTGGAAAATGATCTTGCGAAAGTGATGGTCGGTCAGCAAGTTAGCTCGCTTGCATTTCAACTTACTTTGAACGTCCGTAACAAGGCACTCAGTGCCTATAAAGACATCATGAATATGCCGGTTTGATAGGTGAAGAATGGCTAATGTTGATAATATAGAAGTCGATAATCCTATCGCGAACTCTCGAAATGGGATCATTGCATCTTCATCAAATGCTCTGGACAAAATCAGGGAAGGCATTGACCAACCTGGCTTTAGACGTGCATTTCCCACTTTGTTAGCTTCCGTCACCGCCGTTGCAGCTATAATCTTATATTGGGGCATGCAGCAGCCTGATATGACCACGCTCTATAGTTCTTTGGGTGAAGCAGAAAAATCAAAAGTTTTGGACTCACTTAGAAATATGGGTGTCGAAGTAGAATTAGACCCTGTCACTGGAGATATTCTTGTTCCGACGGATGCGTATCATCAATCAAGAATCTCTCTCGCAGCGCAGGGTTTGCCTGAGTTTTCTCAGAATTCAACAGATGCTATAGACAACTTGCCTTTAGGAGTTTCACGATCTGTAGAGGGACTAAAGCTGCGACAAGTTCAGGAATTAGAACTCGCAAAGTCAATCGCGGAGATCAGTAGTGTTCAAGCAGCAAGGGTACACCTGGCAATCCCTGAAAAATCTGTGTTTGTGAGAGATCAGGCGGATCCCACTGCCTCGGTTTTTGTCAACCTTAAAAACGGCAGGAAACTAGATAAGACCCAAGTTCTGGCAATAACCAACCTTGTGTCATCCTCAATACCGAATATGAATCCTAATAACGTATCTATTATAGATCAGTTTGGAAATCTGCTATCAAATTCACCCGATGATCCGGATCAACAACTTGCTGACAGCCAGTTAGAGTATCGGATGAGATTGGAAAATATTTATAAGAATAGGATCACAAGCCTAGTTGCTCCAATTGTCGGAGCAGGTAATATTTCAGCGCAAGTAAACTTGGATATTGATTTTACGCGCCGCGAGATCTCTCAGGAGATTATTGATCCAAAAACATCAGCGCCTGTAAGTGAGCAAAGTTCTCTCAATATCACCGCCAAAAAAGATGCAATAGGTATTCCGGGCGCAATTTCCAATGAGCCACCTCAAGAGGCGACGGTAACGCAAGAACAAAATCAAGTTGGAACTGCAACCAATAGCGCCAGTGCCCAAGGCGAGTCTGAAAGATTTGAAACCAAGTCTTCCACAGAATTAAAGAATTACGAAAATAGTAAAACTTACGAGACCGTGAAAAATTCTTCTAACATTATTAAGCGGATTGATGCTGCTCTTTTGGTAAGAGATAAAAAGGTGATTGATCCGGACACAGAGGAAGTGACTTATGAGCCTCTTTCGCCAGAAGTGTTGGAACAGATACAAAATCTTGTTAAAAGTGCTATTGGTATTCAAGATAACAGAGGAGATACTCTCATGATCACCTCACAGCCGTTTGTGGAAGATTTTGAGGGCTTTGAAATCAAATGGTATGAGACACCATGGTTTCGTTCGACCGTCGAAAATTCCCTTCTTGTTTTGCTGATTGGTATCGTCGCGCTTGGTGTTGTACGCCCGATGCTGAATAAAATTTTGGTTCCCACAGCAAGTACAAACTCTGTAATGGAGCTTTATGCTGAAGCCGAGAGCATGGCTGAACTTGCAACGAAACGAGCTTCGGAAACTGAGGCTGTAGAAGTTGATGAAGGTGAAAGTTTGGATGCAATTAAGGCCAAACTGAAGCCGCAAAAACGCGCGGGAATTTCTGCAGATATGTTGGATACGGCAAATACATACGACGATAAAGTTGCTCTGGTCAGGATCATTGTTAACGATGAGCCAGGTCGCGTTGCAAACGTGTTTAAAGGGTTGATGAGAGAAGATCTCGAATTCATGTAAGGATTTAGTCATGGCTGAAGATGCAGAATTAACAGAAAACTTGACCGGCACTGAGCGCGCTGCAATCTTAATGATGCTGCTTGGAGAAGACGAAGCCGCTGCAGTGCTTCAGAACTTGACGCCACGAGAAGTTCAACACTTGGGCACGGCGATGTACTCAGTGACCGGAGTGGACCAAACAACCGTTAATGCAGTGTTAGATGAATTTTTGGAAACCATTAAGAAGCAAACAGGTTTAGGTCTTGGTGCAGGTAAATATATCGAAAACGTTCTAACGAAAGCCTTGGGAGACGATAAGGCACAGTCTGTCTTAGGTCGGATTACACCTGCGAGTTCAGAGTCACAGATTGATATTCTGGATTGGATGGACGCCCGCTCAATTTCAGAGTTAATTATTGATGAACATCCACAAATTAAAGCACTTATTATCTCGTACCTAGACTTTGGTTTAGGAGCGGACGTACTGACATTGCTTCCAGATGATATTCAGGCGGATATTGTTAGAAGGATTGCAACTTTAGAAACTGTTGAGCCGGGTGCGATAAAAGAACTTGAGCGAGTTATGAAGGCTAAATTTGCGGCCAATACGTCTTTGAGAGCTTCACAAATTGGGGGAGTCAAAGCTGCTGCAAAAATAATGAACTTCACTAAAACAGACATGGAGCAACGGATCCTCAATGCAATCAAGAAAGAGGATCGAGATCTCATGGTCGAGATCCAAGATAACATGTTTGTATTTGAGAATTTGGGTGGTTCTGACGACCGATCATTGCAAACTTTGCTCAGATCTGTTGATCAAGATGTTCTGGTCATCGCTATGAAGGGAGCGGAACAAGCCTTGCAGGATAAATTGTTGGGATGCATGTCGACGCGCGCAGCAGCAAATATTCGCGACGAGATGGAGGCTTTGGGTCCGGTACGTCTTACTGAGGTACAAGAAGCGCAGAAACAGATTATTAACGTCGCACGTAAACTTTCTGATGATGGCACAATTGTACTCGCAGGACGCGGTGGTGAGGAAATGGTATAATGTCTCTTTCACAGCCTAGCGATGAACCAACACAAGCATCCAAGTACTCTGGCGAAATAAAAGATTTATTATTAGCCGCTCAAAATCAGTTCTTTGACGACGATGAAGAAGTTGTTTGCGAGAAAGACGATTTTGAAAAATTAGACAGCTTTTTTGAACTTGTTCAAAAGGGGAGTGATATCAGCTCAGATGATCCGAGTGAAATTGAAGCTGAGCAAGAAACCCTTGCCTTAGAGCAATCTTTAGAAAATTTGAGTGAGGGATCAGGAGATATTGATCAGGATCAGGAAGTCGCAGAGCCAAGTCGTGATACTGAGAATGAAGTATTGGCTGATAGCTTAATAACTGGCCCTGAGGCGGATAGTCTCCAGGCAGAAACACTTGATGAAAATACCATATCAGAGGATTTGCAGGCTAACGCTGAAATTGGCATCGCTGAAGAACCCTTTATTGCTGACCCTCCCGTAATATCGGATAATTTTACAGCAGATGAGACACAAAATGTATCAGATGGCAGTGCTGCAGATGATCAACTTTTAGCAGAATATGAAAGAGGCTATGCAAACGCTGTAAGCGAACTTGAACAGTCTATCATAGATGAGAAACATCAACTGCAGAATTTAAGGTCCGTACTTTTTGACGTTCAAAACCAATTCTCGAAGGACTTAACGCAGCTCATGCGAGAAAAAATTCAACACCTCGCAATTGAATTTATTGGTGAAAAAATCGACGCTGATCCTCAAAAATTGTTGGAAAAGATAGATAATGCGGTTGATAAACTTTCTAAACACGTGGGCAATTTGACTGTAGAGCTAAATGAACTTGATGCGCTGGCAATAAGTGGAGGTCAAGAAAAAGAGGCTACAAATAATATAAAGTTTGTATCTAACGAAAACTTATCGCGCGGAGAGTTTAAACTTTCGGATGGCTTGACGTCGTATTCTAAAACTTATGTTTAGGGGCCAGAATGACTGATATGCTATCCGCCCGTCGTCCTCCAACTGTTCACCCAACCAATCTTTTGAATTCTGCACTAGAGATGTGCAAAAACTCAGAACTTTCAAAAGATATTTTTCAAGCTTCTGTAACAAGTTTTGATGGTTCTATTATTTCAACAAGTGGGATGCCCTGCGTAGTGGGCTCATTGTGCAAGATAGAAAATTCTTTTGGTCGCAGTTCCACTGGTGAGGTTGTCCGGATACATAAAAATTCACTTGAAATTATTCCGCACGACGTGAAGTTTCCAGTACAAATTGGAGATACGGTACAGTTATTACAATCTCACCAAATGGTTGATGTCGGAGACGCTCTTTTGGGTCGCGTGATCGATGGTTTAGGCAATCCTCTGGATGAGTTAGACAGACCAATTTGTGATGAAAAATATATGCTTGATGGAAGCTCTTTGAATCCATTTAAGCGTCGTCCTATAACTGAAATTCTCGATGTTGGTATTCGCAATATCAATGCACTTTTAACCATCGGATCGGGCCAACGTGTAGGTATAATCGCCGGATCCGGTGTGGGGAAGTCAGTCTTACTTTCTATGATCACCAGAAATACGACAGCTGATGTAATTGTGATTGCTTTAATTGGTGAACGTGGGCGGGAAGTTGCGTCCTTTACGAAAGAAATCTTAAGTTCCCAATCTCATGAGAAAGTGGTTATCGTTGCCGTTCCCGCGGATAGATCACCCTTGTTAAGGATTCAGGGGGCGAAAAGGGCTACCGCGATTTGTGAATATTTTCGTGATCAGGGAAAAAATGTTTTACTAATAATGGACTCTCTCACGCGCGTTGCACATGCTCAACGTGAAGTGGGATTATCTTTAGGCGAGCAACCCACCTCTAGAGGCTACCCGCCTTCAGTAATTTCACTGCTACCAACTCTTGTTGAAAGAACAGGCACAAGCGCATCAACGAATGGGGCGATCACAGCGATTTACACCGTTTTAGCAGATGGAGATGACGTTATTTCAGATCCCGTCGTAGACTCTGCTCGCGCAATTTTAGACGGTCATATTGTTTTGAGCAGAGAATTGGCGCAGCAGGGGATATATCCTGCGATCGATGTCGTTC